>Ga0066648_10000430_pt1 | contig 29450 bp, 26 predicted proteins | sample CryGeyCG12114_NA_FD_59537 | JGI IMG/M metagenome (GOLD analysis project Ga0066648, IMG submission 59537) | Groundwater microbial communities from aquifer - Crystal Geyser CG19_WC_8/21/14_NA | ecosystem: Environmental > Aquatic > Deep subsurface > Groundwater | place: USA: Utah: Grand County... | reverse complement strand
CGGCCGAACAACTCGTTACATGGTGGTTGCTTCCTATGTAGGCAGGCTGACCGTTAATTGTTCGAGTAGACCTTTAAAGTGGCAGGAAAACGGTAGAGAGTCTCGTACATTTGTAATAACTTATCGAAAGCTGCCGAACCTTCTTGTATGGTTTTTCTGCGTTAATTTCTGTATATCGTAGGGGCAAGGAACCGTGAAGCGGTGCTGGTTAAGGTGTCCTACGCAGGGGCGAGGCCTCTTCTCGATCGGCTTGATGATTGCATTGGTGTTCTCGTTGAGTTGCTGGATTGCCTTAGCATCGCGCGGCGTATATGACCGAAAGTACTCCTTTGCATCAACTTTCTCTTGCACTAATACCACAAGGTCGTCTATAGATACGACTCCACGGGCATCAAATAGAAAGATGCTGTGTAGGTCCACATCGTCTCCTGCGATGAGACATCTGTTGTCTGTAGGCCCAAATTCATCATTAGCAAAGTCGCTATCTAAGCCATCTTCAAGTACGTGTTGGCGTTCTCTAAGATTCTGTTCTTCATCGTCCCCCCTCTCTTCTGGGGGTTGAATGTCGTCCAGACTGTTGCTATAAACGTGGTCTTCGTTAGAAATCGACCCTGTCAATTCTGGCAACACGAAGGCACCGCCGGTATTGCTCTGCGAAGCATGAGGCAAGATATTTCCCACAAGTGAACGCAAGTTGAATGTTTGCCACGCTGGATCCGGAAATACAAACTGAATAGGCCGAGAGAGAGTCGTGATTAGGCTGTACATCGCCCGACCGACCGAGGTGAAGTGCTGGGCGCCGCGAGCTAGGTTTCCTATCAGTTGTGCTGTGTACCGTTCAGCGTGTAACACGTCAAGTCCAACATGAGGATATTCAGCGAATCCCCCCTGTAGATACTGTTTCGACTTTCGAAAATCCCAAATCATCAAGAAAGGAAGCTGTTTCAATATCCCTTTAGTCTGTTGGTAGAACTCAAATCTCTTTACCTAGTGTTTTAAGGCTAGTTAGCTAGCGATTAGAATAGTTAAGTAACTATGTCCTAGCTTAGGCGACCGTAGCAGCTCGAATCGCCCTAATTATATACTGGCGCCCCCCCGAAATCTACGAATGCCACTGTCTTCGGCTTACAGACACCTACTATCCTATAACCTATTGTTATCTACGATCGAGGCTTGTAGATACTGGCTAGTGACCTGGCTAGTTGAAGTGTTGTGCCTGGCGCACTAAGCAGCCGACCGCGGCATCCGAGCTCGGACCCGGCAGTCTATCGGAGATAGGCGTTGAGGACCTTATCAGATGCTCCTTCCTTATCGAGCGTGTCGAGGGCATAGTCACGCGTCGAGGGCGTTGCAGGCAGCAGTGTCACTTGGTCAAGGTCTACCACGCCCAGTTCCCCAGTCAATTGAACGATCTGTCACAGCAGTACAACATCTTACAACATGGGCGCCGGACAATCAGTACAAGCAGAGAGTGCGGCGGAACAGCGCGTCATGGAGCAGCTGCGAGCTATGCGCATGGAGGACAGACTGCGCCAGCAAGAGATCGACAAGGAGTACATTCACATTAACCACGAGAAGACGCTGCCGCAGTCATATTCCACTGATCCGTCTCTCTCGGTTTCGCAAGCAGAAGAGTGGGAGAAGACACTTCTTCAGGACCCCAAGAACAGACTTGCTCTTGGTGCCCTGGTCGGCAACGATGTCGACGCCGTCCTCAGCCAGAAGGCAGCTACCTATGTTGACACTCAGCTGTTCAACGTCAAGATACCATTCGAGGGTGCCCCAATTACAAACCAGAGGTCATCAGGGCGATGCTGGTAAGCACCGAGCTCCATACTACTAGATGGCGTCACGTCCTAACTCGAGTCAAGGCTATTCGCGACCACCAACGTCCACCGAGTCGCCATCATGAAGAAACACAACCTCAAAGAGTTTGAGTTGTCTCAGGCCTACCTCTACTTCTGGGACAAACTCGAGAAAGCAAACTGGTTCCTTGAGCAAGTCATCGACACCGCCGACCAAGACCTCGACAGCCGTCTCGTCCAAGAACTCCTCAAAGCCCCCGTCAACGATGGAGGACAATGGGACCAGGCTAACAATTTGGTTTACAAGTATGGTCTAGTTCCACAGACTCTCTATCCAGACTCCTACAACGCCATGGCCTCCTCCAAGATGGGCCGTCTAATAACCAGCAAACTTCGCTCCGACGCCCTAACCCTGCGCTCTCTCGTCACGAGCTCAAAATCCCCTTCGTCAAAACAGAAATACCTCGCCGCAAAGGCCCGTATGATGCAAGAGGTGCATTGCATACTGACCCTCATGCTCGGCCCACCACCCAAACCAGACCAGGAATTCACCTGGGAATACTACGATGCAAACGATGCCTATCACCAAGTCCAGAAGACACCACTCCAATTGGCCATGGAACTCTCTTCGTCAACACTAGTCCGCAGTCTATCGGGCTGCAATGTCAACAACCTGTTCTCCCTGGTGAACGACCCTCGCCACAAATACCTAACCCACATGACAGTTGACCGTCTCGGAAACGTGGTCGGCGGCCGCCGGGCAGTCACATACATCAACGTCGATATGACCACCATGAAGCGTGCAGCAATCAGGACGCTCAAGGCTGGCATTCCCGTCTTCTTTGGGAGTGACGTGGGGCAATTCTCAAATTCGGCTGCCGGCATTATGGACACCAAGCTTTATGATTACGATCTTGCATTTGGAAGTGGAAACGGTAGCCTGCAGATGAGCAAGAGCCAGCGGTTGAGGGTTGGAGAGTCGCAGATGACCCATGCCATGGTGCTTACTGCTGTGCAGATTGACGAGAAGACGGGTAAGAGCGTGAGGTGGAGAGTGCAGAACAGCTGGGGTGAGAATGCGGGCAGTAAAGGCTGGTTTGTCATGACGGACGAGTGGATGGACGAATTCGTCTATCAGGTCGTGGTAGACCCCAGCTTCGTCGACAAGGAGGTGAGGGACGCCCTGAAGACGGAACCTATGGTGTTACCACTATGGGACCCAATGGGCGCTCTTGCATAGTGGACCATTGTTATCCTTAAAATGATCTAGCTGGCGATTTGGACAAGAGCGACGGCATCCTGCATCAAGATACGCTTTAGGAACAAAGCAAGCTTTTCAAGTCATAAGAACAAATTCTTGCAACGTGTGGGTCGGTATCTTGATTAAGCCTGGGCAACTCGCAACTTAGTAGGGAAAATGTCTCTCTCATCTGAGGTATCCAGGGGAGCACCTGTCTCTCGATCTAAGCTACTTAGCTGACCTAGCTTTATATCATGCTTACCATACATTGCAGGTCGATTTTTACCACTAGCAAGAAAGTCCTTGAATGTAACGATTTACCCCTGCTATTTGTAACCTTGAATGCGGCAGCAAACGAACTCCTCTAGTCCCCTGTTGCGCGTCTGCAGCGGCCTGTCATCTTCACAGCACGTAAGGGGCGCGCTGGCGTACTGGAGGGTAATTCGACCATGTGCAGTATTGCGGCTTTTCCTTGTGCAACTGCCGCTTATGTACTGTTCGTTTGACTTTGATTGTGCTACTGTACATCAGAACTCTTTTCCTGAATCTCGAAGGTAGGTCTGAGCGCAGTCTCCCGTCGTTGTTGGACAAATGCGCTTCCAGCGGGGCGAACGAAGACCCGACACATTCTTCTTCCTCGATGTTTCTACCTATCAGAGATACCCCTTCGGTTAGCGCAGGCATCGTCTGCGGCTTTCCAGAGACGAGGTTCAAATCTATCGTATTCGTGGTTGGCAACTGGGGTGCGTGCACCGGGGTCGTGGGGGAGACCAAGGAATGTCTTTCGGACGGCTGTGCGTAAGTGCCCATCGTCGTCTTGCAGGAAAGCAGACAAGGTTCTCAATGGCAAGCTGGATTGACGAACTTGGTCGATGTCTTTGAACATTGACAGAAGGCGGCCGAGTAGAGGACCACGCGTTGGGGTTGTAGGACTGCACGTAAGCCTCTCGTCTCGGCATAAGGTCCAGCGTGGCTTGTCTGCCGGAACCATAGCTTATAGGAATAGAGTTGACGTTCGTGCGAGCATTAACGGGCCCTAATCGACTCGGATGTTGTGTTCGAGAAACTCAAGACTTACGAGAACCTAAAGCGGTTCCACTAAGTCCACACGCCATGGTGTCGTGCCATGTAGTTTCGTAAGACTGAGCCTAGAACAACAGGAACTCGCCATTTTCAACGCTGTCGAAGACCTGGTGCTTCTCGAGGAAAGTGCGATGGCTGTAGGGAAGTAGCGACTGCTGCTGGAGATGATTGGATGGAAGGAGGTCTTCGAGTTTGAGAGGGAGGCACACTTCATGTCCCGCCGGAATGTAACTATGGCGTGGTCTTTCTACACTATGCAACCTTCGTGGCAACGAGTTACTCGTTTGGTGAGGATGACGTAAAGTTTGTAAAACTGGCGTTGTAGACGTTGCTAGGGTTGTACTACTACGTATAACGCCCTCGACGCGTGACTATATCCTCGATACGCTCGATTAGGAAGGAGCATCTAGTAAGGTTCTCAACGCCTATCTTCGAGGGCGAAAAAGGCAGGGACACGGCTAGTTTGTTGATGAGGAAGAGGACCCAATAACACAACTTCTACCAGGACAGTCATAGTTCCCCTACCGTCTTTACTACATACAGCTGGATGCCACCCTGATATTGCGAATGTGATGAGCATCTGCTGCGTTGAAGAACCAGAATCCACTCTAAAAGGGCGTCGAGCGTGGGTATATTGGAACGCCGGCCTCACTATCGACTGGCTTGTCTCGCCAAGAATGAGATTCTATACCTCCTCAGTATCGTGAGGAACATGCTGGTGCAGAGAGCAATTCATATTGTCCAGTATCACGGATCCTTTGTGGCCGCCACGTATGTACTCGTGTGAATCCAGCCATGCTACTGTACAACAGAAGTCTGTTGCCTAACTTCGCAGAATGGGTTGCACACCCTTTTCGTCACGATCAGACAACGCGCTGTCGAAACCCTCGTGACTCTGGCTTGACCTGCGTCGAGAATGCTTTTTCCTTTCGAAGCTATCTGGACCATGCCGCAGCGTGCTGGTGCTAGATCATGCAGCACCGTTCCTGGCCGCCCTCAACTCCGTGGGAGATACTACTTCTACCTCGACGGCGGAGGTCGACCACACTCTCATCCACGCATGTTCTTCATCTGCGCGTCATACAACGGCTCAGCGGTGACGGTCGCTTGTATCCGGCGTCCGAAGTACTCGAGCTCGACGGCATTTCCCTCGACCACCGTGCTGGGCAGCCAGGCGTATGCGATCGGCTTGCCGATCGTGTATGCAAATGCAGCGCTGGTGACATAGCCGACTGCCTGATTGTCAGAGAACACCGGCTCTTTGCCTAGGACCATCGAGCGACCGTCGTCTACGGTAATGCACCGTAGGCGTCGAACACTAGTCTCCGCAGAACGCCCCTCGAGCGCAGCCTGGCCGACGTAGCCTGTCTTGTCTGCCTTGACGGCAAACCCGACACCGGCCTCGTAGGGGTCGTGCTCGGTGGTCATGTCGGTACCCCAGGATCGATATCCTTTCTCTAGGCGGAGGGAGTTGAAGGCACTGCGACCAGCCGCGACCACTCCATGTGCCTGACCGGCCTGCCAGAGAACATCCCACAGCCGCTGACCGTTGTCGGCGCTGGTGTAAATCTCCCATCCCAACTCTCCGACATAGGACAGTCGCATCGCCGTAACGGGAATCCCGGCGATCATCGCCCTCTTGGCGCGGAAGAAGCGCAGCGCCTTGTCACTCCAGTTGTCTGCGCTCACTGCGGTGACCACATCTCGGGCGCGAGGACCCCAGAGTCCCACGCAGCACGTGCCGCCGGTGATGTCACGCACCTGCACCCATTTGCTAGGCATGTTGTCACGTTGTCGGCGTGCTTCGCGGGTAAGGTAAGCAAAATCGACGGGACCGTTGCAACCCACCTGGAATAGTTCTTCGGTGAGCCTGGCCACGGTCACATCGCTACGGACGCCGCCGCGGTCGTCGAGGAGTAGCGTGTATGTGACAGGCCCTGTGACAGCGGCCATCTTCTTGGAGACATCTCCTGTGCATAGCCGCTGCAGGAGATCGACTGCTCCGGGGCCGGACACCTCCAGCCGGCGCAACGGTGTCATGTCGTACATGGCTACCGCGGTCCGCGTCTTCCAAGCCTCTACCGCTGCGATTGGTGAGTAGTAACGGGCCGACCAAGCATCGCGGTCGACGGGTTGCCACTCTGCCGGCAGATCCTTGATTAGCTTTTCGTTCGATTCATACCAGTACGGACGTTCCCAGGCACCAGCCTCCAGGAAGAAGGCGCCGAGTTCGCGTTGCCGAGCGTGGAACGGACTGACGCGTAGGTTGCGTGGCGATTCTTTCGGCTGTAGTGGATGTAGGATATCGTAGACCTCCACAAAGTTCTGCTGCGAGGTCTCTTTGATATAGGTCGGAGCCAGCTGTACATCTTCGAAGCGATTCAGCTCACACTCGGCGAGGTCAATCTCAGACCAGCCCTGAGTCAAGATCTCAGCTACAGCCCGTGCCACACCGCTGGAGTGCGTCACCCAGACCGCCTCTGCGACGTAGAATCCGTCTAGAGAGGGGTGCTGGCCGACGAGAGGCCCGCCGTCTGGGGTGAACGAGAAGATTCCGTTGAAACCATCTTCGATCTCGCTCTCCTTCAGGCAGGGTAGGAGTTCTCGCGAAAGCTTCCACGCCGGATCGAAGTCCTCATAGGTGAATTCGAGACGAGACGGCATATGCTTGTGATCAACGTGCTCGGGTGTTATGCCTAGCGAGGCGGCAACGACCGGCATCGGCTTGTGCCCGTAGTACCCGATGCCGCACTGCTCGCCGTGCTCGCGGTAGTAGAGGTCCTGATCCTGGTAGCGAAGAATCGGCAGACTCGCTCCATTTGGAGGGGCGCTGCGGCCCGCCAGAGCCGGTACAGCGGTGGTCTTGACATATTGGTGAGCCAGGGGGAGCAGAGGAATTGGTAAGCCGACCATGGCTCCTATTTCGACGCCCCAGAAGCCAGCGCACGAGATGACGATGTCGGCAGGAATGGTTCTCTGAGACGTTGTGACGCCGGTGACGCGGCCGCTGGCCTGCTCGATGCCGGTGACGGCGGTCGATCCGAGGTAGCGGACACCAGCGTCACGGGTGCGTGCCATCAACAGCTGAACGGCGCGGGCGGCCAGCGCCAGCCCGTCACTAGGGATGTGCAGGCCACCTAGTACCATGTCTTTGTTCAGCAGAGGGTACATCTCAAGGCACTCCTCAGTGCTGATCAAGCGGGCCTCGATGCCCCACGACGACGCGTAGCCGTGCTTGCGCTTGAGCTCCTCGAGCCGCTCCGGGGTGGTTGCCAGCTCGAGGCCGCCTACCTGGTTGAAGCAGGACTGGCCGTCCTTCTCCAAAGAGAGCAGCTTGTTCATGGTGTATTTTGCGAGCAGAGTCATGGTCTTGGAAGGGTTTGTTTGAAACACCAGGCCAGGGGCGTGCGATGTGGATCCGCCCGGCATGTCCAGTGGCCCCTGCTCGACGACTGTGATGTCCGTCCAGCCTCGCGAGACCAGCTCATCGGCAAGGTTGGTGCCGACAATGCCAGCACCAATGATGACGACGCGTATTGCAGGTGCCATGGTCGACAGGCCCCTTCAGAACTTAGAATGATGAGGGGAGCACCGACCCGAACATGATGAGAGGCTTTTATGAAACCATGAGGAAGTGCGTAGTATGTTGCTTTGGACGGGCGTTGAAAGCGGCCTAGCAGCCACGGTGATGCACGGCGGTGTTTTCCCCAAAAGAGTATAAGTTTCCTCTCTTCTGCAGAAGCACTTCTTGCTATTCGTGGAGCTGAAATCGACCACAAAGGGGATCTTCGAGTTGATCATGTTCGAAGCACGAAATCTGCGGGAAATAAACATAGACAAATGTCGTTGTAAGTACTGTTGTTCTTGAGAGTGATCAGTCACTGTGAGGGAACACACGTTGCCCAATGGGGAAAGCAGAAAAGCGGCAGTGGGCCCGGACGAGTCAAGCTTCAGACAACCTTCACCAGAACCCGCTTTCTGATGTGAGTAAGTGCCAGCAAATTATAGATCACTAGGAGGCGTCTACCCTCCAGCCCAGAAGTATGCACTCCGGGCTCGCACCTGTGATCACGTCACATGTCACCATTTTTGTGCTCAAGCTTGGGCAGATACCGCACGAGCCATGTGTACATACCTGGGAGCCAGCTACACGTGCCATGCGCGACGAGTAGCTTTGCACCTAAAGCCCTTGGTGAATCGCTAGTGGTTGGAACACCAGAATTAGGGACTAGGCTGGAGCAAGATGTTTCTAGGACTGTCCCAGGCCATCCTCTGCGGCACTGACAGCTCGTCTCTTCAGCTTCAACAAGTAGACTGCCACGCTTCGTGTTCATGTGATGCTCTTATTTGGTTGAAGCGCTCGAATGAGTAGCCAGCTGGCTTATCACGTGCAATCTGTCGCTGCCACTACTATTGAGGTTCTCAATGCATGTTTTGTAATGTCCATACCAACTTGATAGTGGGTGTGTTTCTACTGGATACTCGTGACCACGAATCATTAGCAGACCATGTTGCGTACCTGATGTGCTCCTCTTGTGTCCCTTGTCCTCCTTCTTGAGCAGTACCCAAAGACGGTTTGGCTGGCTGCGGTGTTGTGCAGACAGTACTGTGAGCTAGATGGGAGGGTAATATCAATCATGCCATGATTTCGAGAAAACAATGTCTAGCAAAGTCAAGGTGACCGACGCGAAGCTGCGACGACAACGGTGGTGCGCCACGAAGTAGCCGCCTTAGCCCGCTCAATCATTGTCCCTAGCTTAGCTGCTGAGTTTCCTCGCCAACATTCGATGATCGCTGTCGCTCCAACGTGAATGTGCTCTTTGCCGACATTCAATGAGAGATGGTGAGCGCGTGGTTTTCGCAGTTGCAAACCAGCAAGTTCTGCACGGACGCGACGCGACGGTCACGTGCAGGCTCCTGGACGGCTTCTCTGTAAATAGCAATAATGACCGCCCATTTTCCTCCACACGAGAACTCCTTGGATGTTCACACCGACCTTGCCAAGAACAGCGCCCTTTGATGACTCTGTTGATATAACAATCGAAGACGCAACACACTTGCGATTAGTGTCGAGCACAATCTTCGACCTTTAGGTGAGCCGTTCACGTTCAAGATGGCCTCAGGTAAAGCATCACACATTATCGTCGGAGCAGGTGTTTTTGGAGTGTCAACGGCTTACCATCTAATCAAAAAGTACCCTGGAGCATCAGTGACCTTGGTTGACCGGGATGCATTTGATGCAGATAGTCGTGTGGCTGCTTCGTGGGATTGGAATAAGGTGGTGCGCGCTGACTATGACGACATAGTGTACTGCCAACTGGGGCTGGAGGCGCAAGACATCTTTAAGACTGATCCGCTTTGGAAGCCATACTTCCACGAAACTGGGATCTACTGGATGTGTCGCACCGATTATGCGCAGGATGTTGTTGATAACTACAAGAAGCTTGGCCGCGACGCTGATCTTGCTGCCGTGCCCATTGACGAGGCTCGTAAGATGTACGGCGGGCTTTTCGACGACGCTGATTATACCGATGTCAAGGAAGTTCTCGTCAATAAAACGAGTGGCTGGGCAGCCGCTGGAGATTGTTTGCGAGCCGTCACTCGCGAGGCTCTGAAATTAGGAGTCAAGTATGTGAAGGCTGAAGTCGCAACACTGGAATTCGATGATCGTGGTCGTTGTTGCGGACTCAAGACAGCAAAAGGAGACACATTGACAGCTTCGCATGTGACGCTGTGCACTGGAGCATACACGCCGAAACTGCTGGAGTTGAGTGCTGAGAGCAGTGGTTTGACAGATCTTCGTGCTGGACAAAGGATAGTAGCAGGTGGCATCACGACGGGCTTGACGCTACTTGATGACGAGTCGTATAAAAGGTTTGCACCTATGCCTGTGGGTGTTCAAGGGTATACTGCAAAACAAGGTACTTTGTCTAGATGCCTCTCGTCTGCGGCGGTAGCTAACCACAAGAACAGGTCCCTTCATCGGCAGTCTCCCACCGACAGAGAATAAAGAGTTCAAGTGGTGGGGACAGACAATCTTCAGAAACAACCAAGAAGTAGCACCTGGTCGCTATATCTCAGCACCGCCCCCGGAAGCAGATTACGCACAGTGGAACGTTTCTGCAAAACTCAAGGAAGACATCGACCATGCAAACCGAGTGTTCTATGGCAGGAAAGGTGCGAGTTGGAAGCTAGAGAAGCACCGTGTTTGCTGGTATGCCAACACGCTCCAGGGACACGCACAACTGACTAACACCTGCATAGGGACGCCTTCACTACCAGCTCGGACTTTATCATCTCGCCACACTCGGCGTCGGAAGGCTTGTATGTTGCGACCTGTGGTAACTTCCATGGCTGGAAGTTCTTCCCGGTGCTCGGCAAGTATGTACTACAAATGCTAGAGGGTTCTCTGTCTTCTCAACTGGCAGAGAAATGGGCTTGGGATCGGGAGCGGCCGGATCCTGCGCTTAACCCGGATTGGCCGAGGGCGGAAATGAAAGATTTATTAGATCCAGTCAGAACTTCAAGGTTATAAAAGGTTCGATTGGGGTAGAATGCGCACGCTGTCGGTGCGATCAATTATACGATGTTCTCATACATGCATGCTCTAGATGTTCATTTTGCCAGCTGAGCTGTCGACATTTATCCTATCGCTAACCCTCGCCTATTGGTCTTCCAATTATGTCGGACTTCTCGTGCATACCTTGTATCGCTCCCTACTAGTGATGACAAGCCTGGGCAAGGCGCATATTGAAACCAAGACGCCGTAAATGCAGATCTATACAGTGAGCGATCAGGCGCCAAGCTATGGTGTGTTTATGCCTAAGGCTTCGAGGCTTCGAGGCCTGATGCCTGATGCACTTTGTTCGTGGCTATGTAAGGCTTGTGCTCCAAGTACTAGGTATATCGTCCTACTGCGCAAGAGCTCTTTCTGAACCACTGCGCATCGGATTGCTGGAAAAAGCGCAGTACCATCGTTCAGAACCGCACAGGAGCGTCCTTCCTGCTCAAGTGTAGCTAGAATGACTGGGGGTTTCCTAATTGAGTCTGGGATTCCTGCGCAAGGTCGGCGACGATGACGCTACTATAAAGGCTATTGTTCTCCGGCCAATCATAGCCGGTGTATCGTTAGAAACCCCAGCTATTCATTACTTCCTCGAACTCCGAGCTTGAGCTCATGACTAACATCTTCATTGAAACGATAGTGGCACTCAAAAACACGAACCTAGGTGACAAGACTGATACTGATAGCACCAGACTGTGGACCATGCTCTCTATGCCGCCTCATTACTTTTCTGGAAGGATGAGCCGACAGAACTGGTCCCAGTAATCGTTGCAGGCCGCTATGCGCGCTGCTTGATGGGCATCAAGATGCCTCCCAGTATCAGCAGTATCTGTGTCGAGCCAACCAAATTTTGAGAACCATGTCACGGGTATCACGAGTGCTGAACTAGTGTCGGTGTTGATCGCACCAGGTTCACAGCCAAAGCAGCTTTACTGTATCAAGAACGTCCTACATGAGATACACATGCGTACATGTGGGGCCGAAATCACAGCAGCACATGACCAGCTGCCATCTCTACTCAACACGCAGGGTGTCCGGAACCAGAGCGGCTATGTTCCCTTTATTGTCTTCCTCAAACCAGAACGGGCCAGCACGATCCGAACAATACGCCTTCTCAATGCCTGTCCATGACGATCAAAGATACCATGCACCTCTGTGGCTGTATCATTACGCTATCGGGAAACGCCTCTGCCGGTCTGGGAAACCTAATTCGTCTAACACATCCTCATTCACACATGGAGAGCATCACCTTATGGAGGCTGAACGACCGTTGTCGAGCTGGTCAGATGCAATACGATATATGCTGCCCTTGGTTGCTATCGTCGTCGAGAGACAACAATCCGAATCGATAGCACATCCTGCTACAGAAACATCTACATCTCAGTTACTAGTAACCTTCACCTTACACCTGGACAATGGCGCCAGCACTACTGAATTACTTTGGTATTGGTAGCTCCGAGCCTGTGAAAGAAGACAAGACAGCGTTGAGAGCTTTACCTGCATCGTGGTACACTTCGCAGGAAATGTATGAGCTCGAAAGACGTGCAATCTTCTCCAGGAAATGGCTGCTTGTTACCCACAAGCTACGACTTGGCCAAACGGGCGACTGGCTACGCTACGACGTTGCTGGATTTCAGTTTGTGTTATGTCGGGACCGCGACGGAAACATCAACGGCTTCCACAACGTGTGCAGGCACCGCGCTTTTCCGGTTGTGCTCGAGGAGAAAGGGTCATCGAAGATCTTTGCCTGTAAATACCATGGCTGGTCTTACGGGTTGAATGGTAAACTTGCTAAAGCACCCGGATATCAGGACCTAGACGATTTTGACAAAAACAAGAATGGACTCCTTCCTATCCATGTCCGCATTGACTACAACGGATTCATCTGGGTCAACCTGGATGGCAAGGAGAAGCCAGAAATCGCCTGGGAAGATGATTTCCAAGGGGCTGATAAGCAGAAAAGATTCAGGATCTACAACTTTGACGACTATCAGTACGATCACACCTGGGCTATGGACGCAGCGTACAATTGGAAGATTGCAGCAGACAACTACAATGAGTGCTACCACTGTGCGACAACGCACCCTGATGTACCGGCCTTGGCAAACCTAGCATCATACTCTGTCAACACGAAGGATGGATGGATTCAACATGACGCCGCTACCACACCTGAGCAGGCTGCAGCAGGTCTGACGGTTGCCAGCACTTACTTCTTTCCTAATGCTTCCTTCAATGTGACGTGAGTACACCGTATTGTCGGTCTTTACAGGCAGCTAACGCACTTCAGACCACACTTCTTCTTCATTCAGAGGTTTGTACCCAACGGACCTACGAGCTCATCGATGCGGTATGAAGTTTTTCGAAACAAGAACTCGTCCGATGAGGACTTCGAGCTGGTCAATGGAATGTACAAGCGAATCATGTCAGAGGACAAGTATCTCTGCAACCTCGCTCAGCAGAATCTCAACTCTGGAGTCTTTGTCAATGGTGAGCTACACCCAAAGATGGAGAAGGGTCCTCTCTACTTCCAGAAGGTTGTTCGTGACACTGTACAAGCGCACTACAAACGCGAACAGGCGGCCAAGCAGGAGATATGGCCTACTAGACAGGCTTTGCCGAATAGTGCACTGGTGAGCGAAAAGGACATAGATTTCTGCTCGGGACTCGCTTGCCAAACTAACCAAGAGGGCCTGGTCTGGTAGGCTGCGGACTATAGCATTTGTATTGATGACCATGTACTAGCATGTAGATGGAGTTGAGCGTACAGGACCGTGGACTGAATTCCTTACTAGAGACCCAATGAATAATTGTGAGAATAAGTCTTGATGCTTGATGATGTTGTGATGAATCTCGATGTCTATAGAAGCTACATTTTGGCAGTGTCCCTCATCACTACTAGAATTGGCCCGTTACGGGTAGAAGAGTACTACCTAGGTGGTATAGGGTACACGTACCTGAGTTGGAGCCTTGGAGCAGTACTGATGATTCGCGGCACGGCACAAGAGGCGAGCTTGACGCGTTAATACTATTTGTACGAACTTCCAGGCTACCCTCACAAGGTCGCCATACGTCGGAGGGTATGATTCAGAGTCTCTATAGCGATGAACGGGCCACGACCACACTTGATTGGGGCTGAATAAACAATCAGGTAATGCGATGGCACCTATGATGATCATCTGCTAGACACCCTCACAAGAGCACATGGATCCATGTTCGCAATGTTAGTCAGGAGCCTTCGAATTACTCACATCACAAATGCTATCTTATGCATGTGGAACGTGATTCCCAATCAGGGCATGCTCTCCTCACCAAGTGTGTGATTCGTATGCTATTGGTGGAAAGATCTCAGGATCTCCACCGATAAGTCTTAGGTTCGTGGGGACCCTGTGCCGTTGTGGACTGCCAACCCCAGATTTTGCGGCGTTCCAGGATCATTATTGCGGCTTTGCTGGAGCTCATGGCGTTTCACTATGCAAACATAACCTTGTGTCTACGGACTTGAGACAGTCAGGCGGATAAGAGCGAAGGGAACTCTCTTCAGCGCGAAGTTTGGCGGACGGCCTTCCGCTTTGGGAAAGACATGCTAATGGCACTGGAAAAGCAAACCCTCACCCGCCCGCCCTGCGACAGCTCACCACAGCAATTGCACGAACGCAATCCAAACGACGTCAACGATGCTCCTTCGAGTAGCATAGCTTACGCGCTCTGATACGTATCAGGGTCGACATCCAAAGGACCATTTTACCTGGCTTGGAGCATAGTTACATTCCACTCAATAGCCCATCATCCACTGAGTGCCGCCCTGCTTCATGCGCTGCATTTACACATCCAGAATCGTGTTCGAATCCGTGATCAATGACTTGGCGCTTGAGCTCTTTGCGGGTTACAGACCGCACGGTCTGCTGTCCGCCAACCCGGGCCAAGTCGAGACACAAGTAATCGCCTGCTTACATCTGGTAACATCTTGGTTGATAAGAACTGCGGGAATACCTGCTATCTGAAAAGCTTTGTCTGGTAGATACCTCATTGGAACTGAACTTTACTTCCACACCGTAGCTTTCGTAAGCATTCAGCTCAAGATGTATACACAGGATACGAGAAGTCCAATCCTACTGACACCAGGGCCGGTTGAAATGGATCCTCAAGTCCTGAGAGCTATGTCACACGTTGCCGAGTCACATTTCTCCCAGGCCTTCTGCAACACCTTTGGCGACGTACTAACAATGCTCCGCAAGCTTTTCCAGAGCGAAGATCCCGATGCACAGCCGTTTGCCATCGGGGGTAGTGGCAGCCTTGGCTGGGATTTCACGGCCACGAATTTCATCGAGCCTGGGGAATCAGTCCTATGTCTCAGCACGGGGTTCTTTGCTGATGCTTTCGAGATGTGTCTGTCAACATACGGTGCTCGATCAAAGAAGCTGACTGTACCGTTCGGATCTGCACCAGATCTTGAGATAGTCGAGGACGAATTGAGAGCATGCAGATACAAAGCTTTGATCGTGACTCACGTCGACACTTCGACAGGTGTTCTGACACCCTTGAAGCCTCTGTCAGACATGCTCAAACGCGTGTCGCCGGAAACGCTCCTTGTCGTTGATGGGGTCGCCAGTGTTGCCTGTGAAGAAGTCCAGTTCGACGCCTGGGATATCGATGTCCTTGTGACCGGGTCACAGAAGGCAATCGGCTGCCCACCGGGGCTCAGTATCGTCATGGTGTCTGGTCGCGCATTAGAAGTTGCCAGAACACGGAAGGCGCCTCCAGCCAGCTGGTACGCGAGCTTGACCAGATGGTTACCAATAATGCGGAAATATGAGAGCAAAAAACCAAGCTATTTTGCTACACCGCCCACGCAGATCATTCATGCTCTTCACGCCTCGCTTACATCGATTTTGTCATTGCCACTCGAGGAGAGATTCAGGCGGCACAAAGGGAAAAGTGCCCATGTGAAATCAGCACTGGCTGAACTAGGCTTAACACAAGTGGCCGTTCAGCCAGAGAACCAGTCCAACGGTGTGACAGCGTTCTGGCTTCCTGAGGGGCTTTCATCCAAAGCTTTGCTGTCTGCTGTCCTAGCAAAGGGCGTTACTCTTTCGGCAGGGATGCATCCAGAACATGGCAGTAGATATGCCAGGTTTGGACATATGGGCTATAGCGTTATGAGTGAGTCTGGACTACGTATTGACATCGGTATTGAGGCCCTGCGAGAGACTGTCACCCGGTTCTACGACAGTCAGCGGCAGACTGTGGCTACTGAGGGTTATGCGGAGTTCTCAAACCAACCCCAATCAATTACTGTGGGTGCTTGATTTGGCCACCATGTGCTTGGCCGGTCGTGTAGGGGGAAGAGAGCACAGATGGCTGGTCAGGCCTTGCCATCTCGCCTTTAGGGTAGCTGGATCTGCCACTGGCATTCTCCTGTACAGTCATCGATAGTATCATTTCTGATCTCGGGCGCGTATGTTGTAATACATTATCTTCACTACTAGTATCTTCCCTGTGTGCAAATCTGTGATCCCAGTGAACACTGCACTCGACCGCTAGCAGTTAGCATAATGGACGACCTATGCAGACGTTCAGTCGAGCACTTAGCTCCGCGTAGTGCAAGTCTGATAGCTCGGATAACGACTGGTAGCAAGAACTCGAGGCACAATCAACTATGATTTTAGGAGTATACGCACTTCTGCGCGTCGACCGCCTTTATCGCCTTTGTCGCCTCTGTCGCCTCTGTCGCCTCTGTCGCCTTTGTCGCTCATTGGCTTATGATTGTCTTCACGTAATCTGGAGAACCTACAATGTCGCATCTCAACTGTGATGCATCGCAGTCGTTCGTGCATTACGCGACAGCGCCGCTAAGACACAATACTGCACGTAGTTTGATTCGTTGTCTTGTGAAGTCCTTGGCATTCAAGAATGTAACATACTCTAGAGCCAGTCTGGGGACTACTATATGTCAGGCTTCGAACGTTACTGATACCTGGCCTGGACACAAACCTACTACACACGCAGTATCAGCTGAGGCTCGTGACCAGACACGGTTGGTCGAGTGAGCATTTAACCTCAACGTAATCTGTGAGTGAAGACGAGAGCGCATGAAGCCATTACGAGTGAAAGTTCACGAGCCACCTTCAAGGCCTTCTCTCATTTGGTGTCGCTCCAACATGATTGCGCGCACACAATTTCCTGACGTTGGTGGGCCATGGTCGCCTTGCGTGAGAGAAGCGTAAGGGCGCTGGAGGGAAGTTGCGGGTTCCGAGGCGTACTTAGTTTCATGTGTGCAAGCAAGCACAGAGGGGCGTGCCAGGTGCAACCCAGCTGGTGCTCATGATCTGCACCATGCATATGCAGTATTGTGGGACAGCGCCACACTACCCCGCATTCAAGTTGTTTGTCAGTCCAAGTCGAACGTAAGCTCTCGTGTGCCTTGACATACTGACTGCTGCTACCATTTCCAGGGACTGGTCTGTTCAATACTAGTCGCAGACGTGCCCGCCACGATGTCCTCAGCGCTGACCTCGAATTCGGAAATTTTAGAGCCGGAGATTGTGCACACCACTGGTGAGCACTTTTGAGCACTAAGATTTCGCTCATAACACATAATACTAATCTATCATCATCTCTACCGTTAGGTTCGAATGATACCCCAGCCTCTAAGCCCAGATACCACGTCAACAGTACCTACGAATCATACGAAGTCTTTGGCGTGGATGCAATTTGGCACAATATGTACAGCGAGTCTGACTTTATAACTTTCAGAAAGCAGTACGAGTGCGACATCAATACTATGATCTCGATGGTGGCCAGACACGTAGAACAAGGACTATATTCCATTATCAGCATGAACGCTACACCGCATATGTTGACAGTGATTTGCGGCTGTGAGAAAACACAAGCTGATCTGGATCTTTCAGGACACATGTGGGCTGATCCAGATCGTGGAGGCATCATCGCTGCAGAGACATAGGCCGACCGTGTTTCTCTTTAGCCGAGTACGGGGTACATGTGTAAAACATAGAAGCCGTGATGGTATCTTGTTATAGCTGCGAGCCTTGGTCAGGGCAATGGACTTTCAAGCCGTTTCTGTTTCTAGCTGAGAAGCAAGTAAATGTTCGGAGCATGAGTCATGTTGAAAGTGTTTGGGAACGTGTTGCTGCTTCTCCCTAGTGCTGCGCTCGGTTATCAAGATGATCTCGGTTCTTGTCTGCTGGAGAATAAGATCATGCGATGCTGTGCACGAAAGAAAATGAGGACGTTGTACTACGTAGTCGTCGCTGCTTGTGAGTACTTGTACATCCGATCAGCCTCAGGCATTAAGACGGGCTAGTCCGGTCTCGAATCAAACCCGGATCTGCGTCTCTATGCCCTGTGGTGTTCGTAGAAGTCACATACTACATGTATCTTCCACGCCTGCCATAGTGTCCCATACTTTTGACGTGTTGATAGATATGATGCTAGCAGATAACTAGTAATCATCCTCCACGACTCTATCGCCGATTGAGACGTGACAAGCTGGTATGTTCAACTGCTTCAAACACTGTTTTGCATTTCGAGTCGTGCATACAAGCAACGACGTTGGATCTTCTGCCACTGGACAAAAAGCCGTGCAGCGTCGGATAGGTACTACGATACTGCACCTCGAACTGTAGGTTGTTCCTGGAACGACAGCATGCCGGCACGTACACTAGTAGTATTACAGGATCGTTCCAGATGCGCTTGTCATACATTGCCCAAAGTCCTTATATAACGATGACCGTACAAGTATGTTCACTCACTGTCTGGCTTCTTTTCGTGCATATCGGTTCCTATGCTCTCCCTCCTCGCATTCTCGCTCATGAAAGCATCCACATCAGTCTTGTGGAACTTTCTTGCACTCACTTTGTTTTCGTACAAAACATCAAGCTCTGCATAATTTCTGTTCTTTGGCTCAGGTAGTCGGAAGAATGTCCACAGCGTACAAAGACCACAGACTCCTCCCCAAAAGAAACCACTTTTCGCACCCCAACCCCAAGCAGTCTCATTCAACTGACGCGTGGTCAAAACGTTCACCACGATGCCGGAAACGTTGTAGCAGTTTCGTGCCAAAACCACTGTCTTTTGACGAAGACGACTTGAAGGATGTTCAGCGACAAGCGCGTAACAGATAGGTCCGACGCTGGCATCGTAGACAAAGGTGAAGACCAGCAACATACTGCCGATTGCCCAGCGAGCTCCCGAGTCCCCCTGTGATGCAAGCGAGCAGAATCCAATGATGAGGAGGATGGTTGTTAGAGTCATTAGACCGTAAAGGTACAGTGTTCGTCGTCCGAAGTGACCCATCAGATACCACGAGAAGAAGACACCAACGGCGCCGAGGGCATACTGGATGAAGGAGAAGCGAAATGACCAGCTGTCGCCCAAACCAGCTTGTTCGTAGAAGTAAGTACTGTTACGTTGTCAGTTGAAAGATGAGTGACTGAAAACCAAGACTTACCTGTAACCCATGAAAGTGCTTCCACACCAACTTTGAATGGCCCAAGTGACGCACGCGATCTCAGTTCGACGAAGATCAACCCCTTTGAAGCAGTCCAGGTAAGAAGTGCCTTCATTGTTGGCCTTCTCAAGCTCGTTTGTGACGCGCATGAAGGACACAGTATCATCGACGCTGAAGTTCGGCGAATTTTTGGAGGTCAGACGTCTTACACTATGTTTTGCGTCCTCATATCGCTCCTTGCGAACGAGCCACCATGGAGATTCCGGCGCGAGGAAAATACCGATGATTAGTGGTACCGGCCAAAGCCACTGCAAGGCATATGGAATGCGATATGCCCATGTGCTATCGAGTTGATATGTCCCGAGGAGAACGCCTTGCGCAAGCAACTGTCCGAGCACCCAACAAAGGTTAACATATGTTGTGAGGTAAGCTCGAAGGCCTGTAGGACAGACTTCGGCAGCATATGTCGTGGTTAACGTTTGGAAGACACCCCATGGAATTCCCATCAAAATGAGACCAACAAGAAGTTGGACGATGTGGAATGCGAAGAAGACGATGAAGATGAACCCTGTGACGGCAATCAAAGCACCGATCATTGTTTTTCGGTAGCCTATTCTGTCAGCGATCCAGCCGTTGATCATCAACCCGAGGATCTCTCCAACCAATGCACCGTTGGTCAGCCCAGCTTGCCAGGCAGCAGAGATGACCCATTCTCCCTGTTCCGTGGAGTAATAACCGAACTGTCGTTTGAAAGGAGTGACGGCCAGGAGGTTGGTGATGAGCAGGATGTCAAACCCTTCCATAATCACTGCTGTCGATAGCAGAATGGACCAGCCCACGGCATGAGGATAGAGTTTCAAGTTCTGCCATAACGTTCGTTTCTTGTCGTCTTCGGCGGCTCGGTTGCTCTCTTCCAACCATGTTGGGTCTGATGTATCGAGACTGGCAGACGCCTAGGACATCATTAGCTACTGGTCATAGCAGGAAGGATTGGAGGTACCTACCTTGCGGTACTTCTGGTCATTGTTGTGAACGACTCCAGGCTGAGACAGAGCTATTGACTTCGATCGACCTTCGATGTCGGCCACCGGTTTTGCGCGGTTCTCGTAGTGCACAGAAGTCATAGTGCCAGCCTTTTACAATGCATCTTGAACCAAAGCTGGCATGGCAATAGCATTCATATAGCTGCAGAGCACTCTGTGTACCATGACGTGGGTGCCATCTGTTCTTGATGCCGCTCCTGTATACCTGATGGCACACGCGTGGCAGTGAGTATCGCCGAGCGGGAGATGCGGACCAAAAGGCGGAGTCGTAATCGGTACGATTATGACCCACAAGTCACAAGGTCTTTGGGCACTGGGCATAGGATCACACGGTATATTGGTTGATAGATCGTCGTACCATGCGGGGACATCCCACACACAGCACGTAGACTAGAGGTGTTCAAAATCTGGGGAGGGGTCTCTAGTCGGACTAATCCATGTACACCATGCTTAACGTAGCATGGGTTGGATCATTCAAAATTGGGCTCCGCTCAGGAATATAAGCCTGTCTTTTTGACTCACTAGTACCAAAGTCTCGCCAAAACCAACGACTTCATCACATGAATTGGTCGAGGTTGAGGTGATATGTTGTCTCAGGAGTCGTAGACTTACAAGACTAGAGGCTATCTCAAGTGTTAACGACTGCATATCGATATATCGTTACCGATAGCAACAGTAGTAAAGGTACTTGAGTGGGATTTTGCTTGTACGAGAGCGGAGCTGCGGCAACATTGAGTCTGCGGACGGTGCCGAGAAAAATAACGCGCGCTGATTGAAGTGCGTGTGCTGTGACGCCATCGACGCCATGACAGCGGAAGTAGCGGGTGCGGAGAAGCTTCGGAGACTACCATTAGTCACCAGCTTGTAACTCAGGCTTTGTTTTCGACGCAGCTGCTGCTACTCTAGAATATCTCTACTTCGTTAGCACGAATATGGCTTATCAGATATTAGCTATACACTATTGTTGTTGCGATAGTTTGCCAACCCTGCATACCCAGGCTGATACTATCCTAAGTGGTTGATACTACATGCAAATACGATTCTATTATCGTCCTTTTGCGAGTGTAGCTCGACCTCAGGAAACTTGCTATTTCACATGGTACGGGGTCACAAGTAGCTCGTGTCGCATCCGAATTCAGGTCTGACCAATCTAACCCCAAATTGCTGTTGGTGGTTGTATCGAGCCTCCCGAACCACTAAGTCGACTCGTTTGAATAGGCTACTCAGTGACAGGTAGTTGCAGATGAGTAGCTTTGGATGCTCATACTTAGAGTGACATGAATTATTTCGACTTCCGCTGGAGACTAGTCGAGTATGCATATGCGAGCTCTCTTTCCCGGCGGGTGAATCGATGTCGCCACTGATGGATAAGGCGGCAATTCTCAAGAGAGTCTACAGTCAGCAGAAGTTTTCACATGCACCCCGGAGCACAAAATTCCGCACGCGGATCTGTTCGAGAGAGAAGCATGTGCCTATCTTTGTGCTTGACTCGAGAACTATGGGGTAGATCGGGCCGAATGGTCGTTGACGTTGCCCTATGTGCAAAACAGGGACAGGATTTATTTGGGAAAGTCTCCTCTTCTCAAAGGCAAATTGACATTGTTAGGAGTACTGACGTAATCGTTAAACGGCCTCGTCGATGATACATCACCAACGCGTTTGTATGGTAAGAAGTTGAATTTTCAATTTGAGCTTGTCAAAAGGCTTCTGTGAAATCTTGGCGGGCGTTGCGTAGAGGGGAGGCGGTCTTCATCAGAACAAGTACGACACCAGAATGGAAGCATAATACCTTGAGCACTTGATGGAGGTGAAACTCTACTTCGTCCTACCTTTGACGCGTGTATTCCTGCATTGTTTTATTGAGTCTTGGCTCGATATATCCAGGAAATCGACGATGACACTGTTCTAGAGGCCCGTGGCCGTCTTGAGCTCAATGTATGGACAAAGGAAGATTCGGATACCGGCTACATGTATTGGTGGGCCGAAAGGAATATGTCTGAAGACATGGATGAGACAGGCACCGATGGAAATACGCATACCCCCAAACCCTTCGAATTAAGGGACGAGGCCTGGGTCTGGCCAACACCCCAGTGGCATCTGCAGAAGCCAGTGCTACGTGAGCCTAAGGGGACTCGCAAATGTGCATCTCGCTCGAATAATAATGCAGTCGGGGCTCAGATGAACACAATCGGGCTGCCCCAATAAGACCCAAGTTTACACTTCTGTCCTGAGTGGTCGAGTTGAATCGTCCTTTGTCCGCCATGTGAGTCTCTGCTCACATCCAGAACTCCGCGAAAAGGCGAGTCGGGTCTGTGAGTGTGTTAGTGAACGCCTGCCCTGATGGTGTTGTCCCCGCTCGGTCTGGTATGTTCAGCATCGCTGCGACCACAAGAATCGTGATGGGCGAGGACGTTGAGGCCACGACAGTCGTTTCGATCGGCCACGGCAACGTGACACGATTCATTAAAGAGGACACCCGGCGGCTGCATCAGAAGTGATGTATCATTTTGATTTCTGTGAAGAAATGCTAGTTCATACAAGTGGTTATCTATGGAGTGAGATGGTAAATTGAATAAATTCGCAAAATGCCGCGCATCTGATCGTGATGCGCAAGCGGCATGGAGGTTCGACCGTATTGCACCAGCCACACCCCATAAATGTCGGCAATTGAACTCCAAGGAAATGTGTGCATGGCAGTAATCTACGTGTTTCATTCAGCAGGCGACCCATGTAAGCTTGCGCTTCTCAGGCAAACCTCGCTGACCACCGCAGTCTCGGTGGACATGCATGAGCGGTCCGACAAGCACGGATCGGATTGTCCCAGAGCCGAAGCCTGCTTCCTGTGGGCAGAACGGCTGATTATTATAACAGTCATGTGTTCGAAGGCAACATTGCTGTACTTGAACATTGTGCTGAATAACGCTGCGGGCAACACCACTCCGAGGCTCGAAGGAATCGTAACCATACCTATCAACGCGAAGAGATGTGGTGATTCTCGACACCTCCGGCGCGATTCGAGGACACGAGTGCAGTATTGCAGAAGCAGCACTGAATATGTACCATCGCAGGCTTGTGCGACGTTTTGAAATGTCCAGCATTCGGGATCGTTCCATGCACGGAACACAAGCAGGCACGATCCGAAAAGAAGGAGCCAGCCCACTGACTCACCTCAGGCAGTCGCAGTAGAGTCATCCGTCCCCTACTGAAGGCACAACGAAGAAGCCTGTTCAATCACATAAGCACAGCACGCGTGCATGAGTGAGCAGGCGTAGCAGACGAGGATACCTCTGCAAATGCGATAGACAAGCTTCTGTCTCCCATTCGATAACATCCTCAGAATACTACTAGGCGGTGCAAGCGCATTCCCGAGCAGATACTGGGTCACTCATTTAGATATAGGCTCTGTAGGTCAACTCCGCTCCGTTCGATGGAGCCACACTGTGCTCCCCGGACGATCCCGGGCGTCTAAGCGCACCAACAGCCTCCGACTTGAGTATTCGACCATCCGTCTTCATATGCTGTTGTTTGCACTCTTCTAATACATGTTTCTTGACACCGAGATGCAGTCTGTAGTGCGCTCGTAACAGTAGCTTCTCCCCTGTGGCTCTATCTGGAGCATTATATTCAGTTCGGCAAGCGAGACGGGTCAATTCTAAGACCGGCAGCCGCAATAGTCCTAGAAGGTCACGCGCCCAGCCCCTACATTGAGGTTGACCGCCCGAAGTGATCCAAGACACGACCGAATGCATTGTTTACTAATCGCGAGGTTGAAAATGCTCATATCCCACCATAGACATCGCTCAGTAGCTCGAATCTTAAGTACTGTGAAGACGAGGCGATTTACCAGTGGTCCAACCCAATTAAAATAATATTATTCTTGTGATACACCCTTAGGTTGGCGCCCACGAGAATGTTGGTACATCTATGCCAATCATTGCTCAAAGCTCCCGGTTACTCCTGTTGTTCATGCTGTAACCAATGATCTTGAAACAATCAAAATACTGTGCTGGGCGCAGCCGTTTGCATGCAAAAACCGAGAAGAGACCACCTAGCCTCGCATGCTTCATACCAAGGTACCATCCAACGCCAAGTAACTCAAAACTGCTCGCATAAAATCAAATGCTTTCGTGATAAGAATATTGTATCGTGACAGTTCGTGTCGACGTAATTCGTGGACAATGTGCTGTAAGCCGATTCCCAACACGAATGACGTAGTTGAGATATGTCCTGGAAAATCTCCAACAAACGAAGTTAGAGCCCAACGGACCCCTTAACGCCAAAGCTCAAGCCAATGACGTCGTACGTGTGCCATTCACAATCCCGCCGATTAGCTGATCGTGGTCGTTGTCGTCAACAATTTCTTGCTTGACTTGTGATCATCTCAATTCTTGCCAGATTGCTCGTCTAGTCTCACTTGTGTAGTCGCTTCCTCTGCTTTCCCACCCAATCGACGTCTGGGTGCACAACCCTCATGTGCCGAGTCAATGCATCATTCCTGGAGAAGGTCTTTTCTTCCGTGCACAGATGACATCTAACTTTCATCTTGCGTCCATTATGGATTGTGTCTTCGTGTCTAGTCAAATCGTAAGGTCGTGAGAAAATCGAATTGCAGGGTTTGCCCGTGCTTGGGTTGATGCGGTCACAACGGTGTGGTCCCGCTTGAGAGTTCTTTGATAGCGGGCCTGCAGTGGGTGCTGCTGCCGCCTCATGCTGACGGTGCCCTTCGCGCTTGTGCTTCTGCAACTTGGCCGGGGATTCGAACCGCTCCGGACAACCATGATACGTACACGAATATGTACCCGCATCGGAGGTGACGTTTGCTGGTCTCTGGACTGGCTCCTGTCGCACTTGGGTTCGGTGTGCCGACTCCTGACTCGACGGGACAGATGGGCCCTCCTCGTTAGTAGACTCCATAGATAGCATATGTGCTGGGAAGTCAGGTGTAGAATCAGCAGGAACGTTCTGGCTGCTCGGCTGACTGACAAACGGGTACTGCTGGGGGATTTGCACAGAAGACTCATGGTTGAATGACGGCGCGCCGTAAAGGTTCGAAAAGGTTGATGCCTGCCGGTTGAAAGCAGAATGCTCGGGAAACAGCGAAGGCTGATTGTCTTCGATGTCGTTTTCGTCCAGCATTAATTCTTTGGGTGAGATGGATGTTCTTTGTTTCTGGAGTTGAGGCATTTGAGGCTGTGGCCTCTGAACTGGACCCAACAACGTAGATGTGGGCTTGAATGGTGATCTATCTCGCGGATTGGACGTCGGCGAACCGGTCCGCAAATGCTGCTGCTGAGATTTCGTGAATTGCTCCTGCAATGTGTGTCTGTGATTGTTCATCTTATTCGAAGTGAACGGGTACTGCACGCCCTGTTCTGGAAATACATCCTGCAGAGATTGCTGATATGCTGTAGATGGATATGTACCAGCGTATGGCTTTTCGTCGGTGTAAGAATCGTCCCAGGTCTGCGGTGTAGAAGGCGAATTATGATGACTCATTGTAGACACTGATTGAGGCCCGCCGTACGCTGCGCGGTCATCGTGGCCTGACGATTGTATCCTCCTCATGTCAACACCACCAAATGTTGAATTGCCTGTGTACATCATTGAGTCGGGTAACGAATATGGCGTCTTCGCTGCTTGAGGAGAGAATTCGAAGTCGGGTCGTGAAGGAGAATAATTCGTATCCGATGCGGCAATGCGCGGATTATATGTGTTGGCCTGCCGCGGTGATTCTGGACCTGTCGATGCGATTGAAGAGCCGCCTGACGAGGCACGCTTGTGATACCTGGGATCTTGGAAGTTGCGAGGCAACGCACTCAGATATTCCGTTCCCATGTTAGGCCAAACTCCTCCTGCGAAAGGACTCTGCGCAATCATGGACTGCTGTTGCGAAGGTGTTGTCGATGGGCTGGGTCGATGAATCGCAACACTCGGCGTGTGGTCGTACGTTGTTTGCATACAGGGTGTTGGAGGTCGTATGCTGAGATAGGTCTATCAACAGTATGCTGAATGAGATCTAAAGTGAGATGAAAATAGAAAGACGATCGGGACCGAGTGGCAAAATATAGTAGAGGACTCGCGCTTCGGCCTCGGGAACGTCTTGGAAATACGTCGAATCTGGTGTGTGATCTGCGCGGACAAAACGTAAGCAAGTGAAGGCACTTCTACTTTACTGCTTTTCTGCAATGGGTTTTGCTAGCGCAAATATGGTCGACTAGGAATATGTTTGGTGGGAAGGATTGGGCATGGTATGCGAGGGCTTGTCACCATATATGACGTTAACGTCCTTGCGGTGTGTGGGTACCGACTAGCATGGATCGTGATGTTAGCGTTGTACCCTGCATTCACCACGATCGGCCAGTGACATACTCGGAGCTACCCTTAGTGAAACCGAAGAACACAGCCTCAATCTCAGGCATGAAAATATGTTGCCTGATGCGCGATGTTCCGAGCCAAACGTGCCGATTCTCCTCGCTTGACTGTTTGTCCGATCTTTGTCCGCGTACTTGTTACACGTACATTCTTGACGCCGTGTCTCTTTCCGGCTGACGACTGTTCAGTGATATCTGCATGTCATTGTTTTCTAGCTCGTCACCTCGTTTTTTAATTTCTACTGAGTTGGTCTGGTCGAAGTTGCTAATTGATCGCATGCAAGCAGAACTCGTTGAATGTATCCCTGTGAGGCCTAGTGCGCTTCTGTGGTCAATCTATATGCTTCGAGCACGGATCGTTTCCTGCAGGTACATGGTAGAGATACTCCATAAAGAAAGAATTTGGGCATTCCTGCTGCACCGGATGTTCGGTTGACGGGCAGCCGCATAAGAAATTTCATCCAAGGAGGATTTGTGCCAACCAATGCATTCCTTGGCGTTCACACGCTAGCTCTGATTGGCAATCCGATGCGCGTCTCTCTGGTCTGGACTTTGAATACCTCCCGCATGGTAGATACGAGCAATGGGAAGATGTGCTTCGGCGCTGCCGTGGCGAAGAGGTGCTGACCATGCTGTTATGACACAGTATTTACTGTTTTTGGCTTTGGCCTGAACAGCGGTCGCAGCTGAGCTGTGTCTACGCAACACCTTCTAGCCGTTCTTGGAAAAGTGTGTTGTATGATCTGCTCGGCCAACCGCGGCTCCGGTGCGCTGAACCAATGACGTGAACCGACTCTTGAAGACCCCAGCCACGGAAGCTGTGGCTGATGCGATCGCGTTCCTTGCATTTGTACTTCTGTCCTCCTTGTGGGTCGCTGCTGTCGAGCTGAATTACCCACGTGAGGCAGCTTTGCGGCGGTCGGGTGACGAGCTTTCGTTTGTTACTTGGTATTAAGCATGCTTTCTCGCAGGCGGTCTTGGCCTTGTGCACCTTCGAGCTGATCCAGGTCGCTTTATCAGCTGCGATCGGAGAGCTGTGTTGCCTGCCTCAGCTAACATCATATGGCGGCGAGAGTCTGTATGCAGCTACTGTGTGTTTGCGGACCAAGTATTTCGATACGTGCTCGGCGTTGTGCTTGGAATGCGCGTAAGTCAACGACTCGAATTCAATATACACAGGATGTAGCATCGTGCATTTGTGGACATCATCAAGCCTTGATCTGCCGCTTTCACCACGTGTGACTCTGGCTGGCAGTGCGTAAACAGAGGAAGCCAAGCGTTCGTTGAAGGACGTCCTAGGCTGGACCTCTCCTGTTTCCGGTCGATTCCATCGGTCCCGGATGGCCGAAAATCAAGTCTTGGGTCGGTGGTTGCATGCTGCAAGCGCGCTGGCGCATGTGCATCCTGGCATATACGTGCTTGCGTGGTCGACGTCGTCCTGATCCGCCAGCGATCACTCTATGTGACGGGCGGTGCTCCAGGTGCAGGGCGGGCTGTGGGAATGGAGCCCACCGTTGTAGTTGCGTGGTGGGTGTACAGTTGAGCTCCGCGAGTATTCTGAGATTTGTGTAGATGGCGTGCTGGCCTCCCGCAGACATGATTCCGTGTGATGAGTGCGAGACGTGAACTGAGCGTTTGCACAAGTGGTGGTGTGCATCATACCATTGTTGTTTGGTTTATGGTTATTGCTGCATGGTGACTTCTACGGCAAAGACACATTTTATTCCTGCCGGATTTTTATCCAAACCGCGCGTAGCTTAGAAACCTCGCATTCAAGACCGTCTACATGTTACCTGCACGGCACTCAGGTATCAAAGAAGCACGGATGTGTTTATATGCCAATGCGAAACGGTACAATGCAGTTCTTTCAACCTCAACTACCAGATCAATTGGAAGGGGACCAGGTCCCAAAGTCCCACGAAGACCATGTCGAGCAAGATCAACCGCACTGGAGCCGGCCAGTGGAACATGCGTCATACCTCCACGGCAAAGGAAGAAGACCATAGATGCAAGTACCCACTCATCTCCGCGATTATCGCCCCAAGTTCGTCAACTCCTGCCTCGACCAGCAGCGACAGTAGTCGACGTCAGCATAAGGTCACCGGTAACAAACAAAAATACAAACCCGCTGCACTCGGCTGCTAGAGTACATGAATATCACCGTCCAAAGCATGCTACGACTGTTTCACGAACGAGCAACAGGTGCTGAGTAACTACGTGTGACCGGCGCGAGCGCCCAGGAAGGTAATGCTGCACAACGAAAGCCGCGCAATACGGGTCACACGAGAACAAGGATGACTTGACAGAGTTTACGAATAAGCAAAGTGTGAGTACACGTCGAATGTCATACTAGACAATCTATCGATATCCCTCATCACTGTTCTGCGAGTGCCGCACGCGGGACAGTGTCATAGGGTCAGTGCTGCAAGATAAACCTCGTCTCGCTACCGCGATGACTGCCAGGTGCAAAGTTGTAACAACCGATTGATCAGAGAACATGTATGAGAAACTACACCAGACTGAGGAGCAAGACAGCGAGCAAGAGAGCGGACATGTAGCAGACAGTACAGCACAACACAAGAGAATTTAAAGTCTGAAATTGGTATCATTGGTGGTCCGCTGTACCACTATATCCCCAAGGCAAGGTTTACAGACTGAATCATGTCCTTGATCTCGCATGTGATGCCATCACCGCTGCACCACGCATTGAATGCCCACCACTTTGAAACGCCATCCCATTGTCGTTCATTGAATTTCATTCAAATCCGTGCCATGTCGGCAAATTGTACATCAGCAACCAAAAATCAAAATCAGATAATCTAGCCACCGAAACCATAGAGGGTTCGGCCTTGTCGTTTCAGAGCATAGACGACGTC
>Ga0066648_10000424_pt1 | contig 29558 bp, 21 predicted proteins | sample CryGeyCG12114_NA_FD_59537 | JGI IMG/M metagenome (GOLD analysis project Ga0066648, IMG submission 59537) | Groundwater microbial communities from aquifer - Crystal Geyser CG19_WC_8/21/14_NA | ecosystem: Environmental > Aquatic > Deep subsurface > Groundwater | place: USA: Utah: Grand County... | reverse complement strand
CGATGGTTAACAGCCATCTGCTCTACCACTGAGCTACTTGGAGTAAAGTGAAACAAATTAATTTATATCTTTCTGAGAGTAACTAAATTAATTTGCTAATAATTTTAAAATACATATAGTATTTTAATTATTTATATAAGCTTAAAGCAATTAATTCTGTAAATATAGATATATACTCTATATTAAAAAGAAATAATAGAGATACTGCTAATATTGATACTAATATTACAGCTGACATATAATCAAACTTATATAAACTATAATTATTAATATTTTTATTAAATGAAATATATTTAATAATTTTTAAGTAATAATAAAAACTAATAACTGCTGTAAATATTATGAAAAAACTCATAAAAATATATAAATTAAATGTTAGAGTAGTTAGAAGTAAAATCTTACCTACAAATAAAGCAAATGGCGGCATACCGGCAGAAGCAAATAATAAAAAAATAAAAATATAAGAGAGAGGTTTATTTTTATTAAATAAACCAGATAAATGCGTTAAACGTTCAATAAATATTTGATTATTAATATTATAAAGGTTAAGAAATATAATAAGAAGTCCTAAAGTATTAATTATATATAAAATAAAATATAAAAAACCATAATTTACTAACATAGGATTATCTTCTAAGAAAATAATAAATATATAACCCATATTACTAACACTACTAAACGCTAATAATTTTTTTATTTTTTTTTGATTTAATGCTCCAAGAATACCAAAAAGCATAGAACATACAGAAAAAAATAGAAAAAAGTATATTAAATAATCTTTAAACCAATAAAATAGAGCAAAATATAACTTACAAAAAACATAAAACATTGGTAATGTAGTAATAGAAGCAAATAAGGCCATTACATGCGTAGGAGCACCTTGATAAATATCACTTACCCAGAAATGAAATGGAGCTACATATAATTTAAAAAGAAAAGCAGATATAATTAATACTAACGGCATCCAAAAAAAATAGATATTATGAGCAGGATCGGTTTTATGTAAATGTGAATAAAATAAAGCTAATTCACTTAGTTCAAAAATACCACTAAATCCATAAATTATGGAAAAACCAAATAGAATAAATATAGAAGATAAAGAACTCAAAATAAAATATTTCAAACCAGATTCCAATGAAACTTGATTTTTTTTATTTGAAGCTGTAAGAATATAATAACATAAACTTTGAGCTTCAATTAATAAATATATAGATAATATATCATTACTTATAATAAAAAAATATATTGAAATAAGAATTAAGTAAAGTAAAATAATATATTCTTCTTTTTTAAAAAAACTTTTCTTGATATATGTATTAATAAAAATTAAATGTAAAATAGTGAAAATATTTATAAACATTTTTATTACTACTTCACCAATAGTTTTGTGTAAAGAATAATAATGGGTAGAAAGAATAGCTGATAAAGATAGATAATCAATAATCATAGAATTAACAAGTATTAATCCTAGAAACCAAGAACAACAATTAAAAACATTAGCATATTTATATTTATCAGAGAGTTTATAATTGATAAAAAAAATAAATAAAAGTATAAACATTAAAATAGAATATATTTCGGATATTATTACCATGTTATTAAATAAAAATATTTATAAAATTATATAATTGGACGTTTTGCAAACTGTCTAATACTATATTAGGGAAAACACCTAGATATAGACTAAAAAAAATTAATGGTAAAAGAACAATATACTCAAATAAATATAAATCTGAAATATATATGTTATATTTATACGGCATTAAGAAAATAATTTTATTGTAAGTATATATACTATAAATAGTACATAAAAAAATACCTATGGCAGCTGCTATTAATGAAACAAATAAATGAGAGTAAGCTATTCCACATAATATTAATAGTTCTCCAATAAAATTACTTGTACCGGGTAAACCAACGTTACCTAAAATAAATATGAATAGGCAGAATGATAATACAGGCATCCCATTAATAATACCTGATAAATAATGTATAATTTTTGTATGGTATCTATCATAAATGATACCTATACAAAAAAACAATCCACCTGAAACAATTCCATGTCCGATCATTAGAAAAATACTTCCTAAAAATCCAGCTTCATTAAATGAAAATAATCCTAATATGACCATATTCATATGAGCTATTGAGGAATAAGCAATAATTTTCTTAATATCAATTTGTCGTAATGTTATAAAACTTGTATAAATAATACCAATACTCGCTAAAGTAATTACAAAAGGAGCATAGTAATAAGTAAGTTCTGGGAAAATTGGAAATAAAAATCTAATCATTCCATAAGGACCTAATTTTAATAATAAACCAGCAAGAAGAACAGAACCTTCCGTAGGAGCTTCCACATGAGCTTCAGGTAGCCAAATATGAAAAGGAAACATAGGAACTTTAATAGAAAAAGTAAAAAACAGAGCTATCCAAATTAACTGACTAGTTAAATAAGGAAATTCTGTTACCCATAAAAGTTCTAAATAAGTGGTTCCACTATAAATAAATAAGAAAAAAATAGAAATTAGCATAAAAAAAGATCCAATAATTGTATAAAAAAAAAATAAATAAGAAGCATGAATTCTTCTTTGTCGATATCCAGCTATACCTATATAAATAAAAAATGGAAGTAAAATAGCTTCAAAACTAATATAAAATATTAAAATATCAAATACACTAAATACAATTAATAATAATATTCCAATAGAAAATATTAAATCATTATTATAATAATGAGTAACTGGAGTATTTCGAGATCTTATACTAAATAATAAACATAATGGAATAAGTAAAGTAGTAAGATAAATAAAAAAAAATGATATAGAATCTAAAGCAAATCTAATATTTATATTTAAATAACTCACAATATAATTATATTGAGTAGTAGTATTAAATGGATCAAAAAATAACCATATTAAATTGATAATAATGAATAGAGAACTAAATATACATATAAAAATTTTATTGGCATTTAAACTTATCATTAATATTATATTAATTAAATAAAATATATATATTTAACATTATTAGTATACTAATAATGATAAAACCAGAATAATGATATACAAATCCAGTTTGTAATTTATTATTCTTATTCACAAAAGAATTTATTATTTTCGTTATTCCATAAGGACCTAAAATTTCTATAATACCTTTATCAAATATTTTCAACATAGAATTATAAGCAAAAAAATAACTTTTATCTATAAAGTAATGAATAATATTTTTGTTAATAAATAAATATTTCTTATTAAAAAATGTAACTAAAGAATAAGTATAATAATTAAACCAAGAAATAAATAAAATTTCATCAGTATGACTAAAAAATATAAAAAACAGAATTATAAAATAACATGTGTTATATAAAGCTAAATAATCTTTAGTAAAAAATAAACCATTGAAATTATAAGCAAATTCAAAATAAATAAAATTATAAAAATATATATTATTAGAAGAAAGTGTAAAAATAGAAGAATTCCAGAAGTTGGTATTTACACCAACCATCATATCTTCACATAAATAACCAGATACAATACTTAAAACAGATAAAAATAATAATGGAATAAGAGTTAATAATGATGAATAATGAAATGATAATAATGAATGATAATTATTTTGATAAATATAAAAAAAACTATAATATAATATTTTTATACTATATCCAATAGTAAATAATACAGCAAGAGAAGCCATTAATTTAAAAATAAACAAGTTATGATATAAGTAAATATTATAATAATTATTTGTTATATAAAAAGATAAAAATGACTCAATTATTTTTTCTTTAGAAAAAAAACCTGATAAAAATGGAAAACCAGACAATGACATACTACCTATTAATATTGCTATATAACCAAATGGAAGTAAAATAAATAAACTTCCAAATTTACGTAAATCTTGTTCATTACTAAGACTATGAATAATATAACCAGCAGTTAGAAATAATAATGCTTTAAAAAAAGCATGATGAGCTAAGTGATTAATACTATAAGTAAAATTAGATAAACCACATGCCAGAAACATATATCCTAATTGACTACAGGTAGAATAAGCAATTATTTTTTTAATATCCCATTGAAAGAATCCGATAGTAGCTCCTAAAAAAGCTGTCATACTTCCTACACCAATTATAAATAAAGATAAATTATTCAAGTATTGGAATAATAAATTACTTCTAATAATTAGAAAAATACCCGCAGTTACCATTGTAGCTGCATGAATTAAAGAAGAAACAGGAGTAGGACCTTCCATTGCTTCTGGTAACCAAATGTGTAAACCTAACTGAGCTGATTTACCAATCGCACCTATTAAGAAAAAAATACATATAAAAAATAAGTAATTAATATTTACATATTCATAGCATACAAATATTGTACTATAATTAAAAGATAAAAACACACAATATAATAAACTAAAAGATATCAATAATGCAATATCACCTATTTTATTTACAAATACAGCCATTATTGCAGATTTATTGGCTGATAATCTTGTATTCCAAAAGTTTACTAATAGATAGGAACAAATACCTACACCTTCCCATCCAATAAATAATATAATATAATTATATGAACATACTAATACCAACATAAAAAAAGTGAATAAAGATAAATAAGACATAAATTTAATCTGGTGTGGATCAGTAGCCATATATTCAATTGAATAAATATGAGTACAGACTGAAACAATTAAAATAACTAATAACATAACAGAAGTTAAACTATCGATAATAAATGACCAATCCACAGTTAAAAATCCAATATTGAACCATTGTCCTAATACTAAATAAATAGGAGATTGACATAAACAAACATCATAAAATAATATAATTGCAACTAATAAAGCACATTGTAAATTATATGTAGAAAATAAAGAAGCTGTTAAATGGTTAAATAATCTTCCGAAAAAGAAACAAGAAAAGAAACTAAAAAATGTGAAAAAAAATAATAAAAGTAACATTATAAATATTTATAAGTTTTATAATAACATATAACTAGAGCTAATCCAATCGCTGATTCAGAAGCTCCCACAGTAAGTATAGCTAGAGAAAAAATTTGTCCTAAAATGTCATCTAAATATAAACTAAAAATTAAATAGTTATAATTACAAGCTAATAATAACAACTCTAAAGACATAATGATTAAAATAATATTTTTTCTACTTAGAAATATACCTATAATACCAATCACAAATAAAAAATTTGGAAGTAATAAATAAATTAACATAATATTTTTTTATATATTTTTTTTTTGATTATAAATGATCCCCATTGATTTTAACGAATAAACCATGCTTTTGTAGTGGGAATATTCTACTAAATTAAAATTTTTTGCATGGTAATTATTAAGATAGCACGCCAGTTCATATAGAAGGAAAGGTACAATAACAGGAATATTTTCTTCTATGCGAATGATTCTGGTCGGTCTTCTCGTACCTTTTTCAATATTAATACATCGAAATATGAAAAAAGATAAATGAGGTAATAAAAGAATAAAATCATATTTGAAATCACTATAGTAATTTAAAACTACATTCATTAAAACATTATCTATATAAGATTTCGAAGCCTCATTAAATTTAGAAATAAAATCATTGGTAAGTATACCATATTGACCTAATGCAGGCCCAATAGGATCACGATTAGCTGCATTATTAGCTGGTACTCTTAATTTGACAATAGCAATAAGAACATTTTCTGTTGTAGTCACATTTTGCATATTTTTTTTTTTGTTTTTTTTTTCAAATAGTTAAAACACTCTTATAAACGTAACCTAGACCGCTACGATAATAAAAAAAACAACAAATTAAGATAAATGAAGGTAAATTCATAACCTTCACTATAATGCAAATTAAGAATGTTTTTAATTTGCATTATAATTAGCGTTAAATCCGTTCCCTCCTATATATATTTATATTTAAATACAGGAGGGAACGGGATTTGAACCCGCGAATGCCGACTTAGCAAATCAGTGCCATAGACCACTAGGCTATCCCTTTTTCTTTTGACTCGCTTTTCTTTCTTCTATTCTTTTTACTATCTTTTAATAGAATCATTCTTTCTTTAATGATTAAAGCCTTTTTTTTTAATAATCTTTCTATAAGAGTATTCAGCCAAACCCACGCATCTCTTTCTATCTCTCTCTCTATCGCTATTTTCCTATAAAAAATATTTTGTTGACGGATAAATTCATATTTTTTCTGTTTAGGTGTAACTGGAATACCTAATCTTCGTAAATTTCTATATTTCAATATCCTTCTCGCTTTTATTATGCGATAATCTCTATAAATTGATGGCACAGGATCATACCTATTTATATAAGTCATTTTAAATTGAGGAAATAGAAAATGAGTAAAAAAAAATCTTATCCAACTAAAAGCATATTTATCAGGAGAGTAATATTGATAATCATCATATTCACTATCCCATTCTGCTATAGCAAAACTTCTATTAAGACCACGTTTTATATGTGTTTTTACAATACTTGTCGAAATAATTGAACGTCTTAATTTACGTCTAAATTCCAGTCTTCTCAAAAGATACCAACGTAACACCATAAATATTAAGACTACAAAATAAATTGAATACATTAGATTTAACAAAATTATAAATAACACACAATCAAATACAACATATCCAGGATATTCATAAATAAATTCTGATTCTACAATAACAGAAGATAAAGAGTCAAGGAATGTAATATCAGAATTTAATGAATCGTAATTATATATTAAATCACAAAAAATAGAAAAACCACTAGGACAATTATTTTCTATAATAATAAAAGATGTATATAAAACAATAATAAAAGCAAAAATAGCAGACCTAAGTATTTTAAATTCATATTTAATACGTCCATAACTTCTATATCTCTTTCTATATCTGCTTGTTCTTATCCAATAATAACGTTTATGACCTACAAAACGAAATCTATTGTGTATTTTCCAAAACATTTTCCTCGCTAGCCAAAGCATAAAAAAAGCGAAAATATAAAAAATGTAATTGGGTATAATTATCATTTTACCTAATCCCAATCTAAACTATTTTTTTTCCATTCATAAACAAAGCCTAATAATATAATTATTATAAATATATACATAACCTGCATTCCTATTAACCCAATATTATTAATTGACAACACCCACGGAAAAAAAAATAAAATTTCTGCATCAAATAGAATAAATAAAATACTAATTAAATAAAACCTAACATGAAATGGTTCTCTAGCATCGGAAAAAGGATCAAAACCACATTCATAACCTGAAGATTTCTCATAATAAGAATTAGTACCTGATATAATATAACATAAAATTAAAATAATTACACAAATTATAAAAGTTAACAATAAATAAAAAAAAAAACTGTTATAATTAGTATAATAATAATTTTTCATCTATTATCTATAATTTTTATCTTTTAATAAATTGTTATAAATCTCGGTTTCCCATTTATCTCCATTTGATAACAATTTTTTTTTGTTATATAATAATTCATCATGAGTAAAAGTAGAATATTCAAAATTAGATCCTTCAACAATAGCATCCACAGGACAAGCTTCTTGACATAAACCACAGTAAATACATTTTGTCATATCTATATCATATTTGGTTGTACGTCTTTCACCTGTTTTCAATTCTTCTGCTTCAATAGTAATAGCTAAAGCTGGACAAATAACTTCACATAATTTACATGCTATACAACGTTCTGAACCATTTTTATATCTTCTTAAAGCATGTTCTCCTCTAAATCTATGACTAATGATTCCTTTTTCAAAAGGGTAATTTAAAGTAACTTTTCTTAAGAATACATTCTTAAATGTAAGACCCATCCCCCTAAATATATCTGTAATAAATAAATTTCCTTGTAACATCATGTTTTTTATATTAAAAATTTATAAATTATAAAAAAAAGGAGCAGGGGACAATAGGAATCGAACCTATACCAAAAGCACCACAAACTTCTGCTCTGCCGTTGAGCTATGTCCTTTTAAGAATATTTTCTCTAAAAAAAGATATTCAACTGCCCCAAACTAGAATAATACAGTTGTATTATTCAAACAAATTTAGTATTTAATTACGGAAGTAATTAAATATTTATCAAATAAACTAGATAAAAATAGAAATAAAAAAAAATACAATAAATGTAGATGTGAACGTATAACTCCAAACTCAATATAAGGAGATACAGGAGTCTGACTTCCTAAATAACCTAAAAATATAAAATTAATAAAAAAAAATGCGCACATTAACTTATTAAAAAACTTAAAAAATTTAGTACGTATAATTAATTTATCAAATATAGGTAATAGAAATAATACAATAATAGATAAAAACATTATAATTAATCCATATGTCTTATTAAGAATAGATCTTAAAATTCCATATAAAGGTAAAAAATACCATTCTGGAACAATATGGCTAGGTGTTACTAACGGATTAGCTTCTATATAATTATCACTATGACCTAAAACCTCTGGAAAAAAAAAAATAAAAAAAGAAAAAAAAATAAATATAAAAACTACACCAAACACATCTTTTACTACGAAATAAGGTAAAAAATTAATTTTATTAAATGCATTTGTTTTAACACCTAATTCGTTTCCACTTCCTACTTTATGTAATTGATATAAATGATAAACAGATAAAAGTGCAATAACAAAAGGTAAAATATAATGTAAACTAAAAAAACGATTCAGAGTAGCATTATTAATAGAAAAACCACCCCATACCCAATAAACTATATCTTTTCCAACAAATGGAATAACTGTTACCATATTTGTAATTACAGTTGCTGCCCAATAACTCATTTGACCCCATGGTAATACATAACCTAAAAAAGCAGTACCCATCATAAGTACATATATAATTACTCCTATAAACCAAACTATGTGTCTAGGATATTGATATGATCCATAGTATATACCTTTGGCAATATGAATATAAATAATAAAAAAAAAAAAAGAAGCACCGTTAGAATGAATGTATCTTACTAACCATCCAAAATTTACATCTCTCATAATATGTTCTATACTATTAAATGCATAATCTATATGAGGAGTATAAAACATAGTTAAAATAAAACCACTAATAATTTGAATAGTAAGAAATAATCCAGCTAATACTCCAAAATTCCAAAAATAATTAATATTAATAGGCGTAGGATACTTAATTAAATATGAGTATAAATTGGTACTCAATACGTCTAAAAAGAAAAAAGACTTAAAAATATTGAACATTTTATAGAGTAGAGCAAAGCGAAACAAAGCTATACCTATACCTCCAATATATACAGTCAAATATATAGGAAAACAAAGCATATTACGATGTAAAATCATGATAGAAGATAATGATCCTGATAGGACTTGAACCTATAACTTCCCGCTTATCAGACGATCGCTCTACCATTGAGCTACAGGAAAATTATCGGTATTAAAAGAGTAAAATAATATGCTTAAGATTTTACCTTACAATACTTTATAATTCAGATGAATTAATAATAAACTTCGTAAATTATAGTAACTAAAAACACAAAAATAAGATTTAACCGCCATTTTTGAAAGCGGTGTACGATATACTAATTTATTCACTATAAAACTAACTTAGAAATAGAACTATTAAAATTATATAAAAAAAATAGCACAACTAATTATTTATCTTTATTAGAAGATTTAAATACATTAAATAAAATATTGTATTTATCTCTAGCTAATCTTGGTTGAATTTCTTCAATAAAAAATTCACTACTAGATTTACACCATTCATGTAAATCTTTTTCAAATAATGGAAATTTACTTAAAGTATTACTATATAACCAACTTTCTATATCATTAGTATCAGTAGCAAAATGGTATAATTTGCTATTTAAATATCTTTCAGAAAATTCATGACTAAATAAGAAATAAAAAAAAACTTCAACATTTTTCACCTCAATATTATCAATTAATCCATTAATTAAGCAAAATACACCTACAACTTGTTTAATATAACTCATTGGCTGATATAATGATTGCTTAAAAAATGCATCAATTCTTTTACCTCTGATAATATGTCTCATTAAGAATGGATCTAATTCACCACCTACATTTTCAATACCTTTATAAATATTATATAGTGCATAATTAGCTTTTAATTTACGAGTTAATTCTTTCATTAAATTAGTCTGAGCATTACTACCAACTCTACTTACAGATAAAGCTATATTAACAGCTGGTCTAGTACCTTTATTAGCTAGATTTTTAGATAAAAATATTTGTCCATCGGTAATAGAAATTACATTTGTAGGAATATAAGCGGAAATATCTCCACCTCTAGTTTCTATTATAGGAAGAGCAGTTAAAGCACCACCACCTAGATTTCTATGTAATTGAGCAGCTCTTTCTAATAATTTACTATGTACATAAAACACATCACCTGGATAAGCTTCTCTACCTGGAGGTCTACGTAATAATAAAGACATTTGTCTGTAAGCTACTGCATGAGAAGATAAATCATCATAAACTATGGCAGCTTTATAACCATTATTTCTAAACCATTCACCCATCGTACAACCTGCATAAGGAGCAGTAAATTGAACAGAAGCAGGTTCATCAGCACTAGTAAATACTATAGAAGTATAGTATAAACAATTTGCATTTTCGAATAGTTTTTTTATTCTAGCTACTTCAGATCTTCTTTGTCCAATAGCTACATAAATACATGGAATAAAGTTACTATGTCTCCATATCATAGCTTCTCCATAAAATTTATCAGAGTAATCTTCTAACATTCTCCAGATATGATTAAATTTATTATTTACTCTTCTTTGATTTAATATAGCTGTAATAGCTAATGAAGTTTTACCAGTATTATGATCACCAATAATTAATTCACGTTGACCACATCCTACAGGAATAAAGCAATCTACAACATTTGTACCAGTTAAAAAAGGATGTCTAACAGGTTCTCTTTCAATAATACCAGGAGCTGGTCTCTCAATATCATGATATTCAGTAGTTGTAAGATCTACATATTGTAAATAATTTTCATCTACTTCTTCCATATTTAGAATATCTCCTAAAGGATTCATAAGTTTTCCTAAAACACCAAATCCTACTCTTGTTTTTATTTGTTTATAACTTCTATGAATTACATCACCAGCCTCAATCTCAGTCTGACGACCTTTAATAATAACTAAACGAACTAAATTTTTTTCTAAGTTTAAAACTTGTCCCATAATATCAGAACCTGGAGTTTTGAAATTTACAACTTCACCTAAATAAGCATGATTTAAACCACTCGCAAGAATAATATTATCTTGTATACCTATAATCTTACCTTTTTCTTCTTCTAAATACTTATTAAACAAATTCATAATACAAATAAAATGATAGATCAAATGTGAGACATTTAAATTTATTAATCTAATTAAGTTAATTAAATTAACAATACTTACACTATCTAATATGTTAAATTATTAAATAGCTAAAAATTATAAAAAATAGAATTATATAAAATAAAATTTATAATCTAAATAATTTTTTTAAAAACTGTATAAATTTACGTATTAAAAAAATTAATGAATTATAAATTCCTTTCAGTAAGAAACAAATAAACATATATAAAAGTGTTATAATAGCAACAACTAATTCCCACAATAATCGTAAAGTAGCAAGAAATAGTTGAAATAATATTATAATTAATGGTCCAGAATAAGAAAGAAAAAGACTAACAAGAACAATTATAATTATAAGACCTGGGATAAACCACATATAAAACAAAATCATACCTCTCCTAGAGAATTTTTTATATAAATATTTAAGAATAGAAAATTTAAAATGCCTTAAATACATATAAAAAGCATGCCACCATTTTTTACGTATAAACTTAATAAATACTAATTTTTCAGCATGAGGATAATTAGTAGAATATAAAATCAAGTTAACTTCATTAGAAATATCAACATGATATCTCATGAGATAACTACACATAAATTTAAAAGATTTATAAGCACTAGATAAGTCATAAAAACTATAATACCAATCAGATATATAACTGAAAATGGGCACATGAAATAAGAAAACAAGAACTCCACCCAATAAAAAGAGTTGGAAATTCTTGACCCAGATGAACCAGATCAATTTCATTAGCCAAGGTTTAATGGTTCTAAAAAAATTAAGAAGCCAATTAAATAGATTTTTCATGATATAAATAAATATTTATTATTAAATATTTCTATTTAGTGATAAACTTGATAACACTAATTTTGAAGGATTAAAATTAAAACCCATAAGAAGCCAATCAAGAAATATATCCCGTTCAATAAATTGTAAAACAATAGGCATAAAAGCATGATTTACACCACATAATTCGCTACATTGACCATAAAATACACCATAACTGTTACTATAAATACTAAAATTCATAATTCGACCCGGAATGGCATCAACTTTAATACCTAGTTGAGGAACTGCCCAAGAATGAATAACATCTTGTGATGTGATTTTAGCATTAATAATAATATTAATAGGAAGTAAAACTCGTTTATCAACTTGTAATAAACGATTAAAATGAGTTTCTTGATCAAGTAAACTATCAAATTCTAACTTATCAAATATATAATAATTTAAATTAAATAAATTATATGTATATAAAGCAAACGAAACATTATATTCATAAGACCAATACCACTGATGTCCAACAATATCCATACTAAATAACATATTAAATTCCATTTCATTATTAAAAATAAATCCTAATGACGGAATTAATAGATAAATAATTATAGCTGTAGGGAAAATAACAAAAATTACATCTAACGTAGATTCTACTGTTTTCTCAAAATGTCTAGGAAAAGGATTTACAGCAGATTTATAAATATCTACTATGAATGCTAAACACAATAAAGTACCAAATAATATATAGGTAAGTAAAATAGTCATTTCGGTTAATAACATTACAATACTATAAATACTATCATTAACGGGTTTTGCAAAACCCATTAATGTAGGTAAATCCCAATTTGCTTCTACTCTAAAAGTCGGAAAAAACAACATACTGAATGAATAACAGACCGAAACTTAGAAGCTCAACTGAGAATTTAACCTACATTTGTAAGTCAATCACTAAAATAATCTATCACTTTATAAAAAAAAATTATGAAATCGAATGACCAATGCTATCGAAGTCTGTAGGATAGGATTCGAACCCACAGCCTTCCGGACCCAAACCGGATGCGCTACCAATTGCGCCACCTACATTCTTCAAGAAAGCATGATCTATATAAAATAATATGTAGATTAATATGAGATTTCTTTATAAAGTTAACCAATTGTAACGACCAGAGACTCAGCGACATATCAGTACACAAGTATAATTAACCATATAATTAATCTGTTAAAGTAATTATCTATTACCATCTTCAAAAAAATATAAAAAAACAACTTCTTACCTATTTGCCTTCAGTAATTATTTAGTCCATATGTAGCTTATTATACATGCTTATATAAAATTATATAAAATAAAAAACCCAATTCTTAAAATAAACAATATAATCACAATCTATATGCTGTTCTCAGTCCTTTCGTACTAGCTAACAGTTTTTTCTTATTTTTTTAATTAAAACAGCAGATAGGGACCGAACTGTTTCACAACGTTCTGAACCCAGCTCACGTACCACTTTCATCAGCGAACAGCTGAACCCTTGGAACCACTTGCAGCTCCAGGATGTGATGAGCCGACATCGAGGTGCCAAACAATCCCGTAGATATGAACTCGTGGGGATTATAAGCCTGTTATCCCTAGAGTACCTTTTATCCGTTTAGCGATAATCTTTCCACCCAGTATTATCGGATCACTATGACAGACTAATTAGTAAAAGTCCTTTATAAAAATGTTTTTTTATAAATCATATAAATTTAAGCCATTATACTTCTTTATTATTTTGTAATAATATAAATTTATCTTTGTACATCACCGTTATTATTTAGGTGACCACCGCCCCAGTAAAACTACCAAGCATACTATGTTAATTATAAATATAAATTCATATTAAATGGCATTTTTAGAAAAATATTACAACATCAAAAAAAATAAATATAAAAACTTTTTCGATTATATCCTACACTAAAAATAAACCATTCTTTAAGTATGATTATAGTAAAGGTTCATAGGGTCTTTCCGTCTAACTGTAAAAACTCTGCATTTGCACAGAAAATTCAATTTCACTGAATTGATACTGGAGACAGTAGAGGAATCGTTACACCATTCATGCACGTCAGCAATTAACTGACAAGGAATTTCGCTACTATTAAGATCCTCAGGTATAGGACCGTCGTTTACCGGGTATTATAATAAAAACGTTAATTTTTATATTTTTAGTGCCGGCACCGGACAGGTGTCAGATTCTATACATCATTTTATACAATTTAGCAGAATCCTGTGTTTTTGATAAACAGTCGTTCCTCCCTGCACTGAAACACTTGTTATTTTTTCATACAAAAAACTTTCAAAGCTCCCTTTCTCCCGAAGTTACTGAGATATTTTGCCGAGTTCCTTCAGTATCATTATTTCAATCGCCTTAGTATACTCTACCCATCTACTTGTGTCAGTTTAGGAACGGTTTATAGTTGGAAACTACTTAATAAAATGGTTTTTCCAGTAGATCATAATATTCATTCAAAATTCAACGAACATTATGGAACTCATTTCATTTATCAAATTTGAATTATTCATAATTTTCATCATTTATAATGTGGATTATAATACTTAGAAACCGACTAAGCCTTTTTTAGTTAATCTGTCAAAACATAAAAGATTTCCTTTAGATTTTCGGCGATAATGTTTTTAAACATTATTTTAAGTTACTCATACCAGCATAATTAATTCCAAGATTTTCATCTTTTATTAAATAAAAAACTTTAACAATTATGGAACATTCTACTACCATAAATTAATGAATTAAAATCAAAAAAATGATTACATAATTCATCTTCATTATAATTTCAATTTTTAATCTTAACAGTCTCTATACATTTAAAAGCTTTCGTATCTTTATTCAGTGAGCATTTACGCTTTCTTTAAATGATGGCTGCTTCCAAGCCTACATCCTGAATAGTAATGAATGCAACACTATACTCGTATATCACTAAGAATAAAATTAAAGATTTTAATTAATAATTAGGGCTGTTTCCCATTTGACTATATACCTTGTCATACATTGTCCGGCTTTTCCTTATCAAATAATAAATTATTCTAAGTTTAAATATTTTTGATAAAACTCTCGTCCCTCGCAAATAAGAAGTGCTTTAGCTATTTATATATTATAAAAAAAACTCTACTTGAATAGATTTCGTAGAAAACCAGCTATTCCAAATTTGATTGGCCTTTCACCCCTATTCACAATTCGTCCCAATATACTGCAACATAAACGGGTTCGGTCCTCAAACACCAATGATTTACATTGATATAATCAACCTGATCATAAATAGATCATTTGGTTTCGGGTCATATATAACAAACTATCAATAAATTAATTACGTTGTTTAAACTTGCTTATTATATATACTCGCTGACTCATTATGCAAAAGGTATATTGTTGCTTTTATAAAATAAAATAATTATTACAAAAGTTTCAAATGCTGATAAATATATAATTTCAAATCTATTTAACACCAATATGATCACCCTTTTCTATTTCAACTTTCCTTCACAGTACTTGTACACTATCGGTTATTTCTTTTATAAGGTTTAGAAAGTGGTTTTTCTATATTCCAATGCAACAAAAATAAAACATTGTACTCTATTTTTTTTCATGAAATTACAACGTGTATATGGACTTTCACCTGACAATGTACTCGAAATCGTTCTGAGTTTTACACATTATAATATTTTATCTTAACCTTTATATAATTTCGTTCGCCACTACTTTTATAAATATGTTTATTTTTTTTTCAAAATTATTAAGATGATTCAATTCATTTAAAAAAATATATTATTAATTAACTATTATTAAATAAAATCACTTGCTAACAGTATGAATAAATGATTTTTTATTTAAATAAAAGAAATACCCAGTTATCCATTATATACTTTTATATTATTTTATATTTAAAATCCATTACTTTCAATATAGAAAAATTGAAACAAACATTAATGGTATCTCTACAATTATTTTAATTTATATTAAAATAAATTTAATTTTAATTTACATTAATGTGAAATTTAAATTTATAAACTGAATAAATAATTATTGTTCCAGCAGCAGGTTCCCCTACCACTACCATGTTACGACTTCATCTCAATAACCCACTATTCCCTAGCAATCTGTTTTCAGTAGAACTCCCCCTATAAAAAAAGCAATGTTGATTTAATATCAACATATTAATGTTGAAATCAGTGATCTACATAGACCTATTTAGAATAGGGATAACAATAATATTCATCTTATAATACATCTATTATTATGATTACAATATTACCACTGTTCCCTACTAGCGGCCACTTCACCTTATTAGGAAATCCATTTGTTAGGAAATCCTAAATAGAAATGGCATAATCACTTAGAAAGAATAACAAGCTCCTGTGACGTGACGGGCGATCTGTACAAGATTAGGTAACATATTCACCGTAACGTACTAATTTACGATTACTAGCGATTCCTCCTTCATATTTTCGAGTTTCAGAAAATAATCCGAACTGAGATGAACTTTATAGATTTGCTTATATTCACATACTTGCTGCTATTTGTATTCACCTATGTAGCACATGGATAGCCCAATCCATATAGGCCGTAATGATTTGACGTCATCCCCACCTTCCTTCGACACGAATGCCAACTGTTTCTTCAGAACTTATTTTTCGCAAGAATATTAACTGAAAAAAGGGGTTGCGCCCGTTACTAGAAGTTACTCTAACATTTCACAACACGGGCTTACGACAACCATGCAGCACCTGTTATAATAAATTGTATAATGATATTAAAACCATTTAATATCTCAAATAATAATATAAATATACTTAGTATATTTATATAAGAATTTATATTGAAATTCTTTAATAATTTATTATAATGACAAGAATTGGTAAGATTTCTCGCGTTTTGTCGAATTAAATCACATGCTCCACCGCTTGTGCCTAATCTCCGTCAAATTCTTTAGGTTTTAATCTTGAGGGATCGTAGTACCCAGGCGGAATGTTTTAGCGTTAACTACAATACCTAGTATATTACCAAATAAAAAACACTCATAGTTGACAGGGTGGACTACTGGGGTCTCTAATCCCATTTGATACCCACCCTTTCGTGCCTCAGTGTCAGTGAGCAATAGATAAATGCCTTCGCCTTTGATGTCCTTTCGAGTGTAAATGCATTTTAAATCTGATGCTCGAAGTACCTTTATCTCCTCATTCACTCTAGATTAATAATCAATATAATTTATCACATAAAGCTGCCTTTAATTATAAAATTTACTAATCAACCTACGCACCCTTTACGCCTAATCATGAGGAATAACGCTTGTACTACTCGTATTACCGCGGCGGCTGGCACGAGCTTTTGCCAGTACTTCTTCTAGAGATACCGTCATTCTCTTCTCTCTATGAACGGGTTTTACAGCCCACGCTGTCCTCACCCTCCAACATAACTAGGTCAAACGTTAGTTCATTGCCCAATATTCCGCACTGCAGCCTCTAATGCAGAGTCAGAACCTTGTCTCAGTTTCTGTGTGGCTGGACTACCTACGAGATCAGCTAAGCATGACTGGAAAGGTAGGCCATTACCCTACCCAACCTAAAACTACGTATGATTATCTGAGACGTAACACTATATTACTTAATTTATTAAATCTCCAAGATTCTTATCTTTATTCTCAGGTAAAACTCAATACGTTTTCTACACCCGTACGCTACGTTTCTCTATATTAAATTAATATTTATTTTATCATAAAAGAAAAACGTAAAACTCGCATGTATCAAGTCTGTCGATAGCGTTCATTCCGAGCTAGAATCAAACCCTATAATGATCGAATATTTAAAGTATAAACTTTAATTTTCTAGTTAAAAATCCTAAATTATAAATATAATAAGGTAGCAGGAGGGCGAGTTGAACACCCATCTTCAGATCATGAGTCTGATGACCTACCATTAGTCGACCCTGCCATTGGGTACGAAGGGATTCGAACCCTTGACCAATTGATTAAAAGTCAACTGCTCTGCCACTGAGCTACGTACACGTAATGGTTTGCCTCTTACGGGATTCGAACCCGTGTTTACACTTTGAAAGAGTGTTGTCCTAGACCGCTAGACGAAAGAGTTAAAAAAATAAGGATAAGACGAGATTCGAACTCGTGAGATTAAAAATCTACCCGCTTTCCAGACGAGCGCTTTAGACCACTCAGCCACATATCACTACATTTTTTTAATGGACACAGTAGGATTCGAACCTACAACCAATTGGTTATGAGCCAACTGCTCTACCCTTGAGCTATGTGTGTTTGAGGCTGAGGGGACTTGAACCCCTACGACTTTCGTCACCGGATCCTAAAACCGGCAAGTCTACCAAATTCCTTCACAGCCTTGTGATTTATATATCAACAAAATTAATTTATCAATTGAAGTTATATATAATTATCTAATATAAAAAAAACAAACCTAAATATGGTTATAAGATATTAAATATTACATTCTCATTTTTCATGAGTTATTATAATAAATACTCATGAGTTCTATTTGATGTATATATCAATAATCTAATAACTCTTGAATTTTTAAATTTAAATATATTTAAATTTAATTGGTGTGGTTAAATACCATTTATATAATTATCAAACCATATAATATGTATTTATCTAATAAAAAAAAATCAATAACAAATATTTATTAAATTTAGAACTTTATTTGATAATTTTTATAATTGATATATTTATCATTAGATAATTTATTATGTGGAACTGTGACAGGAGGAAAAAAAGAACTGAAAGTTTGAGTAGAATTAATAATTATATAAATATTTTTTATTAATTGTTGTTTGGTTAATTTAATATAATTAAATTCACTATAAAATATAGTTTCAGCTACATTAAATTTCACATGAGGAGTTCTTGAATGTGGAGAAACCATAAATTTTTCTATATAATCCTCATGTCTAATATACGGTTCATAATTTAGTATATTTTCTTCTTCAGAATTATAATCCTCATGCCAACTATTAGATCTTTTATTATTTACAGTTAAAAGACTATATTTAAGGGATCGTAGAATCTTATTTATAAATTCAGAAGTAAATTTTATATGTTTATTAAAACTAGGTTCATAATCCATAAAAAATCTAATTTTTCTAATCTCAAACATTTCATTATTTTCATAACTATAAGATAAATAACTTTCATAATAATGTACACATTGTAAAATATAATTTATACTTACTATGCTATTATTAATTAATCTATTCACTTTATTTAAAAATAAATTTTTTTCTTTATTATTAAATCTATTATACAAATTTAATATTTCATTAATACCTCCTAATTTATCATATGAAAAAAAGTATGATAAGTAAACTATTATACTCATTTTTTTAGAACATTTTCCATGAATACTATATAAATTTATAGTAGTTTTATCACGATTGAATCTTCTTACTTTAGGCATATCTGCATCTTCTTTCAAAGAGAGTTTTGCAGCAGAACTAATATGAGGATTTTTCCAAGCAAACAATTGTATATATTTTCCTATTAAATTAAAATTCGTGTTTTTTTTTACCTGAAAAAAATGAAAATGATAATTTGGTAATTTTACTAAATTATTGGCTAAATCAATATTTTTTATTTTGAATTTCATATTATTGTTATTAAGTTTATGAATTTCATTATTTATGTGATTTTTATAATTTTCATGTTTTCTTATCCTTGATCTAGTTTTCAGTCTAGAAAAATTTTTATAAATAGAGAACATTTTAAAATCATAGGAATCGATATAACCTGCTTTATATAAATTTTTTAATGATTTATATTTTTTAACTAAACGAATAAAAAATTTTTTTCTCTGTATACCCCAGTATCTTAAAAATCCTCTTCTTTTTTTTTCTTGAGGCAAATATTTTCTTCGTTCTCCATAAACATATTTAATACTTAAATATAAATTTTGTGAAAACAGCTTAGGGATATTATAATGGATTTTTCTTGAATTTTTACTTAAATGAGAATTATTGTTAAAATTATAATTTTTATTAGAAGAGTTATTCCAATTAGATGTTTTATTCCAGCCAGGTGTTTTGTTCCAATTAGAAGTCTTGTTCCAATAAGAATTATTTTTGTTAGAAGAAGTTTTATTGTATAATATTGTATGATTATTTTTATTACGATTATAATTGTTACTATTATAATTATTACGATTATAATTATTACGGTTATTATTATTATAATTATTACGATTATAGTTATTATTATTATAATTATTACGATTATAATTACTATTATTATAATTATTACGGAAATTATTTGGATGATTATTAAATCTATTTAACCTGTTTAGATAGTTTCTTCGTTTATAATTAAAATCATTAATTTTTTTTTTTTTTATAATATATTTATTTTCGAGTGATTTATAATTTTTATTCATTACTTTATAAATACCCCTATATAATCTAAATAATCTACGATTTCTTTTTCTCATATATCTAGAATACATTTTACTTTCATCATAGATAATTCTAGTGTATTTATATTTATAATATTTAGTTGTTTGATAAAAACGTCGGCGTTTTAAATAATGTTTTCTCGCACTATTAAAAAAATAATAATTTTTAAACTGTGTACGATAATTCCGCCAGAAACGAATTCGTTTTTGATTATAATCATATTTTAACTTATTTAATATGCTATCTAGTAAGCTATAACTGTTAGAAAATAATTTATTAAATGTATTAGAATAATAATAGGGAATAAAATTCCATTGACTAAAAGATTTTACTTCAGAATTCAAGAAAATAGATTTTTTTTTAAATGACTTCAAATGGTTTAGGAAATTAAACTTCAATTTTTTTTTATATTTTTTAGAAAAAGATTTAAGAGTAAGAGTTGCTGTATAAAAAAATTTATGATGTTGTAGATAGGAATATAATACCATTAAATTCCATTGAAGTTGAAGATAACTACGGTGTTTTGATACAAGTTTATTAAATTTTTTATGATAATTAACATACATATATAATAATGATAATTTTAAATTATCATCAGTAAACATTTCAGAAATATTACTAGAGGGTTTTTTATATAATTTATTATTTATTTGTTTAATTTTAAAAAATAAAGTAGAGGATAAATTAAATGTTTTCTTACTAGAAAAACTTTTTAATTTTTTGAATAATAATTTAAATCTCATTTGATTTAACTTGAAGATATTCATATTATTTATGAGGAAAATATAATTATTCATAGAATTATTTTTAATAAAAAATTTATAAATATATTGATAAATATTTTTTTTAAGAATGTTATAATACTTATATAAATTCAAATTATAAAAAGGAATATTAGAAGATCTATTAAATAAAGTAAAATATTTATAAATCTTTGAGGTTATATCATAAGCTACGAAATCAGTATTATAACTATTCCATAATAATTCGTAATCTATTAAATTATATGAAGAATTTGTTATTTGAATTCTTCGAAAACTATATTCTGTTATATGAAGAAATTTTTTTTTTTTTTCTTGTGTTTTACGTTGTTTTCGAGTAAGAAATTTTTTTTTTTTTTTATATAAAATACCAGCAAAAAGTCGATAAAATTTCTTATACATATATGATTCATCATATTTTTTAGAATAAGCTTGTAAAGTTAATTTTCTATTCCGGTTATTTGTTCTAATATATTTTCTTTTAAAGTAAGGAATTTTTTTTCTTTGAATTTTTCGTTTAAGTTTTAACCTAGATTTATACATTGGAGCTAATGTAGATCGAAATCTTCTGTATTTTAATTGAGATTTTGATTTCGTATGTGATTTATAATGTTTACCAAGTATGGATTTTTCTAAATCTCGTCTTCTCATTAATAATATATTTGCTGCACGTTTAGCGGCAGGTGAAAGAAAAAAAGCTTTTCTTCTATAACGTCGTTGACCACCTGCAAAATTTCGTATGAATAAAAAAATATAATATTTAATTTTTCTTTTCTGCCAAGATTTGAACCAATTAATAGGAAAAATGTTAAAAGTAGACCAGACTATATTTTTTATTTTTTTTTGATTAATAATTCTCTTATGAAATTTTATACGGTTCATAAAATTTTTTCTAGGTAAATACTTTAGAGATCCAAATTTAATTTTCTTTAATTTTTTAAATCTTTTAAAAAAAAATCTTCTATTTTTTTCTCTTTCTTTTCTTTTTTTTTTAATTTTTCTCATTGAAAAATTATTTATTGTTTTTTTTCTAGAAAAAGGAATACTTTTTAATGAGTTTTCATAATGCTGAGTTTTGTATTTTACTCGTTTAAGAACAGAAATAAAAAAATGACAAAGAAAATTAATTTTATATTTTATGAAATAGGGTTTTTGAAGAAAAGAAGAATGAATGAGTTTAGCCATTATGAAATAATAAATTTTTTATATATAAAAGTAAATGTGCTCACTATGGGACTCGAACCCATACGTTTTTAATAACATCAGTTTTTAAGACTAACGTGTCTACCTATTCCACCAAGTGAGTTATTAGATTTTTAGGATATGATGGGATTCGAACCCATGGTTTGTTAAAATCAAACACCGACTTTCAAGGTCGGCACCTTAGACCTCTCGGTCACATATCTTTATTGAGGTAGGTAGGATTCGAACCTACGAAAATCATATGATAACGGATTTACAGTCCGTCGCTTTTGACCACTCAGCCACCACCTTTTTATAAAAATTAGTTCTGTCTAAACTATTACAAATAAATATAAATGAATGTATAAATACAGAAACTATCTAATAATATTTATGTTAACAGAAAAAAATATTAATCTTAAAACATTCAGTTTAAATTTTGGACCTCAACACCCGGCTGCACATGGAGTATTAAGGCTTATTTTGGAATTAGATGGAGAAATAATAAAAAATGCTGATAGTCATATTGGTCTTCTTCACCGAGGTACTGAAAAACTTATAGAACAAAAAAATTATATTCAAAATATTCCTTATTTTGATAGATTGGATTATGTATCTATGATGTCTCAAGAACATACTTTTTGTCTAGCTATTGAAAAGTTAATACAATGTAAAATACCTGTTCGAGCAAGTTATATACGAGTAATTTTTTTAGAATTAACCCGTCTTTTGAATCATTTATTAAGTTTGACTACTCATGCAATGGATGTTGGAGCTCTTACTCCATTTATATGGGCTTTTGAAGAAAGAGAAAAAATAATGGAATTTTATGAGCGTGTATCTGGAGCTAGAATGCATGCAAATTATATACGACCTGGAGGTATATTATATGACATGCCTTTAGGTTTATTGGATGATATTTATAAATTTATTCTTCAATTTTCATCTAGAATTGATGAAATGGAAGAATTATTAAGTAATAATAGAATATGGAAACAACGTTTAATAGATGTTGGAAAAATGAATTTTGAAGAAAGCAAAAACTTAGGATTTAGTGGTCCGTTATGTCGTGCGTCAGGAGCTATATGGGATTTAAGAATAAATAATTCTTATGAAATTTATAATAAATTAAATTTCACTGTACCTATTGGTATTCATGGAGATTGTTATGATAGATATTTAGTACGAATTCATGAAATGAGATCTAGTGTAAATATAATTTATCAATGTATTAATAATTTACCACAAGGTTTAATTAGATTAGATGATAATAAAATTTCACCTCCATTTAAACATCAAATAAAAACATCTATGGAATCACTTATTCATCATTTCAAATTTTATAGTGAAGGTATACATGTCCCTAGGGGATATATCTATGGTGTAACTGAAGCTCCGAAAGGTGAAACAGGTGTGTTTTTAATTAGTAATGGTACTAATAAACCTTATAGATGTAAATTTAGAGCACCAGGTTTTAATCATTTACAAGCATTAAATTATATGACTACCGGTCATATGATTGCTGATGTAGTAACTCTTATCGGTACTCTTGATATAGTTTTTGGAGAGGTAGATAGATAATCTATCAATTTTATATTATAAATTGTACTAATAGCAGCGGAAATTTTATATATAAAAAAAAAAAATAAAAAAAAATAATGGCACAGATGGATATAACTGTATTTAGTAGTGTAACAATCTATTTAATGTTTTTTTGGGTAGGATATATAGTTTTTTTAAAACTAATTCTCCCAATTATTGCTTTAGAGATGAAATTAAAAAACAAATTAATTTTATCACAAATGTTATGGTTTAAAAAAAATCTTCATCGTATCAATTTTTTTAGATTACCACATACTCGTTTAATGAGAAGAACGAGAAATCTAATGAAATCAGCAGAAATTTTAACAGAAGAAAGAAAAATATTTTTTGGTTTATATCCTATGGATATATTTATTATTAGATTAGCTTGTGCTAATTTAGAAAGAAACCCTTCCTTAGATTCTTAGTAATGTTTAATTTTTTGCGTAAAATACTTAGATTTTACACTCAAAAGAACGACAAGAAAAGACATAAACGTATTAGACGTTGCACAGTATTATTTTATTTTTTAATTTTAATTATATTTGGATTAAATAAATTCATTATAGGAATTAATTTATTCATATTTATCATGTATACTCTTGTAAATTTATATAAAGATTTATAATTTCTATTATTATATATTTAACATTTTGGTTTTCTAACAAGTTAGAATTTTTTAGTTTGCCTAGCAATTGTATTAAAAGAAAGTATCCTCGGGCTCCGGTCTCATCAATCCATATTTTATGTATATGAGTCATGATGTTAACTAATCCATTTGAACAATTTATTATTCATAATTATCATTTCGCTGAGAATAGTTATACTAATTTTTTTTTAGTTAATGATATGTTAATATTATTTATATTTAGTATATTAAATTACTTAGTACTAAATTTTTTTTTAAATTTTAGAAAAAGAAAATTAAATACTAATATTTTTTTTAATATATTAAAACTTATATATCAATTTATATATTCTACCGTTATTTCTTATCTAGGAAAAAATGGTAATTATTATTTTTCATTTTTTTTTTATTTATTTATTTTTATTGCTCAACAAAACTTAGTAGGAATATTACCTTATAGTTTTACTACTACTAGTCATTTATCTGTTACTTTTGGATTAGCTTTTATGATATGGTTTGGTATCACTATTACAGGATTTCAAGAAAATGGATTAAAATATTTTGACTTAATATTTCCTAGAAATATACCTTTCTTAATTACTCCATTTTTAAATGGTATAGAATTAATTAGTTATATTTTTAGACCTGTAAGTTTAGCTTTACGATTATTTGCTAATATAGTGGCTGGACATATTTTATTAGATACTATTGCCTTATTTATTCATAAAATGACTCATGTGAGTAGCATAACCTTATCATCTTTATTTATTTCTATTATTCCATTTATTATATGTTGTGTTTTAATTATATTTGAATGTATAGTAGCTATATTACAGGCTTATATATTTATAGTATTGTCTTGTATTTACTTACGAGATGTTTACAATCTTCATCACTAATTGGTTTTATTTTCTATTAGTTGATGTGCGAATATATTCACGATATTAAATTAAATTGGTTTTTTACTACTAACCATAAAAAAATTGGTATTCTGTACATTTTTTTTGGGTTGTTTAATGGTTTTTTAGCTGTATTATTATCTATGGTAATGCGTTTAGAACTGGCTTTTCCAGGTGATCAATTATTATTTGGTGAATACCAATTTTATAACATGATTACTACTATGCATGGTATATTAATGTTATTTGTTGTAGTAATGCCAATTTTATTCGGTGGATTTGGAAATTATTTCTCTCCTTTATTAATAGGTGCCCCTGATATGGCATTTCCAAGATTAAATAATTTTAGTTTTTGGATGCTTCCGCCTTCTGTTATTCTTGCATTAGCTGCTACATTTGTAGAAGGTGGTCCAGGAACAGGTTGGACACTTTATCCACCTTTATCTTCTCTTCAAAGTCATAGTAGTATTTCTATTGATTTATTAATTTTAAGTTTTCATGTAGCAGGAATGTCTTCAATTATAGCAGGAGTAAATTTCATAAGTACGATTTTATATTATAAAGCTGAATCTATGTATTTAAAAGATATTCCTTTATTTCCTTGGTCTATTCTAGTTACTTCATTTCTAGTTGTATTAGCTATGCCTGTATTAGCTGCGGCTATTACTTTATTATTTATGGATAGAAATTTTAATACTTCATTTTATGATCCTAGTGGAGGTGGAGATCTTGTATTATACCAACATTTATTTTGGTTTTTTGGACATCCAGAAGTTTATATTTTAGTAGTACCAGGTTTCGGAATTGTTAGTCATGTAATTTCTACTTTTTCTCAAAAAAGAATATTTGGTCAAATTCCTATGGTTGCTGCGATGATTTTAATAGGAGTAATTGGATTTATAGTATGGGCCCATCATATGTTTACATCAGGTATAGATACAAATACTAAAGCTTATTTTACTTCTGCTACAATGGTGATTGCTATTCCTACTGGTATAAAAATATTTAATTGGTTAGCTACTATGTGGGGTGGTAGTATTTGGTTTTATACTCCAATGTTATTTTCTACAGGATTTGTAATACTTTTCACTTTAGGAGGTTTAACTGGTATAATTTTGTCTAATGCAGGTATTGATGTTTCTTTACATGACACTTATTATGTTGTTGCTCATTTTCACTATGTATTATCTATGGGTGCTGTATTTGCTATTTTTGCAGGATTCTATTATTGGATCGGTAAAATGTCAGGATACCAATACCCTGAATATTTAGGACAAGCTCATTTTTGGATAATGTTTGTAGGTGTTAATTTAACATTTTTCCCAATGCATTTTTTAGGTTTATCTGGAATGCCACGTAGAATACCTGATTATCCTGATATTTATCAATTTTGGAATAGTTTTATATCTTTTGGAGCTTTAATTTCTTTATTTAGTATATTATTATGGTTTTATATTGTATATAAAACATTAGTTGAGCATTATATTTGTCAAAGAAACCCATGGATTTTTTCTTCAATAGATGAAATTCTAAATAAATTATTAATTATTAATAACGAAGCTTTTAAATTTAGAAAATCAATAGATTTTAAAATTTCATTTGTATTAAATTTCATTGTTAAATTAAAAACATTATTAAAATCTAAAAATATAAAAACTATCTCACTGGAATGGACACTTACATCTCCTGTATTAAATCATACATTCACTATTCCTGTTAAAATTATTACTACTGCTCCTCATTATATAGATTATAGATGGGGTGCATTAATTCAAAAATATAATTCTTATTATTTTCTACCTTTGTTTTCAGGTGTCAATAGAAATTTACTATCTACGTACAACAATATATTAGATCAACATTTAGAATATATAAGACCATTGTATGTATTTACAAGTCTATCAAGTAACATAAATATTTATAATTATACTAGCAATAACTAATTACTAGTAATAATAATTAGTAGGAAGGGGTATCGCCAAGTGGCAAGGCAATAGTTTTTGGTACTATCACACGAAGGTTCGATTCCTTCTACCCCAATAATTTCCATTCCCATGATGATAATAAATAGATTATATATTTTATAAATGTAAGATGTTTAAAACTAATATTAATATATATTGGATTTTTTAACACCAAATATTTAGTTTGATAAGATAGTAATTCATATTTAGCTTGCAATCCATTTATATATTCCACTACATAATAATCTTCCTCAAAAATAGAAGTATTAAATATAAATTCACCCCAATAACATATTGATAGTAAAATATCAATAATAAGGTTAATTAGAGCAATATTAAAAAAAATAAAATAATTTATTACAGAAAAAACTCCATTATATACAAATGAAATTGTTAATGTGTAATATATATCTGCAATTATCTTAAAAAAAAGATGTACAATAATAAATAAGTTATTTATTCCTATATAATAATAAATATCTGCAAGTAAATCATTATATGGATATGTTTTTATAGTATAATATAATCCTTTCATTACGTCAAAAAAATACATATTATAATTATGTAAATTTTCATCATAATAAATTTGTTCGTAAAATAAGTTCCCAAATTCACTTACATTTCTGAAATTGATTTCAAAAGCTCTATCATCAATCTGAGAAAGTATCGACCAATATAAAATATAAAAATCAGTGAAAAAAATGGATTTTCCATCTTCAATATAACTTCCTATAAAATAATTTATAGCATTTTTAATAATATTATTCCATTCATGCTGTATTGGTTCATCATTCCAAAACCAGTAAAAATAACCGTTATAATATAATAAACAAAAAGAAAAAAACATAAAAAATCGATATAATGTTATAGAATATCTTAACATAGGTCTATGTTTTAATTTATGACGTTCTTTAGAATTTAATTTATCTGTGTAATCATCTATATCTTTTTTTTTCCATAAAAATATTAAAAAACAAGCAAATGAAAGAAGTGAATACATATTGCTATTAAAATTACATTGTTCACAAATATAATAACACAATAAAAAAGTAGGTGCCAATATTAAGTAATGAAAACTATTATTAATATTAATAGTATCTTCTTCTTTATCCAAAAGTGTAGATACCCAACAGCGACTTAAATGAGAGTAAATTATAAGAAATGTTACAATATTTATAAATATTAAAATAATCATAGTACCAATAGGAGAAATAAGCATAGCACAATGTAAACCCCATGCACTAAAAGAAGCAAGATACTTACTTTCATATCCTTCAATCATAGAAATTAATTCTACTATATGAAAAGAAAGATAACCGTGAAAAAACAATAAAATAGATCCTAATATTCCATTAATTTTTACAAAAGGTATAGATAGAATAGCTGTCATAAATTTACTTCTAATAAAATAATGAAAAGGATCATAAAATAAATTTAAAAAAGGTCTTAAGCGTCGTCTCCATTGTATCCAGATTTTCGCTCTAATATATTTACCAATTTTAGATTTTTTTTTTCTTCTGAAAAATTCTCGAATAAGATATTCATAAGTTCCTGCATCTATAAAAAATGGACGACGTTTTCTTCTTTTTTTTCTTCTGCTGAATTTATATCTAAACAATTTATCAATAAATTTATAAACACCATCATAATATTTCTGATACAAAATATATAAAAATAACAAAAACTTAAATTGGGGTATATATGCAGCCAAGAAACATCGCCAAGTTAGATAACTGTAATATATAAAATGTGCTAGTCGAACGGCGCGTTCGACCCAACGTTTAGCAATCCGGGCTTCAATTTTTTTTATTCGTCTACTTGTTTTAGCCATTACAATTTATTAAATAAAATATAATTTAATATACCTGAATTATAAACATTATTCTCACTAATACATATATAAAATATTATAGGCAAATCTAACATTTCAAAAGA
>Ga0066648_10000414_pt1 | contig 29709 bp, 28 predicted proteins | sample CryGeyCG12114_NA_FD_59537 | JGI IMG/M metagenome (GOLD analysis project Ga0066648, IMG submission 59537) | Groundwater microbial communities from aquifer - Crystal Geyser CG19_WC_8/21/14_NA | ecosystem: Environmental > Aquatic > Deep subsurface > Groundwater | place: USA: Utah: Grand County... | reverse complement strand
GTAGTACGATGTAAATGCTTTGCGGTCGATGTGTGGCAAACTCCGCCCCTCACGCTCGGCCTGGAAATACGGAAGGAGCAATGCTTTTGGTGGCTCATCGAGTGTGATCGTCTTGAACCGTATATCGGTATGCTCCGGCCATAGCGCACGGATGAGCTCGGAAGCGTACGAGATCTCTTCTGGCCCCAGAGCACAGACAGGATGGGCGGCATGATGTTTAGTGGCAGCGGGCGCCGGAGTGGACGATTGCTGCATTTGTGTCGCCATTTCTGGAAATTGAAGGGTTAGTCTAGGACGGAGGATGAGCAGAACAGGACTGAGAGATGTTGACAAGTTATTAAATATCAAGAGGAGACACTAAGGCCAGCATGCTTATCTTCGATGTATCAAAGTACCCCATCTCGACCACAATAGGAACACGGAAGCGATGCAGAATGTCCGGGTATTCTTGCCTAGCTAGGTCTAGCTATATTTACCAGAAGTTGATGGGCTCGGACTTGCGCGCGACAGCAGGACAAAACCATATATAGCAGGTACGGCTGAGCAGGGTGTTTCTTGGTGCCATAGAACACGGACGAGGCAAACCTTGTCTATACAACCTGCGCATACACTTAGCTGCTTGTTAAGGATCAGACAGGATCGAAAGAACCTACCTTTTCATAGCCTTCGTCGCCTGGCAAGCCGCTCTAAACCGGCAATCTCACGAGGTATCGCGGCTTCCCCTGCCCAGCATTTCCAGCAGAGTCGGACCAGAGCTCTCCAAGCTTTGACTTAGCCTGAGGATCCGTCAACATAATCTTCGAACCTAGCATGAATCGACCACGGTCCAACTCCAGTAGTTCTTGGACACCGATTAGGTGCTCCGGATATCCGTGACCTGGAGTATTATAGGGCGGATGCCAGTTTGCCCTCTTTCGGCAATTGATCTGCTCGATTAGTTCCTCGAAGGTCATATCGCATGGTGCATGCTGAACGTTGAACTTGTCGTTCTGCGTCGTAACAATGTTGCAGACTGGTGGGTATTTGCTGATCACGTTGTCTCTGAAAAGATGAATGGTCACGTTTCGTCGTGGAAAGATGTAGCCTGCGCTCCGATCGGGAAAGGTGGCTAGTTGACCCTTGACTCTGTTACCCTCAAGAGGCTCCTCGGCATCATCGTTCGTGCCACCAAAGGAGTGAGAAGCTGGCGGAGGCGGACGTGGTGGAGCCCAGGAAGGCGCGGCCGGACCTGGCGCGGGTGGTGGAGGAGGACCTGAGCTGTATGGGGGCGGGGCAGGGGTACATTGATACCAGCCCGACGCTGGGGACGCTCCAAAGGGACAAGGTGGTGCTGTGAACGGATTAGGAAGGCCAAATGGGTGCACTGATCCAGGAACACAATTACCAGGGAACCCGAATTGGCTAGGCTGAGGCGGATCAAAGGGTGATCCAGAAGGTACGGCGCCATCCATTGGTGGTCCTCCATCTGGAGTGACATACTTGTATCGTGTTTTTCCGAACATGTCGCTTGCTGGAGGGAAGGGCATGGGCATTGGCGCTTGTCCAAATGGCATGGGGGGAGGAAAAGGGAACATCTTGACGATTGCGCTGAAGAAGACGGACTTGTAGGTTTGAGTGCGTATTGCTTCGAAGGTGTGATACTTGACTTGCTTATATCATGATGGAGAGTCAGAGCTCCTTCTTATACAACGTAAGTCCTGCGCAAGCGAAGTGCGCCTCGATGGCTATGACACGACACTGGATGACTCGTGTAAGGTGATATCTCTCTCCGATTACCCGGCATGTCTCGTAAACACAATCATAATCTATCGCGTTGGTCGTTGTGCGCAAGATTCGCCATCGAAACAAACAGTGCCAGCTGTGACTATCCAGTTTATTCGTGGCTGATCCTTTGTCAGTAGGGGAAGATGCGGCATTTGTCCGCTTCGACCTGCTAGGCGTACATGAGAAACAGCTTCCATTGACACTAAGACGTGACTCGAACAGACATCAGCATGACTGCGGTGGAAGGCGAAAAGAAGTGGTCAAATACTGGTTTGGTGTGGGACAAACAGGCGGTCGCACCTTTGATACGATACCAACAACAAGCGAAGATGCTATGGCTGACTGTGACCTTCGAAGCTGGTTCATAAACTTCGTGTCTGTTTCGATCTTCTGTTGTGCACGAACAGCACGAAGATACAATCGGAGGTCAGACTCATCCAGCAGCAACAACAGCCAAACCATCGTAGATCTTGCGTTTGACTTGGGTAAAGCTGTCGTTTCGCATGACTGTATTGACCGGTGGTCCTTCAACCACGATCCTGCCACTGGCAAGTTTTCTCACAGCAACCATCTCATCAATGAGCAATGTACCTTCGCCTCTAAAAACAGCGGAGTGACCACTGTCCCGCATAAGTCGTCTTAGATCGGCGAGGCGCAAGTCACCAACATGAATTGGTTGTGTCACTACTCGGAGCGACGCTGCTGCGGTTATGGGTATAGCATCGAGAACGGGCTCAACTTGTGACTTGTTGGCTTCGCTCTCCTGCTCGACCTTCTTGGATCCACCATCGAGCTTCACTTTCTTCAATCCGGCCTCTTCAGTCGGCACCGGCATTGCCTCTGCCCGGAGCTGGCCAGATATCGTCACAATCGACATATTTCTGACGTTCTGCCACTGTAGCCGCTTCACCAAGTCCCTTGTCAACTTCACAGTCCAAGCATTGGTGTCGACACTAGCGTCAATCATATCGCCAATCTGAGGCGCATATATCTCTGCATTCGACTCGCTCTCTACACCATCTACCTTTATACCGAGCAAATCTTTGCAATCTTTTGCTAAGGCTATGGTCTCTGATGCGGAGCCACCAACAAGTATCAGTTTCTTGGGGTTGATGAGTGGTATCAACATTTGTAGACTTCGTTGATCGTGCAGTCCAGCGAAATCGACGAAGGCTAGTCGAGCCTGGAAATTGATGCGCTTTTCTTCATAAACAACCTTGCCTGGGCCGTGCTGTTCGGTCCCCGCGCCTTCAGCTTCGACCTCCGAGTCTGACTCGTCTGATGAAGCGTCATCGTCGGCAGCGCCGTCTGGGGCTGTCTCCGATCTTTGCTTCTTGTTCGGTCTTGCTTGCTTTGTTTTGTCCTCACTCCACTTCCTTTTCTGTCCGAGCACGGCGTTGTTCTTCTCCTCAGTCATGGCCTCTTGTGCTTCTCTCTCCTCTTCTCGCAGGAAGTCCTCGGGTTTGATGAAGTCGCCAAACTCGTCGCCTCTCTTCTTGGAATGGGTGTAGGGGAAAACAGCGTTTCGTCCTTTCTTGTTCCTGACATCGTAATCGAAGACGTCCTTCTTGCGCAAAAGAATGCTGACACCGAGGTCTTCGTCACTCAAGGCAACTTTGTTCCTGTTGCCATGCGTTAAGGCGGCGGAGATATTGAGCACTCTGCCTTGCTGCTCATCTTCTTCGTCTTCTGATTCCGAAGAGCTCTCGTCATCGTCGTCCATCGCTTCTTCCGCGTCAGCCAACTGTCGGCCGTCACTTGTCAACAACGAATCTCTGATCTGCTTCTGAGTTGCCATGTATTGCTGGTATTTGGATAATTCGGCTTCGTTCAGTGCTACCCTTTTCGCGTCTCTGAACACAAGCTCCCTTCCAGTATGAATCTGCTCAATTTGGTCGCCAGCCAAGGACTTCTCCAGAGCAACACCATTAAGACGCTCTATCTGCCACTGCCACAAGGTTGAAGCAGTGGCCATGTCTTTCGTGTTCTCTGTGCTCATTCGCTCGGTCAAGATGACCACGTTATCCCCATGTTGTGCAATGTGTTCCAGCGCAGCTCTTGAGTAGCCCCACTCGCTTGATAGATCGCTGGCAATGATCACACGTGGCCCCTCAGCCTTTAAGACCTTTTCCAGACGATTTTCTGTCTCGACGATCTTCACGTGTCTGAACTCAAAGGGCCGCGAAGGCTTCGCAGCTGCATTAGCCTGCCTACTCCTTCCTCTCTTGTGGCCCTTAACCACGGTGTTTGTGTTTTCTTCGTCTCCCTCGAATTCTCGAACAATGCTGTCGTCCATCCACTCGAGCAAACTTCGTGCGTGTCGAAGGGTCGCGTGGGCAGATTTGGTGGCGATGTAGACCTTTGCATTCTTGAAGTTTTCATCGTTGCTCGCCTCTTGCCAGACCTTCTCCAACAGCCAGGCGAGCTCCAGAATGCGAGCACTGGAATCAGTCGGTATCAGTACTGAACCTCCTCTTGACAGACAGCTGCGGATGTGGCCTAGAAGAGCTTCGTCTCGGGCCTTCTTACCGCCCGAGATTGCTACTTTGTCGCCGTTGACACTGCTACACACTAGAGCAGTAGGCTTCCGCAAGGCTTCACTGACCTCGGAACCACCGATGCCTTCAAACCATGCCGCTCCTGCGATGACGTTCTCTCTTGCCTGATGCCAATCGACTGCATAGACGATGCTCTCCATGCCATGGTGTATGTGCCAGATCGTGCCACCCAATGTATGTCCGGCATTGTATGCTGTCAGAGTAAGTCCCTCGAGAGGAGCAGAGAAGTAGGAGGCGGCCGGTTGATGTGGCTGTGAGTACTTGAGAGGAGTGATGGCGGAGAAATAGGTGTTGATCTCCTCGAAGATTGGCGCTTCTCGCAGGATATTGGATCTTGTGGCATCGTCGATCGCAGTCTCATCCTCGGGGGAAGCAGAGGCTGGTATAAAGGTCGCAGCTGCCGGTGCCGAAGAGTACAGGTCCTGCAACGTGGTTCGACCGAAGGCTATCACAGGAGCTGTTGCATAGACGGGGATTTGTGAAAAGAGAGGAATGTGCTTGCAGCAGTGTGCATAGGCACCAAGATGGGCAACGGTGGCATGAGTAAGAAGGATGAAAGACAGTGTTGAGACATGCTTTTCTAATTCTGCGAGCTGCCTGGTATCAAATCTCTCATCCCAGCCAACGTCGACCAGGATCTTCACGCCTCCATCGAACTCGAGTATGGACTGAGAAGCACGGGATGTGCTCTGCGCTCCCGACAGTGCTGTGAATTGAAACATGACCGCAACCTCTGATCATGTTTTGCGGCCTTCAGACATTTCAAGTCGGTGGGCAGAAGACGCAGAGGCCGACAGGTATGGCAATGTAAGGAGGGACAGAGAAGTAATAGGCGAACAATATAGCAGATGCATTGTTGACATACAAGGAAGGGGTGGAGCGGAGACATCGCAACTGCGCGTGCGGCAAGCAAACAGTGCAAATCGTGTCAGTCGCTCGCCAGTTGCGCCCACCCTACCGTATCTTGACTTACCCACATATGGCTAGCTCCCGCTTATAGATGCCGTAGCTTCTCATCCAAGACTGACGTCGCCTCGGCTCCGATGGCGTGCTGCAGAAAGTTTCTGAGTCGCGACAGCGAAGATGTTCTTGCCGGGCACTCCACTGTCGGAGAGCACTGCATACTAGTATGACTGTATGCAGAAAGTTGCAAATGGCCCTCGCGCATTACTGAAGTTGGACTTTCCTCCTTATTGTACAAAACTTGTCTGATTTGATTGATTGCGACACGCATTTGAAATCTGTACAGCTCGACTTATTCCTCCAGAATGAATACAGCCAACGGCAGAAGCATGCCCCTCCGTCAGTCTTACCCCAGCACCCCCCACTCCGTCCCGTGAATGAACGGCTACTAAATCCCGTAGAGACTGTCTCCCAGCAACCTGAAAACAAGTACTCGAAACTGGTTAGCGAACAGCAATATGCCATCGTGCCTTCCTTCACCCTCGAGTCCGGCGTCACACTACACAATGTGCCAGTCGCATACACGACCCGTGGCCAACTATCAGAGACCGGCGACAACGCGTTAGTGATATGTCATGCTCTCAGCGGCAGTGCAGATGTGGCCGACTGGTGGGGACCGCTGCTGGGTGGTCCAGGACAAGCCTTTGACTTGACAAGATTCTTCATCGTATGTATGAACAGTCTGGGCAGTCCCTACGGCAGTGCGAGCCCGATGACATACAAAGACGGCGCGGGAGAAGACAGATACGGGCCTGAGTTCCCTCTGACCACCATACGAGACGACGTACAGTGAGTGCACCAGAGTTGCGGGTGGCATGGCACATACTGACATGCTCCAGCATCCACAAGATCGTCCTAGACAGCCTCGGCGTCAAGCAAATAGCTGCCGTTGTCGGTGGCTCCATGGGTGGCATGCTCGTCCTGGAATACGCATACTTCGGTAAAGACTACATTAAATCCATCGTCCCCATCGCCACTTCAGCAACACATAGCGCCTGGGGAATCAGCTGGGGCGAAGCACAAAGACAATCCATCTACTCCGACCCCAAGTACGACGACGGCTACTACTCCCTAGATGACCCTCCATCCGCCGGCCTAGGCGCAGCTCGCATGTCAGCCCTTCTCACCTACCGAAGCAGGGACTCGTTCGAAACAAGATTCGGCCGGAACACCCCCGACCCAAGCAAGAAGCAGAACATCAACTCGCCACAGCGCAACGGCGAAAACCAGAACGAGCATTGGAGCATCCACAACCACGGCCACACAAGAGCCAAAGGCTCAAGAACATCCAGCCGACCAGGAACAGCAGGAGACACTCCTCCCGAAACCCCTGCCGCAACCGCCCTGGTCCAAGACCCACAATTCAGCGGCACTACCAAAATCGAAGTTCCTGTGCCCGTAGTAAGCCAGAACTCACGAAGACCGACTACGCACTACTTCTCCGCCCAATCCTACCTGCGCTACCAAGGCACGAAATTCGTCGGCCGCTTCGACGCAAACTGCTACATCGCCATAACCCGCAAACTCGACACCCATGACGTATCTCGCGGCCGCGCACCAAGTGTGAGAGACGCGCTCTCCAAAATTGAGCAGCCAGCCCTTGTCCTCGGTATTGAGTCAGACGGTCTCTTCACGATCGCCGAGCAACAGGAGATAGCAGAAGGAATACCCAACGCGCGATTCGGCAAGATCGATAGCCCGGAGGGTCACGATGCGTTTCTGCTGCAATTCGAGCAGGTCAACAAGTATCTACTCGACTTCTTCCGGGAGGTGCTGCCTGAGATTATGGAAGGGCCAGGAATCACAGGAGCTGACGGCGCCTTCTCAGATGGTGCAGGCAAGCTGACCAAGTCAAGTACATTCGGAGAAGCTGAAGTCGAAGACTTGACGGCGTGGTAGGAAGAAAGACCCTTTGGTGTGGGAGGCTGATTTACTAAGCGGTGCGGTGCGGTACGATATCTTGATCAGTTCAACTCTGACTTGATGTTGCTCCGCTTTTTAGATGCGAGCGTGTATGTACATTGTCGTCGGCTGAGGCCGCATTCACAATACCCTGGGAGCAGTTTTGTAGATATGGTAGAATGCAAAAGAATTTCTGTAATGTGGTGGTTTTTCTTCTGCTTTTTCTATCTTGTCTATCTCTATGGCTATATGTGCCATGTCAAGCCCAGGGTCTATGCTTCTATGTCGTATGAACTCCCTCGTCTTACCTCGCTGGTGAGCTCCAGGGAAACGACTTTTTCCTATTCTCAGTTCATAACTTTGCGCGATCCGTGCTCATGTGTCTCTTGCTTCTTTCGCGACTCCCTTTGTTTCTCCTCGCACCACGCTATCTTCTTGCTCAGAATGAATTTGCTGTCAACACTTGTTTCCCTGAAACGCCAATCGCTTTTCGTATCATATATTCCCTGCCTATACCTTCTGTCCTCGCGTTTTGGCCCGTTTCGCAATTCCTACTTGCATGTCTTCACCGACTTGGTCTATCATCCATTCTTCCCAAGTCAGAGGCTCCCCTTGGGGACCAAGCCGCCCTATTCGCCGACCTGGTACCTGTCCCACGCCCTGTCTCCTGTCATTCCACCAAGGCGGAGCATCGACATCCGCAAGGAGCTTATAGTTGTCCCACGCAGTGCCGTGGCCTAAATCAACAGCCAGCTCTTGAGTCTCTTTGAGCAAAGCCATCATGCCGACCATTCTCCTAGTAGGAATTGACGAGACAAGATTGCGAAGGAAGTGGTCCCCCGATATGAGTGCAGGGAGGTAGCCAACTAGCGATTCGGGCTGGCACGCAATATTGTTGAATGAAGGCTTGAGAAAGCCCACCCCGTCCACCTCCATGCAGGTATTGAGGCAGATCTGAAGTTCAGAGTATCGCCGAACGACATCGACGTCGTGCCGAGGTGGAAAGTTCCGGCAGTCCATCCATGCATTCACGTTGATGTTATTTCTGAATCTGTTCCGTCTCATGTTCAATGTGTTCGAAGACACCATACCACTGGGAGGCGTTTCGATTCTCATCAAAATGTCATTCATCTCGAGTCGATAATCGAGACGGAACCAATATTCGAGAAGTGCACCAGACACATCGTTCTGAATGTATCGAGGTAGGAATGAGAAGTATCGAAGTGTGGCACCTCGGCTGGTGACCACTGGTCGATTATAGTTGGCGCCATACTCATACAGGACAGGTACAGATATGTCGTTGTTGCCGATTCTATATTTATCGCGAGGTGGTTCCAGTCGAAAGAGAATTGACGGCAGATCCCTCTCGGTGAATCCACCATAAGTGTGAGGTGAAGTATGCCGGTATTGATTCGGACCTGGAGCAGGATTGGCCTGTGCTGACGGGAGGCTGACAGTCGTGGTGCCAGGAGCATATCCTTCCTGATACGGAGGATAAATGACTCGATTCTGACAGTTGAGCCTGTTTGGTTGTGCCCGAGTTGGTACAACGACCCGCCGAGAATTGACTGGAAATTGGGTTGCCAATTCTTGTGCGCGCACCAATTGCAGATTTGTAGACACAGGCTGAGCTTCATGGCTGGCGGCCCAGTTATCGTAGAATGACGCCATGTTGGTAGGACTGAGTGTATCGTCGGATCTTGTGTCTGATCGAAGAAGGTGTCGATAGATAGATAATTGTATAATATAGCAGTCACAAGTTGTGTTTGGTGTGATGAGAAGATTGATAAGTTTGTCACAGGGCAAAGCAAGAAGAAGATCGAATCGTGTCGAGCAAATAAATCCACCTGAAACTTGTTAGTGACACAGTGGACTCCGAACACGATGAAGGAGTTGTGAGTTGAAGTTGAGGCAAGTGAAAGTGGTACTTACTTCAGAAGGTACGTCAGGCATATCTAGCACAGCTCACAAATTGAGAAGCCCCTGAGCATCAGGTGGTATAGATGTATATTTCTTGATGGGAGAGAACCACCGATGGCAAGAAGCTGAGTTGAGGGATCTAAATAGGCCACAGTTTCGTTTGCTACATGAAATGTGAAATTGGAAGTTTCTGCTGGCACCATTGTTGAAACATGACTAACTTCGGTAGCTTGTCTGACAACATGCACATCCTGTGACAGTAACAGCAACAATAACGAGGACAAGACATGGTGGACAGAGTATGTCTTGAGCCTCTCGAGATGAAGCCGAACAAAGTGGTGCCTGAAACATCTCGTCAATGCTTCGCTGTTCCTATCTGGGACGTTTCCAGAGCCGTTTGGAAATTGAATCCCAAAGAAACGACATGAAAGAGCCGAGCATCGATCACGGGTAATGTCGACGATGTTTGCAAACCGACAATGGTCATTCATTGTTGAAGCTTTCACCCAGTCTCCTCTCCAAAGGCGTGGTTGAACTTCAGCAAACCATTGAGGCCGCCTACCCAGCCGTCGTCACTATCAGGCCCAGCATGGCTCCTCCGCATGATGCACGGTATGCCGCCATGCCAAGTGCCATTCTCCTGCATTATGTCCTCGCCAGACACACGAAGTTCTGCACCGACACCAATACCATGTTCCCGCCTCGCACCATCAATGCTTACTTCAACCTCGCGGCCGCGATTCTTTTGGCTAAGTCGAAGTGTGATTGGTGTAGTCCATGGTAAGATAAGAGGTCGAAAGCTCAAGCTCCTCGGACATATGGGGGTCAAAAGAAGAGATTGTACCAAAGGATGGATGATGCTGCCTCCACTGCTCAAGCTGTAGGCAGTACTGCCGGTTGGTGTGGATACAATCATACCGTCAGCCACCGCTTCAGTAAGGAACCTGCCTCCAACGAAGACATCGACGATTGCTAGATGCGGATCTCGGCCTCGATGAATGAGGACTTCGTTCATGGCATGCATGTCCTTCGGTGATCCTCCATTCGTGTTCAGCCGGTTACCATTCGCATCGAAAAGGCCAACTTTCAGTCTCTGCCTCACCAGCACTCGAGCACCGCGTGTTGCGCCCATTGATTTACCTCGAACTGAGGACCAACCTGTTCTGCTGTCATCACCGTCATTTTTCTGGTCTGAGATCGCAGTTCTCCGTTCCGTCTCCGAACCAGACATGTATGCTTCCCTGAACGCTCTCTTGAACTCTGAGTACTTCCATTCGCCGAGAAATCCAAGTGTGCCCATGCTGAAGGAAAGGACAGGGGGTACCCGACTAGCTGCGGCGAACAGTGAAGAAGCATGAAGAATGGTACCATCTCCACCGAAAGTGACAATCAAGTCGACTTTGGCGTGGTAGATGGAATGGTCATGGCTTTTTTGGCCAAGACTACATATGCCAAATGGGATTTGTCCCTCCAGCTCAGATGCCGCTGAAGGCTCGAGCAGCACGTTGATGTCGGAGTAGGTGCTCTTGATGTGGCTGGCGAATTCCTTGAGTGCGTTGGTCGCGGTTTCGGCGCAATCTTTCTTGACAAGCAAGATGTTTCGTGGTGGTTGAGACCATGTCAAGCAGAGTAGCTCGGTCCCAGGTGTCTCCCTAAGTTGCAACGGTACATGCTGTGGGAGTGTCGATATGTCCTGCCAAGCTTTGATTGAAGAAGCATGGAAGGAGCGACTCGTGTTCGTCGAAAGTGGTCGTGTCAGAGCGTGGAACTGCTGGCTCACTCGGACACGAGCAATGCAGGTGCGGGTAGCTGTACACGATGGATTCGTTGCTACACTAAGCACATGGCTGATGGACGGACAAGGTTTCATATCCGCAACGAAGTTATATGTCTTTCTTGATGTCAGGCAACGGATGGTGAAGGATGAGCTCCAGAAGAAAGACTAGGCGAAGTTCGCATCTTGCCGTACGTTGAGTTTCAGCTACCACATCTCAAAGACGCTGGATGATACACACGCTATGTCCCTGCTTGCTTCACTCTACGCTGTTAGATCTGGACAAGCGAAACTGAGGCTAGCGAAGAACGTCTAGGAGTCGATGACACTAGCCATATCGAGGACGTTTCAGGCTTTCAGGCTGCAGCGCCTGCCTTATCTCCGGCGCATCGGGGTTTGACGTCGCTGCAGCTGATTTGACGTGCATCTGACAACCTAAACAATCGTGCCTGCGATACGCACTATGAACGTGATATTCCTCGCTCGGCTCCCTTCACTGCACTTTCACAATGTACTCGTGACCTATCTGTAGGCTACCGAACGTCAACACGAGGTCTTCTTTCGCGTCTTCACGTTCGCTACACATCCCCGCTTCTATCGGTCCTAAAGTTTGGAAACCCAGATGCATTCATACTAAACGCGCTAGACCCCGCCTGCCCTCCTCTACAGTAGAACGTCCAATTCAACTCTACTTTTATACCAAGACCGCCATGGACAGCGAAGGACTCCGCAAGCGACCAGGAGAGTTCACAGAAGAGAAGCCGGATGTGAAAGCAAGGGAGGCAGCCGTGGAGGAACTTCCACACCCCGCTGGGGAGGTCAAGCATGGCCTCCTGGTTCAGATCATCCGGGCTATAGTGTCGATAGGATGGGCTGTGATCTCATGCATCGGCATCCATGTTACTCAATTCGTTGGCGTCCCCCTGTACCTCTGGAACAAGGACTATTATTATGCTTGGATGGCATTGACTAAGCAACACTTCGTGATCATACTGTTAACACTCTCTCACTACTTCAGTCCAACTGTAATAAGGATCAGTTGGGATTCGAGCATGAGAGGGCAGCTGCGCAAAACCCAGGCTGGCAGACTCGAGGCATCCTTTCCAGAACGCATGGTCCTTATGTCAAACCACCAGATATACACTGATTGGATCTATTTGTGGTGGTCGGCATACGCGAGTCGGATGCACGGCCATTTGTATGTACTCCTCAAGGAGTCACTGAGGTACATACCACTTTTAGGCCCGGGCATGATGTTCTACGGGTTCATCTTCATGGCTAGAAAGTGGGTGTACGACAAACCTAGACTCGCCCATCGGCTTCAGCAGCTCAAGACCAAGCACCACGGGCCTCAATCTGGAAACGCTGACCTGGATCCTATGTGGTTACTCATCTTCCCAGAAGGTACCAACCTGTCGGCGAACACTCGTAAGAAGAGTGTTGCCTGGTCGCAGAAATCTGGTGAACCTGACATGAAGCATCAACTACTCCCACGAGCCACTGGCATGCATTTCTGCCTACAAGAATTAAAAGATACAGTGGACTGGGTCTACGATTGCACCGTGGCCTACGAAGGCGTGCCATACAATGGCTACGCTCAAGATTACTTTTCCTTGCGATCCACCTTTCTGCAAGGACGGCCACCAAAATCTGTCAACTTGCACTGGAGACGCTTTGCCATTGCCGACATCCCTCTCGACGACCAGGAGTCATTCCGGAAATGGATCGAAGCGAGGTGGAGGGAGAAAGATGCCATGCTTGACCAATACAAAACTACAGGGCGATTTCCAGCAGATACAGATGCTAAAGACGCGAAGACTCCTGCTTACATCGAAACCGATGTCAGACTGAATAGCTGGACGGAGCTAATGCAGCCATACATCGTCCCGCTGACTGTGTTTCTAATATTCAACATTGTGCGGAGGTTCTGGAAACAGTTCATGTCAGCATGAGAATACGACTTAATGTCCAAGCTCGAGGAATTAACTCCTGTTATGTCACTTTGATCACAGCCTTCTATGGTCTATTCATTGTTTGTCCGTGCGCAGTCGAGCAGCTGTACCCTATGCGAGTCAACGGCTACTTGATGCCCACCCAGCTGACCAGCACTCTTCGGCCACTCTGACCCTGTATCGGTCGTGACGTGCACAGGAAGCTCGGTTGATAGTCCCATTTCGTTGAACGTTTCGAAGCCTATCAACCCCAAAGACTACCCCGTACTCTGGTAGTCGTACCAGTCAATTTTGGCACTGAAGTCCTTCATAGACGTCGAAAGTAGGAATACCCCGTCCAAAGACACGAGCTGATTCTCCCATAACCATCCCCCCAATCATCCACCGACTGCTTCCGTCCGAAATTTTAGCTGACCTCCTGACAACTTTGATGATCTTGCACTCCCTCTCCATCTCCGTCCACCTCCAGAGCCGAAGCCTTGCGTTTGTTCCGTGCCGCAACGTGCAGACCCTTCATCGCTGCTGAACAGCTTCCATCTTGAGTGAAGCACGGGTTGAAGAACATCGAATCGCGCCTCGAGGTCGGATTGACATACCCCGTGCGCAATCGCACAGCTCGCTCGTCCTCCGGTGCAAGTTGTACGCCAGCTGGGATGAGTGCCGGGCGGCGCTGGTGGGTGATGTAACTTTGGTCCATGCCTTGTTTCTAGGTTGGTACAGAATATACTCAGTCGGGGTTGGAGTTGATTTTGCTTTGGTGCAAGGAGCCGACTTTGAACAGGATGGTCGTCAGTCGCTATTCGTGTTGAAAGTGAAGAGAGTCGGACTGATTGTTTGCATCAAACGAGCCATGGCACGATACCATCGAAAGCAAACAAGCATTCACCATAGCATGGCCATCCATCGTTGACACGGACGTGGCAAGTCATCGTACGTCGTGCGAGAGCTCTGTATCGGCCTGCATCGGCAATGGCGTTGTTGTGTCCTCTGGGTCATAGAAGCGAGTGTCCGAAACAACCACGAACGCCTTTGTATAGCCGGGGATATTGCAGCGGGTCAGGGCAGTCCCTGTACGGCAAACATGCTGACGCGAACAATTTGCCTGGGTCATGCTCACCATGACTGTCCCAGTTTCTTCCGTAGCTTGCGGCAGGGACCATTCAGGGCCAGTCAGTAGGACCCTAAGTACACAGCGTGTCAAGCTTCCCCAGACACCTAAGTGCTGGCATGATATGACCACAAAGTATACAAGTAGAGACACTTCCGTACGTAGGCGGACCGGGAAGCGACATGAACAAATAGTGTATTGATTTGTCGATAAGGGTATAGGTTCTGCTCGACATTCGCAGTCGCTAAAGCTCATATTTGTACACGTAGATAGTGGTATACACATGCTCCTTCGACCAGCTGTTGTGTGGTGGTGGACTATACCTCCACTCTGATGGGTATCTTGATCTGCCCCTTCTTTCTATCTTCGTGAGGCACACCATAGCGCATGCCTGGAGCCTTTGTGCCTCTGCCGTCCTTGCCGGTCGCTTGACTGGACATACTGACATCAGTAACTACAAATTGCCATCTTGATGTTTCGACTCTGGTCTTTTGCTTTTCATCCCGGTCAATCTTCTCTTGACGTGCTCGTGCTCTTGACTCGGCATCGTCAAGCAACCTCTGGTTGTAGCGTGCCTTGACCTCTTCATCCTTTCTTCTTAGTTCTGGGTCTGACCTATCTTTTTCAAATGCGATAAGATGTGGGTGTGGTATTCTGGCATCGGCGGGCTTCAGAACATCCATCTCGTTCTGGAATCTGCCGACTTTCTCAGGCTTGATATTCCTCCACGGTTCTACAGGGTTGCCACCCTGTGCGACATCCTGCGAATCTGGAAGTCTCGGTGCGCCCGAGAAGACACGACCTGCATCAGTACGGTTGAAGGCACGGGATTCCGAAGTTGGGTAGAACACTTGCTGATCCGTGAGAGGGTGTACAGGGAGGTCATTGATAGGCTCGTGCGGCGTGATCTTGCCTGCCTCGAAAGGTGTTGTAGGGACCATCTGATGAATGGCCCGAGCGTACGGTATGGCAGTGGACTTTCCCTATTTGTAGGTATCAGCGAGCAGCACATGGACTGAGTAGGCGATGTACGAGGAGTTAATCTTCTATCAGCGAGTTGTAATTTGTTTGTTTGAGTCACCACGGTGGAAGTCTGAAAGACTAATCGATGTTTATGCTCATCATATGAAGAGGAATGCAAGACACGAGGACGGGGGAACATGCTTACCTCTGCTCTCTGACGTTTTTCCAGCTCGACGAGTCTGACAACAGCACCGACCCTCCTCATTTCGACACCAAGTTCAACAGAGACTGTTCGAACAGACTTCTTTTCGATCTGTACTCGACGCCATATTTCTTGCCGCAGGTCTTCTGATAATATCGATTCTGAAATGAAGTGCTGGTTGAGAGGGAAAGGCCGCAGATCTTCGCGTGATTCAGGCGTGTCTTCTCCTTCTCGTAACAGCTTCCCTCGTTTGTCGTATGCAGAGAGGTAATTTGTAGAGTTCGGCAGAGGATATCGTAAGCTTTCACCAGGTCCGTCCAGCCACGCAAACATCTGCCGTCGCAAACGTGTTTGTGGGGCTTGTGATGAAGAAAATTCTCGCTTCAGACATGATGAACAGTGCGTAAAGATAGAAGGTGAGGATGTGAGCACTGATATCGAGGATGGTGTTCGAGGTGCCATGATGATTGTAAGGCAGGGTGCAGGACAGAGAATTTTATTGAAACTTCATCGTGGTGAACAGGAGAAATGAATTGAAACGATTAGAGCGCGGACGGTGCGTTCGACCGGGCTACAGGCTTTGATGAGATGAAAGGGTGATGGTGCAGCCGACCTTGTGAAGTTCAAGCAGGAGAGTAGCATAGCAGTACTGTAGCGTTAGATGAAGCTCAGAAAACTCTTCGGCATACTTTCCCCGTTCATACTGGTGGCCTCCTCCTTCTCGACGCTCAGTATTCTAGGCTACCTTAAATGGGTGTCCACACCCCCAGCGGCTCAACACGGGCGGTGTGCTGGGTGTGAGTACCTTGCATACAGCCACTGTGATCTAGCTGGGCGTGCCTTGGCTATGCTACACTGTCCCGTTCACGTCGGATGTAAACATAGAACATCTCCCACACCAACGGTCTTCTACGAGACCGCCAAACCAATGTAAAGGTGTGCTACCTTTTCCACAGATCGCGCCATGCGAGACTCCGCCGCCAATGCATCAGAACCTTGTCCGGATTCAAGGTAGGACTATCTTATAGTATAAGGTAGAGTTGTGGCTCTGGATACTTCAGTGAAGGTGACAATGAACTGACGAGGCTGGAGATCTGGCTGAACAAGGCTGCTGATGCATCTGCCCGCCGCCACCAGCTGCGCCTTCCACTTCCACCGTCGCTCGTGCATCACGCCAATCCCGGCGCTTTCCTGCCTCGCCGTGACAGATTCCCTGCCTCCAACGAACAGACATGGGTTTCTGGTTATGTTGCTAATGACTCTGCTTGACATTTTTCGTTTTGTATAGCGCAACAATTACAGCAAAGCCCTGGTCTTCAGCAAGTGTTGGCACTTTCGGATCTCGGTTTGCGCCGGCAGGCAATATCCTAATACAAGAGTAGAAGCAAACAATTGGCAGTGTTCATTCGCTTGGGCACTCTCTCTTCCACCTGTTAGCGACTGACTGCCGTCATGGACAACTTCCTGGCTGGCAATGGTGGTGCCGACCTAGGCATCGGCAACTTCCCACTCGAGCAGTGGTTCTTTGAGATGCCGCCATGCACGAGATACTGGACGACAGCTACGGTCATCACATCGATACTGCTCCAATGCAAGGTCATCTCTCCCTTACAACTGTTCTACACGTTCCGAGCAGTCTACTTCAAGAGCCAGGTAAGCACAATCACTACCCTGCACCCTCAGCAGCAGCAGTGTACTAACACACCACAGTACTGGCGCCTTCTTACAACCTTCATCTACTTTGGTCCGCCTTCGCTTGATCTCCTGTTCCATCTCTTCTTCATGTCCCGTTATAGCCGCCTGCTCGAATCGACCTCTGGTCCTTCCCCGGCCACTTTTTCCTGGCTGCTGCTGTACAGCACAGTCTCACTTCTCACCCTCAGTAGCTTCACAAGCTGGGTCCCGTTCCTAGGACACAGTCTCTCTCAAACGCTGGTCTATATTTGGTCCCGGCGTAACCCGGACACACGACTCGCATTTTTAGGTGTCCTGGTGTTCAACGCGCCGTATCTACCTTGGGTGCTTATGGGATTCAGCCTGTTCATGCATGGGGATATACCGAAAGACGAGATATTAGGTGTGATCGTCGGCCACGTCTACTACTTCTTTGCGGATGTTTGGCCCGGCTTATACCCTGGCTCGAGGCCAATGGACCCGCCAGAGTGGTGGGTGATGTTGTGGGAAAGACGGCGAAGGGGTGTCACCGAGACAGAGGTGAGGGACGTACAGGCTGACGCGAGGACTATGGGTCAGAGGGTGGGAGCCGTACAATGAGAGCATCTGGAGACAATTTTACGATTGCAAATTTTAGAACTCACGACAGATAAACATGGATGATAGACAATACTTATTGATTCCTGTCGCTCAGCTCTTTTGGACGTACTCGATCTCGGCACTGACTTGTCCACCCAACAACGTACAATGATGCGGGCGCACCAATGCTGACCATAGAGGTTGCTACATTCTTAGTTCTTCGCTCGTCAGCGTTCTCAAAAACATCAGCAGTCAATTTGAAATGCTGTGTCATGCCACCAGCCATCACCAAGTCGCCTGCTCCTTTGTCGACTGTGTCGTTCCAACCATCGCTCCTCTGCATTACTGCTAAGTTCTTGGCCATGTACTGTAAATACAGAGTGGGCAGCCAAAGGCTGGCAAGATGAAGCAAAGACCGCTCATTTTGGTCCACGACTGCCTCCTGGTCGCTTAGTCAAACTTGTGTTGGACTCCCCACTCAGACGATTAGGCTCTGTGGCCAACGACCGAGCACGACAACGAAGACTTCGTCGATTGTGAGAGCGTGGCTCGAGTGCTTTGCGTCGAGTCGCGCTGGTAAGTCCTCATTGGATCGGTATAGTGCTCGAGTTGCGGTCCGTACCACCACGGATTTCGTGGTAGCGTAGTAACGTTACCGCTTTATACGCAGCACACCACAAAGATTGGAGTGGCAGCGCTGCTCCACTACCGCATGGGCCCGACGTGTGGCGGGCATCGTGTATCGAATATGTGGTTTCGTTACTCGCACTGTCTGCTTCATCTAATATCGTCGATATCCTCCAGGTGGTCGAACCACTCTTTTCTTGATTGCATCGAACTGCGTGTAGCAACTCGCGCCGGCAACGGCATATCCGGTTGTCCTGCCTCAGTATCCCTCCTCCATATCTCTGGCAGGGTCGTCCGTCTGGCGACCGCTTCTGACTTCTTCCTTCTCGCGTTCTTGAGATCGCCATAGATGGTTGGAGCGTTTGCAACGAAGGTCGAAGTGAGCATCTGCACCGATGCCCACAGGCTTCGCGTTGGTTGAGCGGACGAGGTATCGTACACTGATGCGAGGCGCAAAGACGTGACGATGATGCAGAACGTGCCAAGGACGAATAAAGTGCCGACTCGGAGGTGTTGCTTCCAGTCTCGACCTTTACATATGAGGATCGGATATGAGATGGCTAGCAGCAAAAGATCCAGCACAATGTTTGTGGTGCACTGGAGGACTAACTGGGCATATCCCTTGACACAAGAACCTGGATCAGGGTCGATCTGCCAATAGAGGCGTATAGGTCGACATTCGAGGAGAGTGACGAGGACGACGGCGACAAAGGTGATCGCAGTAGCCGCCCAGGTGAGATTGATCATTCGGCTGACCCATTGGATGCCCTGCATTATACCCTTGTAGAAGAGCAAGAGCAGGCATACTTGAAGCCAACATGAGGCCGTTATCAAAACTCGCGCTACCAGCGACAGAATACTGCCTTTCTTGATCGTGTCGGCATTGTGCTCGTTGAAGTATCCTGCATCGCGGAGCGCGTCGCTGCCGGTTCCGTACAGTAGATAGAAGTAGACGACAAGGATCCGAGCGATGACAACAATGATTGATAGTATTACTAGGAAGAAGCTGAGGCCGATTGGTCTCTTGCGTCGCAGCGAAACAGCGATTCTCGTGAGCAAGATGATAAGTGAGAGCGCGGCACAGGCATAGTTGGCGTGCTTCGCCTGTTCAGCACTGAACCTCATCGTGGCGATCGTTTGTGCTCATGCATATTGTTTATACACGTTCGACATAGCAGTGGCCTCAGAGAGAGACCGTGCGACGGGAATCTGGTGGGGAAGTCAGCCATTATGATGGAGATGGAGAAAGAGAATCGAAACCCTGGGCAGCCCGCAGAAGCAAGCGCGAACGCTTGCAGGCGAGTCGAGTCCGGGGTGGACGACAATCCAGTCGTCCCAAGACTTTGGCACAGCAGTAAGTTGGGCCGGGATGGTGGGGCGCACGGATCGAGCCTATTGTGATTGGTGTGAAACCGGTAAATCGGCCAACGGGCTGTCGAGTGCGCGCACCCCATTCGAGTTATCGGGATGGCTCGGCCCAGTTTGTGTTGAGAGGTTGTGGTTGCCGACGGTGGAAAAGCCCTTGTCCGTTTTCATTGCGATTACGAATGCATCATCACTGTTTGCGGGATGCATCTTTCGGCGTCTTGACCTGCATGCACATGGTGACGATAAGCTGTTGTTTCGTTAGTCCTTCCCGAGATCGAACAGGGCTGACAGAATCTGTTTGCCTGAAGTAGTGAATTCTCGCTATGATCCTGAACATCTTGTTCCGATCGCTTCCCATCAGCAATGGCCCCCGCTAATGCTTACCTATTCTGGGGGTCAACACGTGTTAACGGTATATGTCCATTGCTTACGCCAACTTTGCCGAACTTTGTCTTCTCAAGTCAATCGCTGAATGGAGTCTGGCAATGACTGTGTGTAGAGCACTTGCTACGCTAGACTGTACTAACATTCGGGCGCTGACCGAAGGTTTTTTTTATTTGGGGAACGCCAGGTTGTCATCATGTCTTGTGAGGAGCTTCTGCTTTCTCCAGGAGTCAAGACATGTCACGCCAGGCTACTCTCCTATGGCATTTGCCACATCACAACTTGTGCTGCCTGTCTTTCTCCATGATTGCTTTTAGTGGAGCATAGCTAGCATCGAGTGCTTCCTGGGGCACGGTCGTGCCGACGTCTGCGGGCGCGGGAATCTCCCAGGTTCCAAGCATCCTGACAGAACTAGTGGACACCTCAAGGCAGGCACCTCCCCCGTACTTGCCCTCCACGACCATGTCCACCATCTTCTCAGCGACAAAGTCGGGGGTAACGGCCGCCTTCTCGTCATAGCCAAATTGACGCATCGTGTTTGGCCGATTTGTCCAAAGTGGTGTATGGACCAAGCTAGAACGTGTGAGAAGATGATTCCATTTTGTAATGGGAGGACTTACCCCGGGGCAACGGCCACCACCTTGATGTTCTCCAGTCTATCAAGTTCTGCCATCGAGCGCACAAACCCAATGACCGCGTGCTTGCTAGCACAGTATAACGGTGCAGCGAAGGTACCCTTCATTGGTCAGCTACTGTTCACTCCGAAGCCAAGTCATACATACTTGAAAGCCAGCAAGTGACGCCGTGATAAGAACAACACCCTTCTTTCTCTTCCCTAACAAAGCTCGCATAGCTAGTCTTGACAACTTCAAAGCATGGTTCACGTTGATATCGAGCTCAGCATACCTATCCTCCTCCGTGTCATCCCACCAATTCGACCACGCCGGTTCGAATACTCCGGCTCCAGCAACGTAGACGTCTGGTACATCGCCGAACTTGTCCGCAGCTACCTTAACTAGGTTCTCCAGATCCTTCCGCCTTGTAACATCACATTTGGTGAAGATGACGTTAGTCAAACTGGCCTGAACAAACTTCTCGGCCTCTGGCGTGAGCTTCAGGTCGCCTATGATCACACCCCGCGCCTCGCGCTGTACTGCTAGCTTGACAAAGGACAAGTTGATGCCTGAACCGCCTCCCGTCACAAGGACGACCTTGGACTTGAGAGGAAGATCACCACAAGGCATGATATATTTTTGATGTTACTGGTCAATGTCAAATATCGTGAGGGACTTGAGAGTGTAGCAGAAACATTCTCTTCCTTCTGGTGTAGTTCACCTCGGGCACAGGAGCGAAGGTACGGGTCTTGGCCTCGGAGCGGTAGCGGAAAACGATATCCCGTCCATATCAAGGAGAAGTAATCATTAAGTCCGCACCAGCCTCTCACTTGTGCACAGTAGTACATTCGTAATAACCCTAAAGTCGAGAGTACTCAGAACGCCGCGGTGAGGTGGGATAGTAGCATGAGGTTCAAAGAGTCGACGCGAGATGCGTGGTGCAATTGCACTGGCACTCCTTCATTAGCGCCCCAAGCCCCTACGGTCAGAATCCGCTAGAGACTGCGCATGCTGATCCTACTGCCGCAAGCGGGTGGTATGACGCAGTTTCTCTGCTGCCGCGACGTCTCTCAACGCGGTACTGCAGGTACGAAACCTGTTTTCGACATGCCGCAAGAAGCCGCATACAAAGGATTGTGTACTTCGAGGAATGCTAGGAGCCTGTGAATCAATTTCGCAACTACTGCCGCTATAGCCATTGTGATTTCATCTCTCAAGAACGGTTCTTCACGCTATCATCAGATCTGTCGCACCAGCACCTAGCAACATGACATCGCAAGAAGTGAGCCAGAAGCAGTCGCAACAAGTCGACAATTCTCAGTCGAGTGCGTGGCAGACAACGAAGGAAACAGTTTCGTCAGCAACGGCTAACATCGGTGGAGCGTTTAATTTCTCTGGTGGTCTGAACGCCAATGCTGGCAGTTACAAGAAGAAGACAACAACTGTCGATGGAAGTGGGCAGGAACTTAGTAAAGAAGAGGCTGATAGGCAGTACGAAGAGCGCATGGAAGATGAATACGCCAAGCGGGAAGGAGGGGCTTAGAGAACCCCGTTCTCCTTTCCATTGAGAACCTTCAGGAGACTTGGCGAGCGAGGCAGGATCAGCCTGCAGAAACTGCAGTCTAGGTACTGCTTCCAGGTATTGATTTGAAGTAATACGATATAGAATGCTCGGATATAAACCATGCTCGGAATCAGATAACGTGCTTGGCAATGGAGTGGTTCTCCAGATAACACTTTCCGCCGCCGAGTCCTTGATCCATATTGCTCTCTAATGTAAGAGAGCGCTTTGCCCTGGGCCATCAGGATTCGCATTAGTACAACCGACTGAATGGCGCCTAATATCGAGCAAGCTCTCGCGCTCGTCGACGAAGCTCACTCCAACGACCCGAGAAAGACGTCGTCTAATGAACCCTACGAGCTCCATTATGCTCAGCGCATGACCCACTACCTGGACCTACATACTCCAGATTCATCTCCCCTGCTTCAAGTGGCTGTCCGAGCACAGCACTTCCGGCGATGGGAAGTGCCACGCGATTCGTACCCTAAGACGAGACCAGGCTACTTCGCTTGGAGGACTTTCCTAAAGAAACGGCAGGCTGAGCAGGTCGAACAGATATGTCTGACTTGCGGCTTTAGTGAAGAGGAGGCCGGACGTGTCGCGCGTCTGATAGCGAAGGAAGAACTCAAGAAAGGCGAAGGCAAGGGTGATGCCGAGGCGCAGGTGCTCGAGGACTGCGCATGCTTGGTGTTCTTGGTAAGTACAACCTGGCATGATCCTGGAGCCAGTGGATTTGGTACAATCCCTACAAGTAAAGACTGTATCCACGCAGGATGCCGAGTGCAACAGACTCTTCGTGTGTGAGTATATACTGACAGCCTATTTCTTTCGCAGGATGATCAATTCGAACACTATGAAAACAAATGGGCGCAAGAACACGGCAGTCAAGAGGAAGCAGACGAAAAGATGGTATCTATTTTGCGAAAGACCTGGGTCAAGATGGGCAAGAGAGGACAAGACCTGGCCCTGCAACTCAACTTATCGGACAAAGCCAAAGAGCTTGTTGGCAAAGCCCTAGCTGAACAATGATGATTGCGTTTTGGTATTTGCCGGTGGGTCACTCATGACCTGCTGGTATTCGTATACAGCATGCAGGTAAGCTGGCCCCAGGCTTGAACGTCCTACCCTTCGAGTCGCTCCTCCAGATACAGTGAGCTCTAAAGCGCTGTAGTGGGCGGGCAACCGGCAGCTACACAAAGCTGTGAGCATACTCGCCTGCCTGGTCCCAGACTTTGAGGCCAGAAGACTCAGCGAAGAACGATGTAACAGAATGTGCATATTGCTCGAAGCAGGTCTTAGCACGGCCTGTCGTGTTGATACACTACGAACACCGTCGACAATGAAGACGTATTATGAGTACGCAATGTAGGGGCGTCGGACCTATTATCAACATGGGCTGTACAGAAGTTATGACTTCATTGGTTGGCTGGGGAAAGTCCAGCCACAGGTTCCGCCAATGTCGGAACGAAGGGGGGTTTCTGTGTTCTCAGTGTTTCAGGTGTATGCAGGTGGACCTCAAAGTCACCTGGAGCGCACAGCGACACTTCACGTCCATCGATGCTGGTCGGATATGCAGAACCCGCCATCTCGATCGGTTCAGTTTTGCTGGGGTGTATCGATAGAACTACACGCTTGTCGAGCACGAGTCGTAAGAGCTGCTCTTTCACGTCTCGCTAGCTTGTATTCATGATTTGGACACTCCGAGCACCACAAAAGACGCTTTCAGCAACTAATGCATCCACGTTGTCCTGATCGTAGTGCTTTGCTGGCTTCGAGACAAGCATCCTCTGTTGCACAGATATGGTCTTTGGAGAGAATTGCCCCACTGTTGAGCCTCACCTCCAACAAGTAAGTCATCTTAACATCATGAAATCCTGCGGCTGAGAATGCACCGATTTGAGAAGCAGCACTTGAACACAACTCAGCATAGACCACTATCCGTTAGCGGATTGTATATAGTACAAGTATTGTCCAAGGAAGCACGCAACTTGGTGAGTCTACAAGTCGTCATGTCGAGGTCGTTCTTGGCTTAACCAGATGGACGATGGTGATGATGATAGCTATTGCTCTTGAACATTTGCCCTATGAAGTTCCTCATAACAACCCACTGCATATTTCTCAGTACTAATAGTCACCAGCACTGACATAGAATTACAAGCAGCAGCAACATCGAACGTTGTGTTAAGACTGCCCAACATGCCCCTCCAGAAGATAGACCTGCACTCACATTTCGTGCCAGACTTCTACAGAGACGCCCTCCTAGAAGCAGGCCATGCGAATCCCGATGGCATGCCACGTATCCCGCAGTGGTCCGAAGAAGACCATCTGGATTTTCATTCCAGCCTCAACGTTAGCAAATCAGTCCTCAGCATCACTTCACCCGGCACACATCTCACCCCAGGCAAAGATGCCGAAGCACGGAAGTTGACAAGGCGGGTCAATGAATATGCCGCAGACTTGAAGCGGCGTCGTCCAGAGCAGTTCGGGTTCTTCGCATCCTTGCCGTTGCCGGACGTTGAGGGATCTTTGGCAGAAATTGCCTACGCCGTGGACACCCTCAACGCAGATGGCTTCACGCTCATGACGAACCACCACGGCCTCTACCCTGGCCACAAACAGTTCGACCCTGTCTTTGACGAGCTCAACCGTCGGAAAGCAATCGTGTTCATCCACCCTACGACACCCTGCACGGCCGTTGCAGGAGGAGGATGCACACATGCTGCGCCACTCGAGGATACTTACCCCAGACCTATCTTCGAGTTCTTCTTTGACACAGCTCGCGCATACATCAATCTCTTCCTCTCCGGCACGATCAGTCGTTGTCCAGACATCACATTCGTGGTCCCACATGCGGCGGGTGCCCTGCCACCCCTCATTACCCGCTTGGGCATTGCGCCGGGTCTACTCAAGCTACCTGGTATCGACTTGAGTGTGACGCCTGACTATGTCAAAGAACGGCTCAATTCAGAGCAATTCTTCTTCGACACGGCGGGGTGGGTTTTTCCTGACCAGATCAAGGGGTTGCTCGCGTATCTAAATGATAGTGAGAAGGGAAAGAGAATCGTGTATGGAAGTGATTACCCCTGGACGCCATTTGCGGGCGTGAAGGTGCTAAGTGAGGATCATGATAAGTATCTTTCCACTTACTTCCCTGGCGATGAGGAGGCGGTGGGCACGGGTAATGCGAAGCGGCTGTTGGCGTGGAAGGGACGGCCAAGTGGCAAGTAGGTAGGTAGACAATTTGCCTGGTTTGCTTCCCCTGTTCATCTAACTACGTTCCACGCACTGGCAAGTCTGGACGAGCACTCCGTTAGCCGTTGCAGGCATGAATTTTGGAAAGCCTACAAGGAAGCAAGTGCCTAAGCAAGCCCTAGCAACTCGGAATGCGTCGAACGCAGGCACCTCAGCACGAAGCATACGGTGGGCAAATTAGGCAGCAAAACAGCAGGCACAACTTGAATACACACTACGCAAAGAAAGGTCGAACGCAACGAGATGCATTGCAGGCACGGATCGTTCTGGTTACTTGCTAATCCTAGCTGTTGCGACGGATCCTCAGCTCTGTCCAATAACCACCCCCTCCTCTTCTTCCAGTACATCACAGGCCCCGTGTGCACAAGAGTCAAAGGTCATCGGCCTTTCTGGATGACCAGGTTCGTGGAAAGGCTGTTCCCTTCCGCAGGGCCAATAGATCCCTTCGGCGTCTTCTCCGGGTCTGGGGTCGTCCCTGGTCGGCCACCATCCTACTTCGGTCCCGAGATCGATGTAGTCGGCGTAGAGCTTTTCTGCGTGCCTGTCGGCCTCTTTCATACAGGCTTTGTCGCCCTTGCACGCCTTCTTCTCGGAAGCACGCTGCCTTTCTACAATTTCGGCATGCACCACCCGCCACGGTTTGACAATGGGGTGCCGTGGCAGGCAGGCTTCGTACTCGGGAAACCCGTCGCACTTCCAGGCTGCTCTTATGATGGCGCCGGGCCAGTGCCGGAGTACTTTGTGGCACCATCCGTGCTCGCTTTTGCCTTCCCACTTGCGGCGGAAGAGGCTTGGGGGTTGTGGTGCTGGGGAAACGGTGCCTGGCAGGATTGGGTTAGCGTGAAGTTGGAATGAAAGAGAAGTGAATGATGTCGAAGAGTACGATGAAATCAATCGAAGCACTTGTAGCGTCCAAGAGGTGTGAGACCTGAGCAATGGGTGTATGCGGCTAGCCTTACCATCTTCGTCGCTGGCCGACGCCGTGTTCAGGTCGGCGGACCAGGCATGTTTGGGAGCGAGGTCTGCGGACACCTCTTCGACCGCGTTCTGGTCGACGTGCTGTGACTGGCTGCTCAGCGGCGCGGGCCAAGCAACCACCGACAAGATCGCTCCTGGGAGCAGGAAGAGGGTTACCAGGTTCTTCATCGTGAAAAGCATATTGAAAGTATTGCTTCTAAGATGTGATGATTGGAACTTGGGAGGTAGTAGTGAGGATGGGTAGTGAGAAAATGAACATGAATTGAGGGTGACCAGCAGGCGCTTTTATAGATAGAAGACCAACGTGTGGTGAGCATGTATCTTTTGGCTGGATAGGTTGTAGCCTTGTACCAAAGTGTACCGATGTACTCTTACCTGTTTTGGCCAACTTGCTCTACCCATCCAGTGCTTGCCGTATTACAGAACCGACCAGATTTCTCTCTACTCCATGGCTTTCTTTTCGCGGCCTATAAACGTTGTGAACCTCGAGCGCTTGCACAACACCCAGTCGTGCCCTCGAAAGCCAAATGCATTCCGTTTCCACGATACCCAGGGGCCTGCCTCGCTGGACTCGAATGTTCAAGGTCATTTCAGAATTATTCGTGATGGCACCGTCAAACATCTGGGTTTTGTTAAATTGGCGAAAACTCATAACGTGCTCGTGGCGCAGCCGTGAACCAGACTTCGCACATTGCGTACATGCTCACACCCACATCTCACAGGCACTGTCACTGTCACATATCGATCCACGAGGTTTGGTGATGCAATGCATAATCGTTTGCAAAGAATTTGGAGCCTTGAGTGTGATCTTAGTACCACGTCGGTCACATATATCGAAGACTAGATTTGGTTAAGGTAATGGCAGGTCTTCTGAAGCGCACCGTCCGCGGTTACTGACACTATGAATCTCAATATCGCATTTTGACACATGACGGCGAAGTATCCTGTTATCTTTGAGATCTGGGTTATCGTAGAGTTAGAGTGGCATGCCTGTCGCTGGGTTGTACACCTAGCTGAGTCCCTAACGCTACACTCTCCTACCAGATATTAAATCCTTTCATCGGAATTCTCATGCTTATGGGACCTAGGGTTGATGACATTGGGCTTCAGAGCTATATGCACTAGTGAGATCGTCTTCTTCATAATGCTGGGAGTTGAAATCTAGTCGTATTGTTGTCGCTCCGCGCCCTCTTGATCAGCTAAAGGAGTATTACCACTGGTCACGTGCTGCAGCGTCAAGAATGAAGATTAGTAACGTGTGGATCAATACCCTCTACGGTTTGGGGATCTACTCTTTCCCTTGCTGTCGATCATGTCGCGGTTACCTCTTTGCACCACATCCAGGTGCATTTTTCCGGGCACCAAACCCGCAATGCTGAGCAAACGGTATTGGAGCTGTTGCGCCTGCCTCCTGCTCTGTTTGGTGCGACTGCCCTCTGAGAACACGAGCAGCCAACGTCATGCGCGCGAAAGTGAGGTCATAACCTGGGATGCATGCTATTATGAAGACAGTCCTTACCTATATACCAGTGATTGCTACCAGCGGTTGATACCCCGCGCGCAAGACTCATCTCAATAGCAATATCGCAGCAAAAGCAGCACTTCTACAAGTTTGTGCATATGCAACCTCGGTGAGGATGACACTAACGCAGACTACTAGACCAGCCCACTTCACAGGGATATGTCGAACATGACAGAGTCTCATTCCGCTCAGTTTGGCCTCGAGCCACAGGACAAGCCGACACAAAATGCCGGCAGTGGACCTGGTTCTGGCATCGAGGGAACGTCCGGCGTCGCTGGCCACAAGAACAGCAGTGCTGGTACAACGGGCCCAGCAGACCAAGAAACCAATGTCGGAGGCTTTCCACAGTCTGGCGATACCAACGAGAGACCAGGTGCAGGAGGATCGATGCTCACACCGTCGCAAGGAGTCAACAAGAACGCTGACAACAGTGGTGGACTCCTCAGCAAGTGATGTGTCGAAGAAGTGGACGGTGACTCGTGAAGGTGAAAGATGTGTCGGTGGAGGAGCAGGAGTTCCGTTGTCCTGGAATGAAAGACTTTACATCAACAAGATCAGGATCGAGGTTCAGCAGCCAGAAGCAGTCGAAGCAGTTTCGGAAGTGGTCGCTTTGTATTCGTAACCTAGTGTATACCTACATTTCTATAGTGTATACCTACATTTCTATTGCGATCAACAGTTCTATCATACCTCCTGCCATGGTCCATTACGTAATCAACCCACGTCTCTGCTGGTATGCAGAGACCACTTGGTCGCAGATTCGATGCGATCGTCCTGAGCTCGGAAGCGAGCTGCTTCGGATCCCGCGGACAATCATCCTGACCGCTAAACCTGCTCCAAATTGTGCCCAGACAAACTACTACAAGTACTTTGCTTCAAGCTGTCCAGACGTGCTGGGTAAGCGCGCGGGGCCCACTTGTAGTTTCCCGAAAGGCTAAACGATGAGCACTCGCCATGGAACAACGCCTTTCGCTTGCCCTAAGTCGCGTCCAATCTCGGTCAACACCACTGTTCACACCCCAAGCACCTTCTATCGCAGTTTGAACTTCACTATTGCATTGTCGGTATAGTCTTCTTCGCTTCAACTGTCAGGCGGACGAAGACTTCAGATCTCCTGCGCAGAATACGCCATTGATCTGAATCGGGCGCAACTCACTTCTTGCAAGCTTTCAGTACATATCGCCAGCATTGTTGCCCACCACGGCGTTGTCACGCGCTCGTCGACTTTCCCAAGACGACCGGATCTCGCCAGCACCTCTGCTTCATTCTTCGGGTTCCGCAGCATCGTCGCCAGGTCCGCCGTCACCTAAGCCACCACCTTTCTCTTCTCTCTATTTCCCTTCCGAGGACGAAGTCGATCGTTTCAAAACTGCCGTCACTGAGGCTGTCAACGAGCACGTCCTAGCCACCGCTCCGGCTCCCTCCTTTGCGGAGGCTATCGCTGAGGACGAGGAGGATCAGCGCACGACAGAGACCAAGGCGGCGCTACCAAGAGATACCAAAGGAGAATCTTCGAAAAGCAATCTAGACGACGGAGAGCCACCGCCTCCCTACACTGAAGGATCCAGTCCGATCGACGCATTCACATACGTAATGGCCGCCGCAGGAGGACCTTCGAGCATAATCACACAAGTCCAGCAGACTGCTGGCCCGCCGATAAACACATTAGGAGGTATGGACCGAAGTGCTCTAGTTGCCGTTGCAAGTCTAACGATACCAGCGGATGTAGGAAACGACGAGCACATAACACTCGACTTGAGGTAGGTTTGCGACGTCCCTAGGCCGAAGCAATGCTGATGAAGTGCAGAGGGACACGGTTCACTCTATCCCGGGACGAGCTCCTCACACTGCCTGAATTTGTCCTCCTATCACTCTTCCCCAATGGCCTACTACCTGATGGCCAAATGGGCACGTTCCATGATGGAGACGTGTACCCAGTAGACGTACGTTCATCTTCCACTCCACACCCTATGGTGGTGCTGGCAAACCCCAATATCTATATCGGAGATGTAACAGTTGAGTCATAGTATGACCCGGCAAGTCT
>Ga0066648_10000406_pt1 | contig 30347 bp, 26 predicted proteins | sample CryGeyCG12114_NA_FD_59537 | JGI IMG/M metagenome (GOLD analysis project Ga0066648, IMG submission 59537) | Groundwater microbial communities from aquifer - Crystal Geyser CG19_WC_8/21/14_NA | ecosystem: Environmental > Aquatic > Deep subsurface > Groundwater | place: USA: Utah: Grand County... | reverse complement strand
CCGTCATTGCCTGGACCGGTAACCACCGTCCACTCTCCACGTCCATCTCTACTAGTAGAGTAGTAGTCTTCAATACGTACACGGCGTACAGCACTTGGTAGAATTGATCCATACCCTCAAGTACCACATAACGCAACACACTCAGTGCTTCCAATTCTTCCACCAATCACAGAGCATTCGCTCACGGCCTCAAGTACCCCGTACAAGATAGACAGTGCCTCGGAGCCTTTCATCTGTCGCAGAGCATTGGTTCACTTCCTGAAGTGCCACGTACAATACAGGCTACTCTTCTCGACTCTCCTACTATCACAGGGCATTCAGTCGTCAACGTCACCATGTCGGGCGCGCGCAACTATGACTTCCTGGTACGTGTCAACACACTTACACCACAACAACAACTAATCGGCTTCTCCAGGTCAAGCTCCTCCTCGTAGGTGACAGCGGCGTCGGCAAGTCATGCTGCCTGTTACGATTTTCAGAAGACAGCTTCACTCCCTCATTTATCACCACCATTGGCATCGACTTCAAGATAAGAACAATAGACCTTGACGGAAAGCGAGTGAAGTTGCAGATATGGGACACAGCTGGCCAAGAGCGCTTCAGAACCATCACAACCGCCTACTATAGAGGAGCTATGGGCATCCTGCTAGTATACGATGTCACAGACAGGAAGAGTTTCGAGAGTAGGTTCACTTGCACCACGCAGCATCACGGTCCAACTGACGCACTTCCTCCATAGATATCAGGACTTGGTTCTCCAACGTCGAACAGCACGCTAGCGAGGGCGTAAATAAGATCCTTATCGGCAACAAGTGTGACTGGGAAGAGAAAAGACAGGTCACCACTGAGGAAGGAGAGAACCTAGCCGATGAGCTCAACATCCCCTTCATGGAGGTCTCGGCCAAGACGAACATTAACATCGAGAAGGCTTTCTACCGTCTCGCTCGTATGATCAAAGAGAGGTTGATCGATGCGAGCGCCAGCAACGCTGCACCACAGAACCAACCCGGTATTCCGGTGGACGGAGGAGCTAAAGGACCAGCAGGGAACTGTTGTTAGGAGTAGTTTCCCACAGCATGCGATCCAAGCAGCGGTGTCCCTTTTCATCTGTTGAACCCAAATGAGGGTCGAGACTTGAACGGCGACTTGACTGAACCCCAATTGGTTGAGCCGAGGCGTCGCAGCTGGAGAGACGTTTGGCATCAAATCAGGGGGAGGCGCGAAGATTCTGATTTTGATTGGGAGTACTATGGTGATGTACGTCTCAAATACTTCCCTCAGAGTAGGTCTTAGGTAACATTGCCCTACAATGACATCCTTAGTATCGTTAACTTCAGATAGCGCCCTCGTCTCATTTTGTGTTCTATTGACTTCACAACACGCATTCCGCTCCGTGAAGCTACTGGAGTGCACCCGACAGACGACGCAAATCGGTGCAAACCAAGCCGAAAAACATGGTCCACTGAACCTTTGTCATTCTACCTCAGGCCAGTGCGTCTAGAAGATGCCGTGTCACAAGTCTATATTCTTGCGTCGGATGCCCTTCTTTGTGGCTCAGTACCACATGCTCATGTTCCCATTCACACAGCTCAGCTCGGCTCAGTGATGGAAAACGCCGTCAATCCACTTCTTCAAACCGTTCATCATTGCGTGGTACCAGTCCTTCCCAGACCACCATTCCTCCTCCTCCTCCTTCTTCTTCTTCTTCTTCTTCTCCTTCTTCTTGCCGTCCTCGTCCTTTTCGCTTCGGAGGTGGATGGAGGGAAGAGCTAGAGAGCCGGCGGTTCAGCCAGCGGGCTCAGACAAGTAGGGATGGTATGATGTGATGTGGCACAACACGGTATGGTATGATGTCAATGCGATTGAATGCTTACCTGGTCCTGCGATCTCTTGCATTTGCGGAGTGGTCAACGCCTGACCAGCACCGTGGTCGACAGCATTGTTGGTGCGTGCGCATGGTTCATGCTGGGAGCAGAGGGCGTCTTTGCCGATCGGCGCCGCGCGAGTGGTCGACGCCAATAGCGTGAGGAAGCACAGCAGGCCTGCGAAGGTCTGTATCGAGACGAAGGACTTCATCTTGACTGGAAGGGACTTGTCTGTTTGTCGGGGAAGAAGAAGGGAAGAGGAGAGCTTTGTTCAGACAGAGGGACGGAGCATGGGGTGGATGTGTTACTTATTTATACTCGGCGAATAAAAAGGACTGTGTGAGCATGATTGTGTAGCGTATGGCCCTAGCCAGACTATGGCAGAGACTACGCCGACCAGAAGATACATACTGAGCATGTTAATCTGTTGTGTGGCCTGTGGGCTAGTCAAACCAAAGATTGCACGAACCAAGATACGTGGCTTTTGACAATCAGCATGTGATATTGCTGCGTGGCGGAATTCGAAGACCAGTAACTCTAACAAGGAAGTGAGTGAGTGGTACGGCCGTTGATGAACTGCTATGTAGTCAGAAAAGAGGGGATTCATGTAGTGACAAGTGGGTCGAGGAAAGCAGTAAAGGAAGAAGCAAATGTCCTGAATCGCGCAGTTGCAACTCTGCAACCTCAAGCTTTAACCTGGAACACTCGCGACGCCAAGCTAAGCGCACATGCCCATAGTGCACCACCGTGTGGTCGCACATGCCGCTACCAAAATGAACACCATCCTATATAGTGTTGACACAAGTTCTCCACCTGCGTGGCCTGCACAATCAATCGATCCACCTGCGTCGCAACATCAAGCCCATTGCTCGTATTCATTCCCTGCACGCCTGCACCAGACCCATCCATCCCCAGCCCCCCTTCTCGCTGCGCAAGTGTCAGTCTGCCCATTGCTTCGTTGACGCTCTTCGGATCATCCTTGAGCATCTGCTGGTAGATACTAGGCGTGCCATTAGCAGTGGTGTGACCTGGTCCACTGAGCCCATTCTGGCCGTTGAGAAGGAGATTGTCGTGGTTGGTATTTATTGGCCCGACAACAGTATGAGTTCCTGTCGTCGCCGTTTCCACGACCCCCGGGTTGTGGCCTGACTTGAGGAAGTCTCGACCTGTAAGCTTCTCCTTGACACGCGCAAGAACCTGTAGTGCTCGTGCATTTTGTACTTCTTTTGCTTCCTGACGGGCCGGATCGTCAGGATTGTCAGTGGCATTGGACGTTCGGCCCAGAAGCGAGCCACCGACCATAGCTGGATCGAGAACGGAGGAACGGCGATTGCGTCGGCCTGGCGGAGCACCGACCTGTGCTGATGCGTTCTGGTTCACTGCTGCAGTCGAGCTGTCTTTCTCGTCGTCGTAGAGACCTGCACGATTTGTACCAGGGGGTGCCTCGATAATACTCGCTCGTCGTTCAGAGCGGAAATGTGGTCGGGGCGGTGAATCGCGTGTGTTAAGACGCCAGTTGAGCAGGGGGTCGTGAATGAATGCTTCTAGGACAGCGAGTAATGACTCTTTGTTCTCTCTGATCACGCGCATAACGTTTTCGCAAGTTATGCGGAAGCTGCCCTCAATGTTGCTCACTTCCATGGCGAAGGTAAGCATTCGTGTCAATCGGAACGGGACGCGTTCGGGGTACTTTTCTCTGTGCATCGCCACTTCAAAGCAGTCACCAAAGTCAATGTGGATGATCTTGCCGGTGGTACGGTCAAGCATAAGATTCGAAGGGTGACGATCGCCGAGACCGAGAATGTAACCGACCATGGACATGACTCCAAGTGATCGTGTATAGTTCGTTCGGCGTTCTAGCCATGCTTCAGAGGATTTGGATTTCAGCCACAGGACACGGTATAGATCTTTTCCTGTAGTGTTGTCCATGGCGTAGCCAAAAACTTCGACTTTCTGCATGAGCGTGAGATTGTCATAATCCGGTGCCATCTGAAGCATGATACGATGCTCAATGTTGAGAAGGATGCGCCGTGACTCTCTGTATTCCTTGATGAGGTTGTGCAGTGTATCCGAGTTCGGCACCCAGCCGAGCAAGCCTGAGTTTTGCGACAACGGAATGGCTGGGAATGATTGAATGCTGAGATGGCGTTTGAACGATTCAGTATCGTCATTGAGAAGTGTATTCACCAAACCGAAGAGTTGCATGACTCGTTCATCTTGACGAATATCCTCGTGGCCCTTTAGAACATGGGTATATTGGATACCATCGGAACCCTGCAAGCTCATCTTTCGTGGTCGCTGTTTGGACGGAATCACATTGAATATATGATCGAAGCTGGCGATGGTAACGATAGGCTTGCCTGGCACATATTGGCCAGGCACAGCCAACTCGAGGTCACGGGCGTCTTTCAGTCGTGGCGAGACGTACTTCAAATCCAGCTGCATGAGTTGCGGTAGCTGTCGGGCAATTTTCCTGAACACAGCATAATACAAATCCCACGCTTGGTTAAGGTCTCCAGGCTCTCTGGTTTTTCTGTACACGTTGCAGAACGCGCGTGCTTCAGCAAGATCGTGGCCGAAGGCTTGTGCAAATGATACTTCGCGCAGAGTCTCGGCACCTTTGTCGAGAAGTTCGTGAAGAGGTGCAAGGGTATTGAACATGCCCTCAACATCGTCGTCACCAAAGTAGAGTCGGCTAGCTTCTTCTAGTCCTTCGTGCCAAAGTTCATGCCACAGGACTGCGACTCGAATCAGCTCATGACTGACAAGCTCCGCTTGTTCCACAAGAACGGGACTATGTAGTCGCATGCTGTCCATGATGTGTGAAGCAGATTGTGATCGACGAGTGACTGCCGATTTCATGGCCACTGTCAATGGATAGACAAGCGCCTGTGGGTGTACTTTGCCGACTTCAGCAAGCAGTCTGTGCACGGCCTGTCGGACCCTAGCGTTCGGCTGATTGATTCGTGCAATGAGTTGCGGAATGACCTCAAGCCAGGTATCGATAATGACCGAAGTGAAGCCTTCATTGACGATGGCATTGACCTCATGGTGTCCGCCATGAGCAAACCACAAAGTGAGTAGCCGAAGCGTATCCTGCAGTGAACTTGTATTCGACAGAACAATTGATTTGAAGAATCCTGCGACGGCAGGTACGACATGATTGAGGACGGTATGCTCCGGCAGTGAGCGAGACTTTTCTTGTTGGTCTGGCTGCTGGGTGATTGATGTAACGACCTCAAAATTGGCCAGAGCATAAGCGTGCCATGCCTTGTACCATGATTCATTATATTGTGTCGCAAGCTGGTAAGAGTTAATGATGTCTTTGACGGCATCTTGGGCTTGTGGGTTGGCCCAGTTACCGCGGAGCAGGTACGCTTGCCATTCTCCTTGTCGTCGATAGCATTTCGCAAGTAGTCTTGCCTGCTTCTCGATCTCAACCTTGTAGGACTTCTGCATGGATGGGTCACTATTTATGTCGAGCCCGTTCATGCCGTGGCCGTTGTGCATGCCATTGGCCAGTTGAGCGTTCAAAGCTTGGAATTCATCGGCAAGATGTGCAGTGAAGTCCCGCAGATGGCTGAGGGCCTGCTTCTGGTTGCCAGTGGCCCAGTTAAACTTGAGACGAGCGTAAGCAACTGGTGGTGCAGCCGTGCTCGTTGTGAAGTCGCTGACCGCACCAAGAGACGCGAGAGATCGTTCCGCAAGCCCGATGCGTTCAGACTTCCGACAGAGGTTGGCAAATTTGATCCAGATCTCTGGGTTATCTCTGGGTGTGAGCACTAATGCACGTACTTTGAGCATTCGCTGCCAGACCTCGACGTTCGCTTGACAGCCCAGCAAGCGCTTGTTCCACAGCTCCCGTAAGTCTCGTTGCCTGCGAGGCTCGCTCTCACTGAGCTTGTACTGAATGATCTCTTCCAGTTCTGCTAGCATTTGCGTTCGCACGACGACCCCGTAGGCTCTGTTGTATGATTCACCGATGGTGGCCGTGATTTCAGCGTTGACGCCATCTCTGGCTTTGTCAATGAAGGATCTTGCATCGTCAAAATGGTTGCGCTGAATTGCAAGGATAGCACCAAAGAATGCTCGATCGGGTGAGCTGTCTTTCATGACACTGATGTAATTGTCCATAAGATCCCACTCACCACGACCCCAAGCGGCGGCGGCGGCGAGTGCGGACATGTTCCGGCGGTTCTCTTGTGAAGCATTGTTCCAGTGCTCCTGGGCGATTTCTGATAGCATCCGCCACTCACCAAGCGCGTGTAGACATCTCATCTTGCCCATCACTATTTCGAAGTTCTCTGGCTCAATACGTTCCCGCTTCTGATATGCTGCTAAAGCTTCTTCCCATCGTTGCAGTCTTTCGAACCAAGCCTCTTTCAATTCAACTTCTCCGTAAGCTTGCGCCCTTCGTAGAATACCAATGGCAGCATCAGATTGTTGCAGTTGGTTGTTGATACTGATAAGTGCTTCGACAGAGTGGCTGTTCTGGTCTTGCTCGAACTCAAGTTCCTTGTAGTGAAGTGCCTTTGCCCAAGCATGACACTTGCCTGCGAACCTACCAAGAGTGCGAATATCAATCGGAAGTGATTTGTCGTCGTGTTCCATGAACTCTGCTAGATTCAACAAAATTTGAAGGATGTCGGGCGGAATGTTAGACGATGTCAAGGCTTTCTCAATAGAGCGAATGAGCTCTTCCTGATACTGTTCATACAGTTGAGTCCAGCATGAGACAAATGCTGAGTTGAAAAGGTCCTTTGCAAGCGGCGGATAGACCCCCGCTAATGTTGCACACGCTCTTAGAGCATGGGATGGCGACTCTTTCAGAAGCTCTACGCTGAATCGCCGCATCCATTCCTGCCAATCTTCTTTGGTCGACTTCTGCGACGTATCCCAAGCACTCTTCAAGTGTTGTTGGTTGACTGGCAGCTTGACAGCGGTAATGTTGGTGTACGGTGCGTCTTCAGTCGATGCACCATAGTCGTCCGCAGACAGATCTACAGGCAACTGTTTCCTGGACTTCAAGGCCTCGATAAGTCTGCTATACTTCGCAGAGCTGATCTGGCCAGCAGTTGTCGCTCGTTCCATCAATGGTATAAAATGAACAAAGTCTCGAGATAAATGGAAAATCAAAGCACAGACACAATCAAGGGCTATGTGCTTCAAAGATCGCTCTGCCGAATTTGCGACATTCCTTTCAGACGAAGCTAGGATGTTGGCCAGAGGGTGAATCATCAGAGACGCATAGTCGGAAAGATTGACAGTTCGAGAGAGCTTGGTGAGTGTGTCGATGGCGGCTCGCCTGGCGTTTCCTGGTGTGACAGGATTCTCGAATATGCCGACGATTGCTGGCACAATCATATGCATGTACTCTTCTCCACTGGCACCGAAGACAAGGAAAGTGTGCAGCATTCGCATAGAAGCATCTCTTCTGACATCGTTGTCGTTCTCGATAGCTCCGAGCATAAGCGGTAGAAGATCTGCGAGCCATTTTTTGAATTCTCCTTCCAGAGATTTCGAAATCGCTTCGACAAGAGAAAGAATAGTCGCCTGCACCTGCTTGTTGACATCCCAAAAGTCCCTAAGAAGTTTGATGATATCAGGCAAGTGAGCTCGGATATGTTGCTTTACGATATTGACCAGTATGGCAAGTTGGTTGAAGTACTGATCCAATCTATTAGGGTGTGAACTTCGAATAACGCTGATGAACGCTGGGATAATTTGACCGAGGAATGGGACGCACTTCATCCCAATGGTCTTGAATATGGTTACAATTGCGTCTATGACAGCACTGTGATACTGTACAAGTGTAGGGTCGGCAAGTATGGTTTGGAGAAGAATGTTGATGACCACAGTGGGATAATACTCTTCGTTCGATGGTGTGAGCCCGGTCATGATTAACGACACATCGGACACAGGTGGTGCTTCCGTGTTGCTGTGGACGTCTGCGACAGTTTGACTGAGCTGCTGGAACTTGTACGGGTCGAGAGCGCCGAGGACGCCGACGAGCTTAATGGCGTTGGTTCTGAGATCTTCATGGGGTTCGGTCTTGATGATATTGATCAAGATGACAAGCAGATCCGGATATTGCAAATATGGTTCGATCACATAGCCTGAGTTCACGGCTAGAGCGCTCAAGGCCCTCATGGCGGCATCACGTTTGTCATGTGAACCAAGGTCCTGTAGAGAGCCTAGAAGGATGGGCATGATTTGCGGGATGTACTCTTTCATCTCTTCCCCACCAACAGATGTAAGCTCTCCGAGGGCATTGATGGTCGTCGATGCAACGCCAGGATTTCCATCCGTGGCTTTGGGCAGAAGCGCATCGACCATTGGCTTCACATAAGTGCTGACAAGCGATGTAGCATTGGTAACAAATAGACTGATCAGTCGAGCAGCTTCCTCTTTTTGCCGAGCTGTATTAGCGTACTTAAGTCCAGTGAGGAGGTTAACCAGAAGCTTTCTGAGCGGCGGGAAAACGTAGGCAGGGTTGACTACCGTCAGCCGGCCTATTATGCTGATAGCAGCTTCTCGGACAGGAAAGTACTCGTCGTTCACCGCGAGGAAGAGACACCGAACATTTTCGGGCTTTGCCAGATGCTTGTCAAACTTAGCGTCCAGGGCCTCGAGCACTGTTTTCCGGATGTCTTGGTCGGCATCGCCAATGGCCACTGTCAGGAGTTGATCCACTACCTCTCCAACCACTTGGATTGCGTTTGTGCTCGACTGGTGCAGAATGGGATCCTGCACAAAGAGTTGACAGCAGGTGAGGGCGGCAGCGCGTCGGATATCTGCATTGTCATTGGTAGCGTAGCGGAGAGTGACATCGCGCACAAATTCATTGAGGTAGTGCCCCGAGAAGTCGAAAGTTCCTAGAGTTCTCAGCGCGAGTACGACGTCTGAGTCTCTCGTCTCGATGGGTAGACCTCCGTAGTTCTTGGCGAAAGACGGAAGGGGCATTGCTCGGTCCTTAGGACAGCCCAGAGGTTTGTAGGGAGACCGCACAAGTATCAAGCTGAGTAGATCGAGCAACTTCTCTTGTATGACGGGTCGGATAGGTGGAATGTGATGTGCCATATCGACGAGGGCCATCTCGAGTGGCTCTGTCAGACCGCAAGCGAAGATGGGGTCAAGCAGGGCCTCCATGTACTTGCTCAGAGTCTGGCCGACAGCGTATGCGAGCATGCTGATACACTGGAACATGGGGCCTTCGTCGACAGCAGCACGGTTTTTTGTCTTGGCACTCAAGGACTCTCTGATATACAAGATAATCCCGTCCAAATAGGCACCAATAGCGCTGCCAACAGCTTTGGCGATCCTGCCAATAGCAATGAAGGCTTGGTTGCGCTCCTTCTCACGCTTGAGCTGGGCTTGTAGATAAATCATGAACTTGTGGAGGTAGTTGTTGACAAAGTCTAGCGGTGCATAATCGGCCAGCACAGGTACTATCTGCACGACCTGGCTGCGGATTCGTGGTTCACGGTGGTCCTTGAGTCGCAAGACGTCTTCGCAGGCATTGCGGTAGAAATCGTTCATGAACATGTTACCCTGTTGCAGTAGCTCTTTGAGTATGAGAAGCGAACCATGGATATCGTCAACATTGGTCGTTGAGCGCAAGCCTTCAAGTGCTCGTGTATAGATCTTCTGGAACCATTGTGCTTGGAAGGCCGAGTCTCTGGCAACCATGACGCCAAAACAAGCGCTCACCGACTCGGCAGCTGCCCTGCGAATATTGTCTTTGGGGTCCCGAATAGCGTTCCATATCAACTCGAAGATCTGAGGGATGAAGCCGTACACGAGGGTGGGGGAGTTCTTCGCAAGCTCTCGGATGAGCAGGACTGCGGCCAGACGACGGCTCTCCTGCTTACTGTCTGGTTGTAACCATTCAAAGGCACTCGTCATCTCGGCTTCGACCAATTCTGCTGTAAAGGCTCCTCCTGGTCTTGCCAGATGCCCGAGGGCTCTGCTGGCTGCGTCAAGGACTGCAGCATCGTTGCTTCGAAGGGCGGCACGTAGATAGTTGGAGTACTTGGACGCTTTCTGTGCAGCATCGACAGCTTCACAGTCGACCAGTCGATCGAGGGCAAAGATGCCACCAATCTTATCGGAGGCATCGGGCGATTGGACAATGAGTTGGCTAAGGCGGTTCGTGATCTTGTCGTAGAAGCTGGCGAACCGTTCTGGTGGCCATTCTGGTGATGTGGTCAGTACTCGCAGTCTCGCCTGGGCACATTTGCAGTGCTTACCTCTGGAGAGTAGGGTGACGAGGTCGCGCAGGTCATTGGCGGCGCGGTGTTTGACCTCGTCGTTCTTGCTGCGCAATTCGGCGAAGATGCGCTCGCTGGGATCCAGTCCCGTTGCTTGCGACGCCATGTTTTAGCACCCTCATCGGCCCATTTCGTCCCCTAAACGGTTGCCTACCTCGAGTGAGGTTTGTGAAGAGGCAACGGTCCGTCTGTTTGTACTTTGGTCACAGGACTGTCACCACGTAGTACGACGAACATACTGCACTACTCGCAGTTAGTAAGCTCAGAGCCTGCGTCCTGAATTATCAGGCATCTATATCTCTAGTGCGTCGTATGGCTTCATTTCTGCTAAGCATAATCTTCTACTACATCTACATCAATCGGCTATCGTATAGGTCGTCACCGTGATCAGATCTATGAGCGTCCAATCTCAACAGTCCGTCAGGTCACCTCTGGTGAGTTGGTTTGTCATCGTCTTCTCGAAAAGCGTGGGACCGCAGTGCCTCACTGTTCCTACACCCACATAGTCACGGCCTCCTCAGCCACTCTGCTGCATAATTCATCCTGCACGATTGACTCACCCTTCGTCCTTATCGCCCAGCGTATAGCAAAGCAACAATGAGAAAGAGTCCATGAAGTGGAAGCCTGGCCTAGTAGAGGCGTCCGCTTTCAGCTTCGTGGTTGTGCCTTCCTTCAAGCGCCGCCACACTTCCGAAAGAGAAGGAGCGACCCTGACTGAAGTGGTGCGTCTGCTTCGTATCAGTAAAGGAGGCAGGCGTCACTGTCTGTGAATTGCTGCCGCTGTGACTGATGACGGAAATAGGAAATAGCTTATATTGGTCACACTTAGCCTCTTCGACCGAAGTTCGAACTTGCGCACTGCTCGATGCCGAGTCTTGGACCCTGACTGGACCACGTCGTCGTCTGCTAGCTTGTCAATGCATGCATGGGTATCATAAAAACACTGGAAATAGACTGTCGCCACAACACCACCACCACTCTTACGCTTTCTTCGCCGCTCTAGCAGCCCTGGCCTTTTGTATCTCTCTGTGTGAAAGGTCCTTAGACATGCTCTCTAGGTCCTTCCAACCTCCTACACTCAATGCTTTCTGCTTGGGTAGACTCTTCAAGCCGTTGAGTTTAGGCAGAAGCTCCGGGCAAAGCTTTTTCACGCGTTCCAGCCGTTTTTGAGATTTGTTGGCTGCGGTCCCGGGTCGAGGAGGACCTGCATCGCTCGCCGAGTCGTCCTTCTGCGAACGGTCAGTTGTATCTCCGCAATGTAGAGGGACAGGAGCTCACGTCGACTGTGCCCTTGCCAATCTGCTTGATCGAAACAGGCAGCTGTTTTGGTGGCCGAGGCGGCGCCGAAGAGGGAAGTGTAGGTGGTGAGAGGGGTGGTGAAATCCCTGGCAATTGTTAGCAAATTGGTTGACGAGCATTATCAAGATGTGTGTGGTGAGCTCGATGCAGGCTGCAGGTCGTGCCTGAGCAGAGTACCTTCAACAGCTTACCTGAGATGTTGTTGTAGACACGATGCAGACTTCGACGCTGTTCTTGATAAGCGGCAAAGTTGCCACCAATGAACTCAGCAAGAAAGCTGAAACTAGCACTTCGTTGTTGGGGATCTGCGAAGTCGTCCAGCCGTGACACAAGCATTTCGTGAGTCCTCGAAAATAGGTCTATGATGCGCTCAATCTCAGAGCTGCCACCAGTAATGTTGTTGTCTGGTCGATTCGGGTCAATGATCATTAACCGCTTAAGCTTCTCGTCCCTGAGTGGCGAATACGAATACTGGAGGACGTGTAAGTAGATTGCATTTGTCAATGCGCAATGGAGTGACTCACCTTGTCGATGTATCCGGGCGGATCCATCCTGATACCAACCGTCTGGATGTCGAGCAAATTGCCGTAGAGGTTAAAGAACTCCACCAAAAGTTCCCCGAGATTTTGCGACCTAGAAGGTGGCATGTTTTGAATCAGGCTTGTGACCATACAAATGGTAGCGAACCCTCCCAAGCCTCCGACTGAGTTATCGTTGAGACCCCGGATCATGAGAAATTGTTTGATGACAGCGACTATGATAGGCATGGCTGGGTACGTCGATTGCCACTTCTTGAAGGTGTCATTGGCCACGATACCAGTGGTGTTGCTGAATGATAGATCCACCTTGAGCCCGGTGATATCATCAACGAATTTGATAATCGGCACCTTAGCGAAAGGGATTACCGTTACGGAGCCTCGACGTGCCAAACCATCACGCTCGATGAAATTGCTGACCTGGTACATTCTATTCCTGCTCACAATGGAGTTGTTGGGCACACCAGGGAGGAAACAAACCAGATCCATGTCACCGGTAGGCAAGTATAACCCGGCAGCGTAGGAGCCGAACGACTTGAGCTGACAACCTACGTTGAAGCGCCGCAACACTTTGTCGAGCCTGCTCACCAAGTCCGCTCGTACGTCAGCCTCGAAATCGTGAGGCTTGACCCAACTGTAGAAGTCCAGTATCTCCTTGTGCAGGGCGACCATCGCAGAGTCGGTTATGCTCGAGGCTTCTAGCCATGGTGCAGGTGAGTTGTCCCTTTGCGCTCGCCATGCAGCCAGAACGGCACCGCTTGCATGAAACTGTCGATCTCGAGGGCCCATGAGTGCATCTCGCTCATATTCTGTCCGTTTTCGCTTGCCTAGAGTCTGGCTTGCGGCTGTGGTGCCGGCGGTTGGCCGAGAGCCTGCCTTGGGACCAGATGGAGCGTTCGAAGGCGGCGCAAATTGCTCGTCATCAGCGGGGTCAAATGAGATGAAATCGTCCTGATCTGCAGATGTACTATTCTGGCCCATTGGTTCGATGCGAGCCTTTCTTATCAGCTTGACTACGTCGACTCTTTTGCCGGACGTCTCTGGTGGGGGCGGTAGTGAGGTGTAGGGGTCAGGATTGCTCCATTTCACGGTGCTCTCTGCCTTTTCATCAGTGTGCTCGGTCTTTCGTCTCTTCACACGATCATTGTCTTCACGATCGGAAGCACCTTCGTCCATTTCCTCTTCTTCGCTGTCAGTCAGATTCTCGACGTCTCTGAACCTGTCACCCTGGTGATTAGAGGCAAGAACGGGAGTCTCATGAGTTGTAGGAAAGTGTGTAAGAAGATCTCTCTCTGATATCCTTGGTCTGAAAGAGAAATCGCTTCGATTGCGCTTTCCGCCTCCGAAGTGGTACATGCCTCTATCGGATGCAGCTGACTGGCGAGGTGGTCGGTTATCTGAATACCGTGGGTGATAAGAGTCTGTGGCAGAACGTAACATCTCTGCTCAGGATTCGGCGCTCGTTACACGAGCCAAGTTATGCAGGTATGGCTGAAGTATATCTTTGCGACAACCCCAGATTGAGTACTTGCGATGCGCTACATGACGGTGGGTGCATTTTCGATCGGGCAAGGCTGCGGTGCCAAGGCTGCATCGGTTCCAGCCTTGTGAGCGGTGAGATCGATTCCGACGCCATTGCCGTCATACCTACCTGCCTAACTAGTACCTAAGGCATCCTGCCTCTCTGGGACATTGATGTGGTCCGAGCTGAACACTCAACATCTTCTTGTATGCATCTGAGATGATCAAGACAGCCAGCTTAAAACGTCACAATAGATGGAACCACGGTTGTTTTCGATATGATCGTGCACACACTCATAACTTGGCCTTCGATATTACTGGCCTTCTTCCGGAGACGAGGCAGTTGTACTTTCAGAACGTCAGTATAGCTGTTGTGCATGACCCATGTGGAAGTCATCGGCTTGTGGGACAGCGTAATTTCTAGTCTACCCCTAACAGATGGTCTACTTAACCAATCGTTCGTGCGACACAAGGGTCAATGTTACACAATATGGGTGCCATGTGCCGCGCTGCCCTTTACCCAGGGACACATCCGTGGATATCGACCTGCTCAAAGTCTACGAAGCGCTTCTGCGGTGCTTGCGGCGGCCACATGCTTAAAGAGAGCGAAGGATGGAAGGTTCAATCGGGCGTAGTGGCACAAATCCACAGTGAGCAGGTTTCTATTGCGCTAGAAGTATAGCTGGTCAACGGTAGGTCGACAATGCTTCTGATTGCAGCTTGTCCCTATATGTGATTGGAACAATTCCCGTGTTAATGAGCAGCGTATGCGAGGCATCGAACCTCTCATTCGATCGCACGAATGTACACGTTGCATCCTCTGCATTTAACGCCACTATTATCGTGGATCCTCAGAATTGGTCGAGGGCAATCTGCATTGCAGCAGATCGAGTTCTTCGTGACTCGATTCGCCAATCAGTTTGGGCAATGCTCATATACATGGCCACACCTCGTCGTCCCTTAGCATGTACGATCGTCCGAGAATCCTGGCAAAAAAGGGTGTCGAGTCGGGGAGGAAGGAAGTGATTAACAATGAGTCGTGCATGTAGGCTAAGCCTCGGGTCGCAAGAAGCTCGGCGGGCGTGAAAAGAGAGTCTTGTTGCTAGTATGGCTCAACGAACTTCTGAAATAGTGGACAAGGTTCCGACGTTGTGAATGGGGGTGTGAGCGACTCGTGGATCCTTGGCGGTACTTGAGCAAGCAGGTGGTTACAGGGATAGACAGAGCGGGGGAGTTTCGCCGAACACGCGTTTGATCAGTATCTTATATAACGTTTGGATTGGGGCTCGAGGTAGATTGACAATGTTCGCGTCATTGCGCTTGGCTGCAATGCTCAGCGGTTCAGTCTACAGAGTGCCGCCGAGACAATTGCAGGATTCGTACTGAGACCGCAGCGGTGTAGTATTGACGTATGCTGTAATGCGTCCAAAGGTTGTCCACCATTAGTGGTGACGGAGCAGACAGAGGAGACGACTAGAGCTGTCACGCGGAAGTCAGCGGCAGCTGGGGTCAGAACGAGCAGCATGCGTTTGACAACCAGGAGAGCAACCAGGCCCCAGGACAGTACCAACTAATGGCGCTAATGGTGAGCTTGGTTTTTGCTCGAAGTGCAGGTGAACATTGACTGGCTTCCGAATCGGTACTAGTACAGCGCTCCTCCCGGAATGACCAGGGTCTTGTATCCACCCACACGCAACTCGTGCTTCTGGCTAGTATGCGACTGCCTCAGGCCTTGAGTACTCGTACATAAACGACCTCCTCCGTTTCACACTGCTGCCAATTTCTTTCTGATCTTCCATACACCAATCCAGAACACTGTCTCTACCCAGAGTTCAAAGCACAATACTATATCAGTCAAATACTCAACTCAAGCACAAATCCTCAATCATTGCAATGGGTCCATGCAGTTGCTCGTGCGGTGCCAACTGTGTATGTCCACAACAGCCTTCATCTCAGTAGCCTCACTAACGGCCAATTCGCAGGGCTGCCCGGCTGGAAAGTGCACCTGCCCAAAACTCGCAACAGGTCCATGTGGCTGCTCTTGCGGTGCCAATTGTGTATGCTGATCGCCGTCTCTCACAAACTGTTGTTGCTGACCCCTCAATAGGGCTGCCCAGCAGGAAAGTGCACCTGCAAATAGATACCCAATCTCACAACCTCGCCGAGCGGCTCATCGGCTCAACGCAACCAGCGAGAACGGCAGACAACAGAGATAGCATAAATTCGCAGTCTTCATATCGGTTTTACAAAGACATTCAATCCAGATTCGAAGCACACCTATCAAATACAAGTTTCGCAGCATAGTGACTCCGTATAGTGATCGCTGATGGCTCATATCTCAGTTCAAAACATGATACCGCGCTGCTGCTGGCTACCGTAGAGGGCAAGAAGAAAAATCTCGGAGGCGCTACAGAGCGACGCAAATTCGCGTACAACGCACAATGGCCCAACATATGAGGTAGCTAAATCCAAGACCAATGTCACACACAATAACGAACTCACTCCATCCTGTCTCGTGCAGTGCCGTCTGGTGTACAGACGGGTTGACTTCTCGCGGTAGTGGTCCCGCAGTGCGGGGTGAGGCCTATCTTTCTCTTATCGATTGATCTATCCATATCTGGAATAGTGGCTCCTCAGTAGTACTCAGAATCCTCTGCCCCTTTCCTCCAACAACTTGTGTGCTGAAGACTTTACATGACAACCTATAGCATCATGTTGATGCCTAATCTTCGCGTCAAATGGTAGGGAATAGGCACTTAGCGCAACCCGACCTCATCGACAAAGCATAATGGACAATTGGCCAAACCACATCATGAACTGAGCTTGTATCGCAAGCCTTCGTTCTAAGCATTGCCTCCTTCAACTCTGGCTGGGTCCGCGAAGTCTCGTCCCTACAAACCTTTGATCGCTTCTTCCTCAATCTCATGGAGTGCTGCGCATGCTTTGTCATTGCTCTGATCGCAATTTGAGTGATCCGACTCAAATTGCGTGCCAATCAATGCGCAAGAGGTAGTAGACTGTGTGCTTTGGAGCATGTCAGATGGGAGTCTACGAGGGAACCATTCTTGGCCAGCCTTTGAAGTTCTTCGGAAGCTTGGAGTATCCTGCAACTAATCCATCGAATTCGAGTCAACGTAGGTAAGGAAAAGTGTTGAGCCGCACCGAGAACAGGGGCGAACTCTGCCCGAGGAGGATATCTCCATCGGCTTTGAGTGTGTCGATGTGATTCTGTAGTCGAGCGTATTTTCTGGAGCATAGTTCAAACGTCATGTCCTGACAGCGAGTTGATGCGAGGGATAAACTTCGAGGCCACTTTCTGCTCCATGCTCTTTCTGCATCGAGGTGGACTTTTCGGTAGACAAGTTCTATGTCAAAGAGGGAGTTTACCGGCTTCGTGACGGGCTAAGACATGACCATGTATTCATTGCCCAAGTTGTTCTGGTCATCTGTGTCGCTCTGAAGGTGGAGGACGAGTTTGTCATAGACGGCAGTATGTTCCAGCTTCAACGTGGACATCAGGACGTAGTTGTCATATACTTGGTCTTGGGCCTTTGTGGCGGATCCAGTAGGCTGGATGTAGAAGAGGCAGTTGACTGCTTGCGGCCTCCGCAGATCAGGGTTCGACTGTCCATGAGTGGCTTGTCACGGCCTAAAAGGCGAAATGGTTCCTTTTGCATGCATCTTCGAGGTAGAAAGTAAAGAGTATCATTTAGCAGTCTTGATTGTCATGCTTCGCACAAGTGAAAGCGAGTTTGTAGCGTGTCACTATGTAGATGCAAAGTGAAGACTAAGCCGTTTGCTGTACTGCCACAACTGTAGTTTATATTCGTCCTCGAAGGAGATCGGGATACCTGCTAGCGGAAGGTGACAATCTGAGCATCGTCATCCACGTAGGTGCGAAAGATTGACTCTGTGCTTCCTCGTTTCGGTCAAAGCCCAATCCAGTAGCTAGCCCAGTAAGCTACTCTTGTCAAAACCCGTTGCAAGTTGCAACTAATCCAGAACCGCCAGCTCGATTGCATGACTTCTCCCCAATGACTACGGTACATCTGGCAGCTCTTCAACGGTCACCTTTCATTTCATACCGCCTGTATGAAGCTTTGCAATGCAGCTGTAACTTGATCGTCGTCTGATGTGGCTGCGACCATCAAACATCTACCGTTGCTGAAGTTCCAGGTGACTCTCTAGAGTATGTGTCAGCGTGAAGGATCGATCCCTAATAGCGGCACATGGATACAAGCACTACTTACAACACGAATATCCCGGATTCCGACCTCCCTTCGCAACTCGACGAAATCTCTCCGATGATTCGCTGTAACACTGGAATCTCGTCCGAACTTCGCCTGCAGCAGTCTAGCCAGCTCTAGGAGCAGTTCATCGTTGAATGCAGTGTTCCCATCACCATAAAATTTGTTCATGTAGTATATGACGTACCGCTTCAGGTCGAACAAAGAGCCATCTGCATCGAGGTCTACTATCCCGTAAGTGAACGAGAAGTCACACAAGCGGTTGAAGCGGCTTAGCAAACTTGAGCATGTCCTGGGGTCTATCGCTGTTCCTGGAATCGCACAGATGAATTTCTCAACGTGTTCTTGCAACCAGCTGTATCTGGATGAGCACATCGATTCCGAGCATTCATCGCTGAGTATGCTGTCACAATCGATGATCAGAGTTCGCGGCCAGATGTTGCCTCGTACCTTTGTGGCGTTTTTTTCCGACCTTGTGCGACACCAGCTCTATGGCAAGATCTTGAATACTGGGGAAGCGAAGCGTGTCGTCTTCGACTCCAGAGATCCGTGACCAATCTGGAAGGACTAGCAACTCAGCACCTTCAAAGTACTTCTTGTAAACATCGTCTTGTATCTCTTGTGGTAGGTCGAGCAGTCTAAAAGGCTTCGTAGATGACCTTGAGGTCTGTGGGGAGGGTACCATCGTGTATTGATTTTGCTGTAGACCGACAACTGTAGGGTGGTGGAAATGACAAGATGGGAGGGAAAGGAAGTCGCAGGAGAGATTGTCTCGGCAACGTTTAGTCTACAAGCAGTACTGTCACATTGGAGAAGCGAGGTGAAGGTATGATCTTAGAAGTCAGCCGCAGAGTGTTTCAGTCACATGCTCACAGCACTTCAAAATTCATGCTAGAACACATTCACTTCACCCACGAGCCCAGTGGCTTTCTCTGTCCCTTTGATACCCGCATCTCACCTAGATGGAAAATCATCGGAGAGCCCAAACCCTCTAGCACTAGTCTCCGACGATACAATCATTGCGCACTTTCTCTTGACTTGGTATACAATCTGAGAAGTAGCGAAGTTAGCGAATATACGTCAATGTGAGATCGTAGGCAACTTACAGTGGGAGCCACGTACGTCGAAGGCTCGCCAAAAACAGGAAGACAACTCGAGTTCTCCTTCACCACGATTTCGTAGTCCTGCCCAAAGCGCTTCTCCATCACAGTGTAAAGACCCGATAGATTGAAAGCTTCGATGTTTCCGTTGATGATCGCTAAGTCATAATGCGAGGGATCGCTCTCGATGAGGTTCGCAAGTGTCTGCGTGGGTACTGGCGACTGACGTAGCACATCGGCCTCCAACCTGATGCGTCGAAGTTCTGGGAGATTCTGCAATATATCATCCCAGACTGGATGCTGTCCGATAGCGGTTATACTCGCGAAAGTGATGGATTGAAGTCGTTGGAGAGCCCAACTGTAGCGGCGATTGTTCAAGACTTGAAGCACTGTCTTTCTGGAACAAGGCTCGATCTTGAGGATGCGGGTGAAAACTTGTTCTCGTATGGCCCGAGCGTCGCGCAATGTTCGGTGGCAAACGTGTTCGATAGCGATATTTGGCAGGTTTTTGGTATGTAGTATCGGGTCGGTGTCGTCGAGCGTCATAGCATAGTCTGGGATGACGACCTCGGTATGTTGATAGTACTTCCTGTATACCATGTCTTGAATCTCTTGGGGAAGAGCGGGAAAGGTGAAGCGTGCCATTCCATTGAAGCTCGAAGAGTTGGGTAAGCTGATACCGGCAAAAAAGGCGGTCGATGGTAGTATGGTGAAGGCGATACTACGCTGAGGAGAAGAAGATGATTCCGTAGTTCCAAGCCCTGCATCAAACATGTTACACAACTATGATGAAAGTAGCAAACAGCTGAGCTCAAACTCACTCGCAGCCTTCAAACACTTTCACCAGTGGTTCGCCACGACTCGTAGTCAAATGCAAGCTCCATGCTCTTGCAAGCCACACTTCTTGCTGCCCTGCCCAAGTTTGCCAACTCTAGCTTTTGACCAGAAGACGCCCGCATCTACCCCGTGATTATATCAATTGCATGTGAAAAGGCGACTTTGCCATTGCTGTATCTGAGCCCGATCTCCTATAATAGACATTAGTCTCTAGTTTGTGATACATAGAGAGCCAAGATCACCTTGTGGTATATGTGCTTGCCATCTCCTTCGTTGATAATTAGCAACATTCTGCCTCCCACACTGTACTGATCGTCATTTTTCTGGCGTAAAAATTTTGACAGGTATGCCAGGCTTGATGTCTGTAGAAAAGTGATGGCAGGCATAACGGGATCCTTCTCCATATTATGTATGATGAGCTGGGAAAGGCGCGGGTCAACTTCACCATGGAAAGACAGGTAGATGTTAAATCGAAATTACTGAGTCGTGGACATTGCTCGACAAGTAAAGACCAGACTCCGCTCGGTACCTTCAATTGCTGTTTACACCTAACAACAAGGGTTGTAACGTGTTCCCGTAACCACTTGTACTTGGGCTGGGATGCTAGGGCGTTCAAGAAATGGTAGAGGAACGTTTTGTGGTGGCCTGTGACCCTGATGACTCGTGGAAGTACTAGTTCGCGAACATTTCTGACGTCTGCGGATACCTGACAACATGTCCGCTCAATGGCGAGACTTGGAAATGCTTGGAAGTATGGATGATCGCTCACTGCGAAGTCGGCATCCTCCAAATATTTGGCATAGACCACGAGTTGTAGCTCTGGGGGTAGCGAAAGTAGTTGGAACGGTTGGCCAGCGCAGTCCGCCGTTGCAGTTGTGATCGAGTCCTTTTCGAGAGTCGTGGCCTGAGAAGGAAGAGAAATTGATAAGGAATCGATCTTGACAGGCACTGATATAGCATATGATACGTCTGTCGGGTCGGGCGTGTCAGTGCGAGTGAAAACGTATCGTAGCAGTAGACCATTTTATGTCATGTAATCGTGTGGCGGATTGACTGCAAACAACCCTGGGCGATCCAATTGTACTCTATCTCATTTGTTCACGCAATCCATCGGCCGATCTCATCTGACCGCTCTGGTAAATATGACTAGGTCTCGCATTCCTCGAACCCGTAAAGATACGTCGAGTACCTGGGCGGAGCCCACTGATAACCGACCTACCACCTGACATTGGGACCAAGTCTGCCTTGACGTAGGCGAGGCAGAAAACAATGTGACCACGACTTTCAAAGCGCTAGAGATTGTATTGTGGCCGCCCGCTCCGGAGTCTTTTCATTTGTATCAACTGCTTGCAGTTTCTTTCCTCTCGGCCCTCATACATGCTAACGCTGGTGTTTTGTGGCGCAAGCAAACAACTGGTGAATATGCCTCCGACGGACTATGACGAGACAAGGACGTTCGAAGCATTTGTGTTGCGGTCCATAAGGACACGACTAGCTGCCCGGGGATCTTGTGCTCATAGCGATCTGGCAGATAGGGTAGGGAGGTTGAATCGTGAACAGGCCCATAAAGATATGCCACAGCCCCATCGGTCGACCAAACATACCGTTCAGATATTGTGGGCAAGGTGAGAAGTGTGGTCGGAGTTCATCCTGAATTGCTTACAGCTCAAGGAGCGACCATTCCACCAAACCCGACAGGCCTCCTCTTACCTCCATTTTCAGGTAAGACAGCCATGACCTTATACGCCTTGCCCATTCCAGTCGGTCCTCCCTCAACCAGTCGCTTCCACCCAGTCTCAACATCGCTCTTCTTGCTTTCCTCGAGTCCCTTCATCAACCTCTCAGCACGATCTTTTACACCCAACTGTGTCAGCCAAGCACCTTGCTCAACCGGACCGTGAACCTCCACGCCTTCGCTGCCCTCGAGCGCTGCATCAGCGAGAGCGCCAAAGTCGACGTCAGCCGAGATGTCGGCTTCCCCTGCAAAGGCAAAGGGTGAGACAATTTTGTGCTCTTTAATGCCACGGAGCGAATTGACGGGTATGGTGTCGAGCGGACCGTAATCAATGATCAACGCTGCACCAGCGGGTTTATTGCCTGATAAGTCACCACCGATCCTTTTGGCGAAGTCCTGGATGTACCTGTAGCTTTCGGGTGATACCTCGATTCGGGTCTCTGGTTGCTGTTTCAGCTTCCGGTATCGTGATCGCTCTGGTATGACAAGTGAATTTGGGTTGCTTGCTTTGGCAATGGTGAGATGAAAGTCGGCGTCTGGCTGTTTCTGCTGGACGCCTCCTTCTGCCACAGGCGCGAAGAGGTCGAGTTTCGGCTTGGTTGGGTTGACGAGCAGTTCTCGCCATTGAGGGACTTTGCTTGCCGAACTGGGTCGGACCATCGGCCTACCATCCTTGTCGAGTAGTTCTGTTTTCGGTGGCTCTGGCATAGCTGCCACCGACTCGAAGGCATGTATAGGTAGTGCATCGAAGAACTCATGTGCAATGATGAATGGCGTCTTCCCAGTACTCTCCTTGTTGGTTGGTAAGAGAGCGACATCCTCAACCCAACGTATCGGTATGCCGTTTCCATGCTTGCTCTTAGCTTCCCAGTAGGACAGGATTTGCCCCTGTCCCTGCACCTCTTTCATCTCTGCCCCTTGCCCGCACAGCAAATCACACTGTTGCCTCCTTAGGCCGTCTCCAGCTTCAACGAGCCAGACAGCTTCGATAGCCTGACTGAAGCTGCGAAACTGACTCGCAGTCCTGAGCACATCACTCATCATAGTCCCTCTTCCCGGCCCAACCTCCATAAACTGTACGCCCGAGCTCGGCCGTCCCTGGCCCATCCATTCCGTCAAAAACCACACCCCGACTAGCTCGCCGAAAACCTGTGATATTTCAGGCGAGGTGATGAAGTCGCCTCGCCGTCCGAATTGGTCGTGGGTGGGGCGCGTGGTAGTGTAATAGCCACCGTCCAGGGAGGTGAGGCATTGGCGCATGTAGGATGCTATTGAAACTGGACCCGTAACCTGTGCCTATTAGCAAGGAAAATTGTCGCGGGTGAGTGAGAGCTGTACCTCGATGGCCTTGGCAATGGTCTCAGCCAGCGGCGTTGACCATCGCCGCGGTGGTATAGCGGGCGGGGATGTCGTCGTCGCCGTCGTCTGCCATCGTCGAGCTCGATATATGCTCGAGTTGAGTTGTTGACAAGGCCATCGCAGCACTGGGCGGCACTTACTTACTACCGCAGCTCCATTGCGCATGGCGAACAGCAATGCTTCTACAGCACGCGAAGCAAGTGGCTGCTGAGATCACACCCACGAGTCCTGTTGTGCTAGACTACCATGGTCGATGACGACAGCACGCGTTTTCAAGACGTCGCGTCAAATTCGGGCTAGCTTCGGGAGATCAAGGACCGAACCTCTCGATAGGGGTAAAGGGGCCAGAGCGCCTCCTGCTTGTTACAACGTGCTTGTTAGTATGGTAGCCTAGACTGATGTTCACTCCATGGTCTACGGCGCCGTTTGCGACTTGCTTAGGATGCATATTACGCGATCGCGGGTAAAGGATATGTGTATTGGTACGTACTAGGTATCATAAGGCCTATAAGCATGCTAGCTTGTCCTTGACATCAAACAGCCCACAAACCTGCTAGATTGGACCATGCCGGTGGCCTCCTGTGGTGAAGAGAAGTTCAGAATTTCCTACCCGTCACGTATGATGCAGTGTCCTTCCAAGTTTTCTATCTTGCCCCTGAGGGTGTTGATAGAGTCTACCTGTACAATCATCTCCAAAAACGCAGCTTTCTTCCTCTCCATCCTTTCTACAACCCAGCTAGCATCCTGCATAGGTCGATATTCATCACACCAGCAACATTATGCGTAGCTTGTTGCAAATCGTTTTTCACCTTTCTGATAGGAATGTCTGGGGTGCCTCTTTGTGCTCTTCTGTCAGCTGATTCAAGTCGCTGTAGTCGTCGTGTTCTCCATTTCTCTAGATAATCGAGTTCGGTTTGACAGCCTAGGTAACGTAGGTTATCTAGATCCCGATAGAATCGTCCGCAGGGTATGCAAAAAAAAGTCTCCAAGCTCAGAAACTTCCATGAATGCGTGACACTCCGCACAGATAATTGCGTTAGCCTTGATATAAAGTGAGAGGACCACCCGGACGCCTTGCTTGATGAAGGTTTTGGAAGACTAGTCCTTTTTGCGTATAACCAGTCCTCGCTTTGAGCCATAATTGAGGTTGAACTGACCTGCCCGAACTAATGTTTCTCCAAGTCTGCCTTCGTAATGCCCTTCGAGGAATGCTTCGAGCATTTTGAAGTGGTGGCAATGAGATAACGATATGTGCATCTGAGAAAGCGAAGCATCCTCGAACAGGATACAATCACCAGTCAGTTCCGACGACCCTCGTATCATCCGGGGAAAGAGAGTATATCGGACAAAGGCAAACCACAAAACTTCTGCCAGGGCTAGCCCCTTTTCAGGATGATGACTTGTGACTGATTTCACGATCCTGGCAGAAGAGCCATGGCATACTGTATATAACGAAACGGCAAGGAAGAACGCTGCAAAATCTTGTATTGGCACGCTGGCACCTTGCAGTAACGTCTGTGCACCACAACAACATTCAGCTCTCACTGCATTTTCGTTTGGTCCAGTGACTTTCCGCACAGCTAGCAGCTTCAGAACGGTGAGCAGACTCTTCGGAAAGTTGTGTACCAGACTTTCCACGCCCACCTGTGCTTCGACTCGTGGTCGGGGCGTGGTCATGGTCTTAACGTTATTTCGGATGTGTTTTATTCTTGATTCTTCCCGCGTCTTCGAGGTGTGGTTTGCGTCCTTGCTGTCCCCATGGCCGTCAAGACCTGCCAGCCGTCTGCTGCGGCAATGATCCGTAGCCTGGATTCGATCCTGTGTTGCGCAGTAGTAGTGTTTGCTGCCAGATAAGCTTTCTTGACCTTGCGGCTCTTGGGGCGAGTGCCGCGCGCAAGATCTGCAGCTCGTGTCCACTTGGTGAAGTAGCAAACGTTCGAGATCCAGCCCATTAGAAGGCCTTAGATATCCAGTCGATGCATGATGGATGTGGTTCGTGTTGGTAATCTGTCTATCACCTCGCTAGACGACAGCTTGTCCTCCAGTTGTGGTATCGGCAAATTCATGCTGACTAGTTGTAGCAGCCATTGGTTTAGTGCCAGTTCCGAAAAGAAAAAGAATAGTAGGAAAACGGTGTATAGACTCTCAACACTGTTCATCAGACCTGTCTAGCTTCGCAAACAGAGTGGTGTGTGACAGAGAGGGGTATCAGCATGATGGTTCCTGATTTACGTCGCACGCTGCAATCACTTCGTGTCACCCAGCTAGCGGTTAGTAAGATGATCATGGTCAATGCTGACATCCCATCTGTTCCTCGTCAAGCGAAACAGGACTACATATGACCACGATCCGACAGATGAGTGTATGCTATACTACCAGTCGCTAGAGTCTGGTAAAGAGTTCGAAGTTCATTTACGCAGGCTAATATATTCAAATGGGAAGGCCACAGCCAGTGTAGGTCGCCGGTGTTTCATTGGTGGTCCTCGCAAGATCCTGATTGCAGCGCTACTAAAGGCATGTAGTCACTGTCGCTCTAGTAGTCCAAGTAAGGCTAGGCCAGTTACAAGTGTAGCATATTCGTTCTTGTCTCACTACCAAATGCCCTTTTCTTCGGTGGAGGTGGGCGAGATGCACCTGCCGCCTGGTGACTCCCAAACTCCTAAGCATTACGGCAGCAGTGGTAAGGAGGTCATATCATAGAGCAAAAAGACAATACATTGAGATGGTTACCTCATAGCGACAACGATAGTGACAACTAAATTAACGACGGCGGTGTCTAGCATTCGACATCGTAGTATGAATTGCGATGCTGCACTTCTGCTAGTCAGCATCGGCTACCGCCTACGAAAGATGGCCTCCGGATCGGTCGGTATTCAGCTTGAATCATGAGAAGACGACACTGTAGTACGAATACGAGACGATTGTACACTAGAAGAGATAGAGAACAACGATGAGCGAAACGACGAAGGCGCTAGCGACAGAGCTCAAGTAGCCGAAATGCACAGCGAGGATGGATGGGGACAGTGAAAGGAGAAGTACAAGCAACAAGGAGAGATGCGAGCAACAAGAAGAGAGGCAAACAACAAGGATAAACATAGCAAGAACTAAAGAGCCATCGAGAAGAAGACGATATCAAAGACGAGAAAGACAGCAATGATATCGGTCGATGGCAAGGTCACGACCATCAGGGTAGTCGTGCTGTAGCAAAGACCCGAAACACTCAGCGCACAATTCGAGCACAAAGCAAACACAAACAGATTACAAGACACAACTGCCATAGTGAATTGATTGTATTGAACAGCTATCTGGAACTTGTTTGTACATAAGATACCTGAGGCGACTGTCGTTGATCTGTAGAGTTGTCAGTGGCTCTGTCGAGGATGGGGTATACTCACCAGCTTGTGGTATGGGTAGCTCTTCGCAGTCATAGACTGACACCTTGCACGACGAGAACGTGGCTACCCGGCGCTCGGCAAAAGATATGACACCACCAGAGGCGGAGCGGAAAGAAGCTGTTAGGACTTCAGGTGAGAAAAGAGAAGAAAGATACTAGGTATCTCTGGTGGTGCTCTTTGAACAAAAATTAAGCAAAAGGATTACCCTCGCAACTCAGGTAGCGACGTTGAGCCGCATTCATACCAGGCGCGAACGGGTTCCCGCACTCGCTGTAGACACGAGGTCTGCCAACAAGCACTTCAGATCGCCATGACGAATCTGCTGAGGCGCCGCCATCGTAAAACGAGTTCACCGATGGGACCCTCGAAATGACGGGCTCGAACCGCATTTCAGGTTCCTCTTGTGAGTATCGACTAGGTCGAATGCAAAAGAGACGTCTGCATAGAGTGTTGAGAATACCCATTGTGGCTGGACGTTTGAGTGTGTTCTTGATTTTTGCTTGCTCGTTATTGGGGTATAATAGCAGCACGTTTGGTATCAGTACTAGACTCTGGAGGAAAGAAAGGAAGAAAGATCAGAGGGAGGGAGAAAGAATTTAAATAGGCTGCAAGCCAGTACTGCACGTGTTCGCCAACACTGCACATGCGGTATTCTATCTGTTTCCCTGCAATTGATGGGCTCTGCCCTGCCTCACTTGGCAGACCCAGTTGTGTATGGCTAAGCCAGGTTGAGGTATAGGGTCCCAATGTAGGTGGGTCGGGTTGCTGCGTATCCAACATGCGTGATGCCACTCAAGCTTCGCAGCCAACCAGAGATCTTTCCGCTCGATGTCCGAGGAAGACGAGGAGGCTGGGAGGAGTAGGCGCAGATGGCCAAGGAGCCGCAGATGACCGACGTGCGTGAGGGCACTCATGTTTCGCAGCCAACCAGAAAACTTTCCGCTCAATGTCCGAGGAAGACGAGGAGGCTGGAAGGAGTAGCGTAGATGGCCAAGGAGCCGCAGACAAGCGACGTGCATCGTATCAGGAAGGAGACACGGTAGATCTGTTGGCGCGGCGCGTGAACTATGGAGGCTGAGTCAGATGGGGTGGAGATTGCGCGATGCTGGTGGAGTAGTGGCCCATGCTAGGCTGACCAAGACTTGCACAGGTGAGTGCCAGAGCGAATGTGTTTCTGTTGTCCGTACCGTCAGCAACAGGGTAGAGCTTGTGAACAGGCAGCCCATCTCCTCCAGCTGGCTGCACCGTAGAGATACTCGGACTACTCAACGTAGTGAGGAAGACCTTGCGCCTTCGAGTTGGGATCGTGTAGATGTGAGGACCTGTGAGGGAAAGGCATGTGCAGACCGGACATCATAGCCGCTGGCGTGCACACCGCCTAGTATATGGTGGGTCATCTCTTGTGGTACCGTCAACCTATACGAGGCAGCGGGCCATCGTGCGACCGCCTTCGGCGTTAATCGGGTAGGTTTCGTTTCGCTTTGGCAGTACTGAGTTGTACGGCGACGGCTGCAGGCCGTTGTCACCGCGACAGCAGGGTCTGTGGTTGCGACGGAGTGATTTGCATGGTATGAGTTGTATCGCGGTGTATCTGCAGCGACGGAGTGGTAGTGCATATAGTATGTCCCATAGGGAGCTTATTGCCCTTACGGACCACCTAAAACCTGCGTTGGTATGCCCTCTTAGGCGGCACGTTATGCATGCTCAATTTGCCGTCGTAGAGATCCGCCAGCCGTAGTAGCGCCATTGATGATGACTTCGAGTGATCTGAGTGCACAGCGAACTCATATTCCCAATCTGCATCATGCCTCACCGTGCCCTTACAATCAGTGAGCAGGTTGATGCATGTGCATCTGCGACATTGAAGTAGGAATGCTTGCATGAATACCGTGGTTCGAGCTTTGCGACAGTGAGTAGTCTCGAACCTTGCGCCAGTAAGTACGATTCAGAGCACCAGCTTGATGCGATTCGAACGAGAACCTCGTTTTGGCAGCCTCCGAAAAATTGCACCTGCAGTTACCTCCTTGCCTGAGATACCACGGTCCCCCATCATCACTTCCATCAAGCCTGAGTTGGATGAGAGGTCAGCATAGTGAAGGGGCGTTTGCTGTTGTACCATGCAACACACTATTGAAGGCATCAATGAGGTCTGAAATGGCTCATAAGCGACAGTCCCATGTCATGAAGGCGACGGTCGGTGCAGACGTTGTGAGAAATTGGTGAACCACGCTTATTACTTCCGCAATCAATCAGCTCGGACCAGGTGGCAGCAGCAGGAGACCGTGCTCATGCGAATGAGAGACGGTATGAGAGTGGCAGTGACATCAGCAACGACAACGACATGCTTCAATTGGATATCAGCATCCTGCATAGTTGTGTAAGTGTCCAAAGTGATCAATGGTTGATGGTGCCCTACTCACACTTGAGATATCGATACCTATCAGTACACCAGGGACTCTGAGATGGAGGAACGAGCCACGGCCTCGAGACTGAACTCAGTGTAGCTGAGTACAGAACGCTCGCAACCACGAAGACATGGTAGATACACTATCGAGAACCAGAAACAGGATATGGAAGATGCAGGCAACAGTCCAACCACAGAAGACGATAACAGATCAACATAACAATAACGAGGGATAATAACATAAAGCAAACCTCGGACCAACGACAACAACAAGAACGTGGATCGCATACGCCCTTTCGCAGGCTGTCGAGAAAGCTCACAGGCAGAAATATCACTTACTTAACCCGCGAAAACTCGTCGCACGATGGAACACGATGCAGGAGACACAAACGTAGGAAACTTGATAATCAACGAAGACGAGCATAGATAGGGCAAATCTGCAAAGGACCTTTGGTGTGGTCAAATTTACTCTTGAGCTATTTTGTGCGTTACTTACATAATCTGAAACATGTCCAACCGCCTTGCAAGACGTACCCTCTGGCAAATCTGGGGTACAGATTCTCCTCATCCGTCGCCTGTACTTTTTGATGGTTGTCCCCGTCCGGAAAAAGCATCGAGAAGTTAAAATCAACAACATTCGACTCCCACAATTTCCGAAGGGCCTGTCGAGTTACGGTCTATTTCATGCTTGATTGGAGCAACGCGTGCCTCAATCGCTTTGTTCCAGTGGTCTCTGAGTGGTTCATTCATTCGAACGAGCAAGTTCACGGTCATCCTGAGTACAGAGCGCGTCCACCGAACGTGTTGTGCATGTTCTCGTGAATGTGTGTGTATGCCTGAAGTGCTCTTACTGTCTAAGGCAGCATTATAGCCTCAAACAGCGACCGTATGGGCATGACGTATCAAGCGCTCCATGATGGAAGCTTCGCATGAAGTGCCATGAAACCATCCTCGAGCGGAAGATTTGTTAGTACTGCAGGTAAAATTCTGAATGATACGAGCACACGAGATGCTGATGAACGTGCAAGATCGTTGTGCAATCGACATAGCTGCTGCGGTGTTGCTCGAACCTATGGGCGAACAAAATCTCTCGACCGAACAGGCCATGTCACGTTACTTTGCAGTAAATACTACGCATCCCTCGTTACGTTGTCTACCTCCACTACCAGAGTAGAACATACAAGAAATGAAAGTTATTGTCTGTGCAATTTCCTGTGCTAGTGTAAGCAACTACGGCAAGATACCGCAGCATTGCCATCGTAGGTGCAGCTTAGGTCTTATACCATTTCCATCAATGACTGATCCCATTTAAGCGAGCGATATGGGTATGAGGCTATCTGTCACCGAAAGTGACGGACGAGTTTCCATCGTGCTGCTGATGCAGAAATCACTTGCAGTCTTCAGGCTTGCAGCACTTGTCCTTGTTTTTCCCCTTGTCGCACATCGCCTGGCCAGAGGGGCATTTTGAATCAGCTTGACACTTGCCACTCTTGCAACTCTCACCGCTGCCGCACTATACCCTGGTTAGCTGCCAAGCATCCTGTGAGGATCAATACAAGCATACCTTCTTGTCACAATCGCCACAGTTGTTCTTATCGTTTTGAGTGTCGCAGCACTTGTTGCTGCTTGAGCAGAACTTCTGGTTGTTTGGACACGTTGGCTGGTCGGGCTTGCATGAGCCACCCTTGCAACTTTCACCACTCTTGCACTGTTGTGCTGGTCAGCGATCAAGAGTCTTACGGAGCGCCGTATCGACGGTGTCTCGAAAACATACCTGCT
>Ga0066648_10000403_pt1 | contig 30418 bp, 33 predicted proteins | sample CryGeyCG12114_NA_FD_59537 | JGI IMG/M metagenome (GOLD analysis project Ga0066648, IMG submission 59537) | Groundwater microbial communities from aquifer - Crystal Geyser CG19_WC_8/21/14_NA | ecosystem: Environmental > Aquatic > Deep subsurface > Groundwater | place: USA: Utah: Grand County... | reverse complement strand
AGCACAAGAGTCGATGGGAGAAAAGGCATATGTAGCCAACGATCCAACTGTGGGTGAAGATACTCTTTGTTTCTGCACCATGTGCGGCAACTGCCTGCGATGCGCGACGTGTGGAGAGCCCGACGGGAATGAGTCTGAACGATCGCAAGAAGATTTGGACGACTCTTCCCCGGCCTCATGACTCTGAAGTCGCGTTGCGAGGCTTTTGTCTGTACTTCTGGTGTGTGAACTTGCTCCCCCTAGACACTGGCTGACCTGGTCGGGTCTACAGCTGCCACACGAAAACAAAGAATGCCCGAAGTGTCATGAAAACGATGTCGTGTACTTCCAGTCCCAACAGCGGAAGGGTGACATTGGCATGGTAAGTCTTCTCGCAACAGTCTATTCTCCTCCACTTCTCTCCAACACATTCGGCTCTTGCTAACCGGAGATCTCTCAAAATAGAGTCTGTACTATGTTTGTACCAATCCATCGTGCAACCATGCTTGGAACGGAGCCAGTGAGCAGAGATAGCGTACGGCGTTGGGGTTTTGGTGATATTCGGATTGGAGGCTTCGGTGTTCTGAGAGGCATCTCATCGCTCTGTGTGACGCTCTCTGCAACTTTGATGATTATGAATGTGCCCCCCTTACATGGACTTGGTGCGCGATCTCTTGCAAACAAATTCATGTTCTGATTCCATCTTTTTGTACACTCTTATACATGCAGAGGCGCGAGCGACAGGATCTTCGACCACTTCTTGTCGCGCAGTTCGGCGCCCACCACACTCGTCAGCCGGGTGCCTATCGGGTCACCGGACTTGTTTATGAGTACGCAAGCGTTGTCGTCGAATTTCACCCAGCTGCCATCTTTCCTCTGCTGTTCCTTGTGTGCTCTGACGACCACAGCGTGCCGTATGTCTCCTCTCTTCACCTTGTTGGCGATACTCAAGCTGCCGCCTCCAGGTCCTTCTTGACCAAACGAGCGCTGTTTTTGGACGACCACGATTATTCTATCTCCTGTATCATCGTCAATCAAATGTCATGGTACAGATCGTGTGATGGGGACGCACCTATACTCGCGGTCGGCCTCATCCCTCTCTTCTTCATCACCGCGACACATTCGACGATAGCAGCTCCCGAATTGTCGATGCAGTTAAGCATCGTCTGGATTCAGTCAGTCCTTGAAGCGCCAATTCCGTATCGAATCTCCTGACCTTGAGTTGTATCATGATTTCGGATATGAAACACCTGCCTGCCTCCCTCCTGCTTGCGAATGAGATGTAATGTTGGCGACGGCGCAAAATGATTCGGGCTGCAGCAGCTCCTGTCGGCTCGAGATAGACGATACTAAGGTATGCACCAGTCGCTAAACTTGCCAGCCACGAACGAATGTGATTGGCTCACCAGGATCACGATGGGCCCCCACTTGGTGTTGTTGATCCCCCGATGCCACAGACGCAAGACAAGTCGCAAGTCGGCCAAAGCGACCTTGCGTCAAGCTACACCAACGCCAACGAGGGCTGCTAGTAATGCTCCATTCCCTCCCTCTTCTGCTTCTTCCATACATAGTCTAACGCTCATGATAATGGCCCCCATGTCTCCCGTCGCTGTTTGTCCTGTAGGTCAATGGATCTAATGCCATAGGTCACAGAACAACGCTCTTTCACTCTGACTTTTGGAAAACACTAATACCCGATTTACGCTCGCTACTGCCGCAGAGTGACCTTGCAAACGCGTAATATCCACCAAGCACCCTCCTTTCCTTCAGCCGACTGCACCTCCTTCCGACCTGGCTGTATCTACAATCGACTCAAGGTCACCGGGTCTTCGCGCGACACATAGTGTTCGAACAATATGACCAAGAAGTCGAAGCGGGTAGAACCCGACCGCGAGCATAGATTGACCCTCGCCGAACTCGCAGGGCACGATGATGCGTGTTCGGATGCCATGATAGACAATGCATACTACCGAGCGCAAATACGGAAGAACCGACCCAAATACAACCCCTTGCGCGGTGTCAAGGAAGACGAAGTCCCACAGGTCTTACTACACAAAGTCATTGTCGCGAAAGATCCAGTCGCAGCCGAGAAGGCTCTACTCCAGCTTCCAGCGATTGTCAGATACATGAAGAGTCTCAAGGGGAAGCCTGTTAAGGACAACTTCGTCAAACACTTGCGCAAGTATATCTTGATGTACATGACCGACTGCCCCTGGGAAGTCTCCACCACGAACCGCTATACCATCACCACATTCGAAGCTGCTGTCACTGCGAGAGCACGCATAAAGCAGAATCAGACCATACCCTACCTAGTTGGCACCCTAGTACCTCTGACGGCTGAAGAGTCAAACCAACTCGACGCTACAAACAGAAACTTCAGCATTGTATGTGCTGGTCGCAAGAAAGCTCAATCTATCTTCCTCGGGCCCGCACGCTTCGCGAACCACGACTGCTCTGCCAATGCTCGCTTGGTTCCGAAGGGCAATGATAGCATGGAAGTGGTCGCTCTGCGGAACATCGAAGTGGGGGAAGAGATCACTGTCTCGTATGGTGACGATTATTTCGGTCCCGAGAACATAGATTGCCTTTGTGCGACTTGCGAGAGGGCTGTGAAGAACGGATGGACTTCGACATCAAGCGTCGCAACTACTAGCGAAGCGAGCAGCCGGGCAACGTCAGTCATGGCCTCGCCCGACAAGGACTCACGAAAACGGAAGCGAGACACGGAGAGCCTGACACCAGTCTCATCCTCACAGCAGAATCTGCGCAAATCGAGACCTGTGCACTCTCCCTCCAAATTGCAACAGTCTTGGACACCGCCAGCCACGTCAGAATCTGATGTTGCGCACGAGCTCGGCAGCATCAACACTGCCGTTCCATCAATCAACCCTAACATCAACGCGGATGAGTTGGCGCTTTCGCCTCCCACTAGTCCTGAGGAGCAGATGGATGCGTGTGAGCAGGCTACTGACCTTGAGTCTATGAGCAGAAAACGTGGCAGGTCATGCTCGACTACGTCTTCGAGGAAAAGACAAAAAATGACTGGCACGACCTCGCGCCTACTGAGCGCCACGGAGAATACGCAGCCCGCCCTGCCGTCACCTATGTCACAAGGTGAGGTAAGTCCACTGCACAACACGAATGAAGACGAAACGGACGACAATACTATTACCGTCAAGATTGAGTCAACTGAAGTCGTGAGGGTCGAGCGAGACGCTCCAGCTACTAAAAGACTGAAAGGCAATGATGGAACTGGTCATATGACACAGTTGGACGGCGCCGTCACGCCCGAAGCACAGGCAGTCTCGACCATCACCACAACACAAATCTCGACTACAATGCCATCAACCTCCTCGAAGGACAAGGTCGGCGCTCCACCGTCCAACATTGTAGTCGAGTCGATAGAGCCGACGATCCATACCTCAACTAGCACCACGATGACGATACAACCGCTGTCCACCACACACCGCACTCCCGGCGATTGGTTTCTTACGCGCAAACTGCTATCTCAACCTCACGACCGTTGGGTTCAATGCCACAACGAGCGCTGCCTGGGATACTTCCTTCAACAAAATGGCTACAACACGCGTCGCGAGTGTCCGAGATGTGAGCGGCACAGCATGATCTATGGCTTTGCGTGGCCGAAGACTGATCCCAACCATCGGAAGATCCTTGAACGGCCGGGAAGCAACCGGGACAAGAAGGATCCGAACTTGTACTCAGCCTACCGTAGACAGGGAAAGCAAGGCAAAGGATCGTGGTATGAGGGCGGAGGTGATGAAGAGGAACGGACGATGGACCATCGACTCATCCATCGGTTCGTTTTACCTGAGGACGAGAAGGCGGTAACGCGAAGAGGCCTGCTCAAACAGGCCGAGGTGGAGAGACTGAAAGGCACACAGGATTTCCTTGGACAGTTCGGGCTAGGACGAGATGCAGCCCGAGTCAGTGATAGCGAGATCGCCGACCGGGACAGTATGACACCGGAAGGAGAGATGCGAAGACGAAGCGGGCGTATTGTGTCCGAGAGGATTTACACTCGTATCTAGGAGGTACCAGCAAGCGAATCAGCAAAAGCACACGACTCGGAGGAGGAGCTGGTGGACGCGGCCGCGAGAGATGACGACAAGGAGGACGACGACTGGGAAGTGACAGCTAAGAAGAAAGCGAAGAGGAGAAGTACAAGGGTGAAGAGGCGGTTATCGAAGGACACAGCAGTTGAATCGATCACAGGAAGTTAAGTACTGAGTTTTCCAGCTCGTACCTCGAGGGAGGGTATGCTCAGGACATTCTACGCCAAGAGTGAAGCATATGCTAGGAGAGACATGTAAGCTGTCGATGTACGCGTGTGACCGTGTCAGGACTCGGCGGAACATGGCAAAACATGGGAGGATTGACGGCATGGCAAGAAGCGCTGATTCATTACCACAAGGTGGGTGTGCTCGAGAGATGTGGATGAAGGATTGGTTGTGCCCTGGTCAAGCAGACTTGGATTCGCATTGAGTGTATACTAGTGTTGGATATGAAGATTATTCAATGAAGGAGTGCAACAGCGACATATGTTTTCTATGAGCATTTGCGTTCTGTAAGACCATCGACTGCCATGTGCAGTGCTGTCACAGCTGGTCACTGGCATTGGACTTTGTTCAGGCATCAGTCGATTGTATGCCTGATTTCGCTGGACTTACCACAAGCGTCAGGGCACGGCAAGGCTCGTGTCTGCGGCAGCGGCTGCGGCAGCGACAGCTTTTTACAGATCGTGTCGAGGGTTGGGTGTCGCATGTGGTTTAAGTCGAGTGTTCTTCTAAATTTCGATTGTGAAGATCTCTCTCTCCAACCTCGTGAGGATAATCTGCAGTCTACACCGATCCAGGGCAGTTTGCGACCAGCGAGAAATCCTCCCCACAACCTGCAACGAGCGCAATAGGCGCAAACCCAGCAAGATGAAGCTCGTCAGGTAAGCGCACCACCCTCCGCTCGATGCAAGGACCAGTCTCTGAACTCTCTGCGCAGTCTCAGTGTTCCCATCCTCAGCAACCCTGAGCAGCAGCTGACCAGGTTTGTAGATTCCTCATGAAATGCGCCAACGAGACGGTCACCATTGAACTCAAGAACGGCACCATAGTCCATGGCACCATCACGTCGGTGTCGCCGCAGATGAACACGGCGCTGCGGGCGGTCAAGATGACGACGAAGAACCGCAGTAACCCTGGCACGCCGGGCGAGACGATAAGTCTGGACACGATCAACATCCGTGGGAGCACGATCAGGTATTACATCTTGCCGGACTCGTTGCCGTTGGATACGTTGTTGATTGACGACACGCCGAAGCCGAAGAACAAGGCGAGGAAGGAGCAGGACGGGAGGGGACGGGGAGCAGCCAGGGGTGGACCGAGAGGACGGGGTGGGCCGAGAGGAAGAGGCAGGGGTAGAGGACGTGGGTTCTAGGCTGAGCATGACTGAGGCATGGTCATGGAGCGGCACAATTCGTGGCAGACCCTTCATGTTGCTCCTCCTTGTTGGGGCACTGAGTGCAAGACGTCACTTCCCTGGTGTGGGCTGGACTTAAGAATGGAGGACTGTCCGGCTGTCAGTCAGGTCGAACAAAAAGACGAGACGAAGGGTGGCGGGATGAGCTCAACACCTGAGGGCAGGACATGGATGCAACAGGCAGAAAGACCGAGCACTCACTCAGTCAGTTATCAAAAGTCTTCTTTTGACGCCGTCAGCCATGACCAACAGAATGTCGCTTTGGCGTGAGAGGTGCTTGGGACCCTGGGCACATCTTGCATGGCTCTGTAGAGGTCTTCTTGTGAAACGCCGTCTTCAGTATCTGCATCTACTCGTTCTACTTCTTAGTCTAAGACCTGACGTGTCTCTGCAATCGTGCCTGAGTGTCACCAGTTTCTTCCTCCTTTTTGACCAGTCTGGTCGTAGCTCGCCAAGCCCGTGTCTGCGCTCTCCAGAGGCTCAAGCGTGTGGAGAGGAGCCCACCATACCACTGTCCTGCAACCCAGCACGAACAGCGACGCGACGAGTGCGCGTTCGAAGTCTTCAGAAGGGCCGACTACTATACAGGGACGAGGATGTCAAGGCGACCCCGTAACACGAGACGAGCACAATGACCCTCTACTCCTTCTTCCGCGATGTGTATTCGCTCGACACGCTCGACACTCGACTGACCACCTCCTCCAAGACCCCCTCGAAAGATGCAGATTCTACTAGCAAAGATGCAGTCAAGGCCTCAGACCTGCCACCGGGCGCCTCACCCACCAAATGGGGCACCCCAGAGTTCTACCTCTACACGCTGATCTTCGTGCTGTGCGTGCCTCTGATGTACAAGGCCGTCTGGGACGTCTCACAGCCGACCTCCCCACACTACAAGGAGTACGAGACGCGCCTCTCTGATGGCTGGCTGCTTGGTCGGAAAGTCGACAACTCAGATGGCCAATATGCCGGGTTCAGGGACAACATACCATATCTCTCCATCCTTCTCGTCGTCCATCCGCTGCTGCGACGAGCTTACAACTCTCTGACCACGACCAGCGCCACTGGGGCGTCCACCTCCAACACCAGTTCTTGGACTGCTCCTCAACACCTTGCATCCCGCATCAACTTCGACTTTGTTTCCGGCCTTGTATTCATCACCGCCCTCCATGGCTTCTCCGCCCTCAAGGTCCTCACCATCTTGTACATCAACTACTGCATAGCAATGCGCCTGCCACGCCATGCTGTGCCAACAGCGACCTGGGCCTTCAACCTCACCGTCCTCTTCGCCAACGAGCTTGCTCAGGGCTACCACTTTTCCTCCCTCACGGAAGCTGCAGCACCCTTCTACGCCGGAGCCGAGGACCTGGGAAAGTTTCTCGACGGATGGGGCGGGCTCATCCCAAGGTGGGAGGTCCTGTTCAATATCACCATTCTTCGCCTCATTGCTTTCAACATGGACTACTACTGGTCACTGGCTCGAGACCGAGCCGGAAGTCCTATAGAGGTAAGACCAACCACCAGCACGTCCGCATGCTGGCGGCCCATGCTAATCTACGCCAGAAGAAACAGCTAGATCCCACCGCCCTCTCAGAACGAGACCGTGTCACGATCCCAGCCCCAGAGCTATGTTTCACCTCTTTCCGCACCTACCTCGCCTACGTCCTCTACCCCCCTCTGTACCTCGCCGGGCCCATCCTGAACTTCAACGACTACATCTCCCAAGCATCCTACACCCCCGCCAGCATCACATCCCGAAGAACCATGCTCTACGGCATCCGCTTCCTCCTGACGCTACTCTGCATGGAATTCCTCCTCCACACGGCCTACGTCGTCGCAATCAGCAAGTCAGACCCGGACTGGTCGACCTACTCGCCCTTCGAACTGAGCATGCTCGGCTACTTCAACCTGCACATCATCTGGCTCAAGCTGCTCATCCCCTGGCGCTTCTTCCGGCTCTGGTCGCTCATCGACGGCATCGATCCCGCCGAGAACGTCGTGCGCTGCATGAGCGACAATTACTCGGCGCTGTCGTTCTGGCGCGCCTGGCACCGCAGCTACAACCGATGGATCGTGCGCTACGTCTACGTCCCCTTGGGCGGCGGTCCGGGCGGCGGCACGGGCAAGCTCCGCGGCATCCTCAACATGCTTGCCGTCTTCACGTTCGTCGCCCTGTGGCACGACATCAACCTGCAGCTGCTGCTGTGGGGCTGGCTGATCGTCTTCTTCGTCCTGCCCGAAGTCCTCGCCACGATCGCGTTCCCGCGCTCGAAATGGAAGAACCAGCCCACGGCCTACCGCGTCATCTGTGGTGTTGGTGCCGTGTTCAATATCATGATGATGATGGCGGCGAACTTGGTCGGGTTTGCCGTGGGCTTGGACGGGCTGAAGGGCTTGGTCAATGGCATGCTGAGCAGTGCCGCGGGCATGTTGTACACCGTTTGTGCGTGTGGCGCGTTGTTTGTGGGCGTGCAGGTCATGTTCGAGCACCGCGAGGAGGAGAAGAGGAAAGGGATCTTTTTGAAGTTCTGATGTGTCCGCCGTGGTTCTTGGTATTGTCCTCCGAATCGATGCGAGTCCGGACCTTTTGTCTGGCTAGGCATTCGGCTTCAAGAAGAGAAAGTGGTGCTCTGATCATCTTGCAGGCGCTTAATTTATCTCACGCAAGCGCTCACGCTGGAATGGGACCAAAGCTGTCAAACATCTCCACCTGCTTGCTATGAATGACTCTGTGCCTATCTTTGTCCTACTGATCCGAGGTCGATGCTTCACGCGTCGCTGTCGTCCGTTCGCAGAGCTACGCGTGAGTTCAAAACTCAGCTACACAGGTTATCTCGAACGCGCGCAGTAGACTCACACACACACGCCGACATACCCATCTGGTCTGACTATGCAGCTCGGACTTGGTCATCGGCAAACGCTGCTGGGCTGCGGTTATGGCTTCGACGTTTGATGTCGAGGAGGTTGGTACATAAGCGTCGGTCATGCACTTGCTTGGTTGAATATTAGAGGCAAGTCAATAGCACAAGGCCCAGGTCTGTAGAAACATACGTGTATATCTTTGGTAGCCGAGCAAATTGGTCTCTTGCATCGAACCACACTATCTGACGAGGATGCCTCAGACGGGAAGGCTAAGGGGCTCGTTCCACGACTGGGTTGTAGGTGGAACATGGGCCGACGACGTTGTTGTTGACCGAAAGAACCGGAGGTTCGTTCGAAAGACCAAGAGGGAGGAAACAGAAGAACAAAATTACTCTGACTCTGAGAACTTGGCGTTCGAAGTCGGGCCTCCACCTAAGTACCAGACATTCCGCGAGGGCGGGAAGAAGGTCCATTATCAATGCAGGAAGACACCCAGCTGGCGAGCTGCACGTCGTCCCAGGACCGTGTCCGATCCCAAGTTGGATTTCTCTGGCGAAGAATCCCAGGGTTGCGACGCGGGTAACGAAGCAGAAGAGCACGGCGAAGACGGTGGCGCAGACCCCCACCCGGAGGAGGGGACGTTGTACGTCGCCAGCATTGAGACAAGCAGGTTCAAGAATGACGCGCCGAGCTGTGGTGCTTCTTCGAAAGGTAGGTCCAGATCCTCCACATCAGGCGGTGAACGTCCGTACAACCATGTCTTGCGGATTGCGGGCGAAGAGCATCAACGATTGCGACATGCTGGAAGACGAAAGCATGTAATGGAAGATGCAGGCGGTCAAAGATACTTCGCAAGGAGCAAGGGAGAGAGCAGGCGCAGTATGGGACTGTTCTTGTGAGCGGTGCAGTCTTGAGGAGCTGTTATATGCTTGCAGCTGGTCAGGTGTTCATTAGCGTCGTGTAGGGAGGAGCTTGTGGTATTGCTCAGAGATATCTTGACTTTTTGGCTGTGGTTGTGCTGAGGAAGTAATGTATCTTACGGAGCTGAGCTGCGGACAACATAGACAACAACATGTGGGCTCTGCAAAGCAAGATTACTTTGTGTTCCTGAAGACACTGACCGTGTGGACGAGAAACACTCATGCAGTCACTGGCACGGCAGGACTGACGATCGCTCTGCGCCTAACCTGATTGGAAATAGTGCCTTATCTCGAGGATCATACCAGTACTACCTTTCCCTTTTCGTCTCTATACATGTCGCTGTACTACCGCCGATCCTCTTCGTGTCGTCTGTGATGTCTTCCCGAGCTACAACCTGGTATCGCGGTGAGCAGACAACTGCGAGAGGTTTGCCTCGCTCGCAGGAATCCCTTCACCTGTGCTCCCTGAGCCGCAACGATAGCAAAACGTGTAAGACTTCCTGCTACTGGCGTCTCGGCCGCACGATCATCTCATGAGGAGATGGCACTGCGAGATACGCGAGGCTGTCTGCAGCACCGCATTAACGGATATACGACGTTGGTCTTTTGTGACCAGCTTGCAGTCACCGTGCACAAGCACCTTACTTTCAGATGTCGCCTGCGTTGCAAGAGTCACCATAAGCGTGTAGATGCTGATAGCCCAACAGTGCGATGAGCACCGATGACTCGATTGGAATGGCGGATGTGCCCGTCAGTGTTTGAGTGGGTATACACAGGCCTGTTTGAACAACTACCGTTGGTGGTCACGGAATCCTACTACGTTGTATTCTCATACTCAATACACAAGTCTAGCAGTACTTTGCTATACGACAAGGGAAAAATTGCTGCCCGCCAACCGCACCGTAAGGGTGTGGATCTCATGAAGACTTACTTGGTCCGCACACCCTGAGGCTTGCTTGCGCGAATGCAAGAGCGAAGGCGCTGTGCTGTCTACTCACCTTCGTCCCTCAATGCAAGCACTTCTCTTCGCCAGAGATAGTCCTCCTTGACAAAAGCGAACCGCAAGTATACAGCAGGGCTACCGTATCACCATTCTTGTGTTGTTGCGTCTTGTGGGGGGTGTTTGACAAGCTAATATGCGTCGTGAAGCGCCGTGGGGAATGACAGTTGCAGGGACAAGAAGCAGAGGATGCCTTCGCCAGTGCGCTTGCAAGTTTTGTGGTGAACGCTGCAACATCGCCGACTCAGTGGTCTGTGGCGGCACGGTATGTCGTTAGCAGACCGATATCTGATAGGGATGTCGGAACGGTGGATGAACGGTCGGGCGGTCAATCCTTGTGTTTGTGTATATGCGGAGCTCACAATTTGTAGACGTAACTACGTTCAATCAATCAGTCAACTAGGACTCAATGGCCGTGTTGTGGGTGAAGAGAGTCAGGAGGTTGAGTGGTGTGTCACCGCAGCTTTTGCGTATCTATCAATGCGCAAATCTTTGATCACTTAGATGTATGTTCACGCATGCCTTGCATAAGTTCGTCGCTGCCCTATGCCAAACGAGTCCAACCTCGTAGTCATGCTTCTGGTCTCTTCATGACACCCGATAGCTTGCGCGTCACAACCAAACGACGCCATATTGGGTGTCGAGTATCGAGCCCCGATGGTATAAGAGCCCCTTCGTCCGCTTGATGGATCGTCCCGATTCATGTGTACTGACTGTCATCAGATCAAGCACAATAGCGTGCCCCGACTCATCGGCGGCCAGAAACCACTCGACGAGTGCTTGAAGGTGAGACACCTGCATTGACTAGCCCCAATTACAACTCCTGGGCGAAACCACGGCCAACCATGACCAGGTATACTATAAACTCGGCAGCGTCGCAAGGAGCGGACGACCAGGCCACGGCCACGGCCTCTGCTCAAGGACATATCGGTCAGACCGCAGCACAGCCCGCCAATACGAGCCGCAGGCGCGGTGTTGTGTTCCGCTCGCAGCCGCTGATGCGAGAATTTGAGTCATTCCCTTCGACGAGCGGTGATCATACTTGGAGTGGGAGCGTAGATCGAGGTCGGAGTGCGAGTCGAGACCGAAACACACGGCAGCACGGAAGCCCACGTCAAAATCGAAGTCCACAAGGGGGTCGCAATCCACGGCGGATTCGCAGCCCACGTCGGACTCGACCTCGGAACACCCTTGGAAGGCAGCAGCACCTTCCGTCTGAGTTAGGTATCGATGCAGGCACAAGGGTAGGCACTGCTCCGTTGCGAGCTAGGGCACACAATGCCGGAGTGTTTGTCGAAGCAGACCGAAGAGCAAGAGAAGCCGGTCATCGTTCACTTGCGCAAGAAACACCAAGGCTTCAGCATACATCCCGCGCAGGTGAGGGTCTTACAACCTCGATGGACCAGACCAATGAACGGGTTAGGTCGCGGTTCGGGTTTCGCGGCCATGCTCTGGCTCCACCTATTCCAAACGTGGGACAAAGACATCTTGGCACCGAACGGTCTCCGCCTCGACAGTCTGTCAGGATCGACGAGAGAGGCTCGGAACCTGTTGAAACCGACTCGGTGTACTCGGTTTGTACCGACGATGGACTAGGCTATACCGACGACTATCGAGGCAGATCGGCTTCGCAAGATTCGTATGCGGAGAGGCCTGATAGAAGTGAATCCATACCACGGAAAGGCCTTAGATTCCTTGGCAGGACCGCATCCTGGGCGTACCTTGCGGCAAAGCGACATGCAGCGGATGTGAAGGCACTGATAGCAGAGGAGTACGAGCTCGCAAAGAAAGAGTCCCGTGCACGCTATCGTAGTGTGAGTGTCTCAACAACGAGGTCGGACGCAGTTTCCGAATGGTCGGAATATGAACCACATGCTTCGAAGAAACATATTCGGAGCCGGAGCATAGCTTCGGGACACTCCGCGGCTGGACATTTCTACTCGCCTCGTCCCACATACGAAATGGAAGAGCGCGAAGGTAATGAATCGTGGAAAATGTCGATGGGGCAGTCCTGCAACACGTATACCCCCATACGTACCGGACAACGGGGTCGGCGCCGTAGGAGCAGGTTTCCAGTATACTGCCGGATAACCTCGACCTGCTCTAGAGCGCCATATTCGGCTAGATCGTATCCGTACGACGACGTCTCCGACGGAGGATACGGACCGCACCGTCGCGGTATCCTCAAACAGACACCTCCAGAGCTACCTCCTAGGCCTGGACAGCAGCCTCGGGCAAGATCACAGTCTCGTCCAAGCGAGTCCGGGTACTTTGAGTTGGGGGACCATCAGCCACAGAATGATGGTAGTGGCACGAGAGACAGAATTCACTCAAGATCCCGGAGCTATTCGAGACGTCGAAGCTACTCGGAACGTCGAAGCTACTCACCGGCAAGAAGCCCTTCGAGAGGTAGGAGTCTCTCGAGAAGGAGGAACAAGCCAAGAGTCAAGACTTGTTCAGTGTTCACAACCGGCTCGAATGGTGACGAACGTCTGTTGTATGAAAACTCGTATGAAGCAGATGAGCGCTCTAGAGCCGGAAGTCCGAGTGTGTTGTCTGATATTGTCAACTGGGTCAAGTACAAACGGGGTCGTAGGTCGGAAGCTGAAAGGAGGTTGGCTCTTGGCGATAGCTATGAGGCCACACAGATCCGGAAGATGATGCGAAAATTCGAGCACGACAAGCGAAGAGCAAAGAGCAGGTCGAAAGTCCGTGACTCGCATTTTGCAGGACACGAGCGTTCATATGTCTGAAGTTGGGGGGCTAGTGACAGAGAGTGTGATGTTCGGTGTCGAAGTGTTCCGTCACGGGCGCAGCGCGGCCAACTGTATATCAACAGAGCTGGACCTTGTTACTTGAGGGATACAGTGTCTCACCACTTCTTCGAAAGGCTGCCATGCCGGGTGCACATAAGAGGTTCAAAGAGCTTTACGAGACTCATGTGCATCGTGAGATTGTGCTTTTGTGGATTTCTTAAGCACGTTTAGGTATTTCCCTAGCATCATCCGTGATGTGCATGGCTGGGAATCCGATGTTGTCTTTTGCCAATCCTTGGTTCGCAAGACTCTTTCTGGAAGGATGCAAGTTGTGTAGTAGCTTTCAGCCGAGGTCGTTGTCAATCAAGCTCAATACTGTGCTACAGCCCCTACCCTTTGAGCAAGTGACCCTGTCAGATCGTTATGCAGCGTGGTGCTTCCTGAAGTATACCAACTGGTTCATGATCCTTCCGTCTCGTCGTCCTCGTCGTCGTCATCGTCGCTATCAGTGTCGTCAACGTCCATCAATCTGCTTCTACCTCTATTGGTGCCAGGCTGACTCTGTGAGTTAGGGACAACACTAAGGGCCCGCTCTGGCTTGATCAGAGTTCTCCGCCTGGCACTAGCAGGACTCGAGCCTATGGCAAAGATCTGTCTCTTCTTACGCTGCGTGGGTAGGATGTCGTCGTCACTGTTCTCTTCGTCGTCGTCTCCAGCCTCCTCTTGCTCCTTCCTTCGTCTTTCTAGGTCCTTCGCCCGCTGTGTCTGATGCTTGAGGACAGCGTCGTCTCTAAGATCTTTCTCCGTGAGTTGCATGTGGCAGCCCTGCTCAGGACATTCGGTGACCCTAAGATTTCGCATCATCATAGTTGTTTCAGCTTGGGATCTTCCCTTGACACCACGAGGGAAACGGGCGTTCAAGTCGTCGATTTGCTCTGATGAAAGGGGGAGATGTGTATTAGACGCGTTGATCACCTCGAGTATAGCAGCCTTCTCGAAGCTGTGGGGACATTTGGTGGAGGTTACAGGGTGCTCAAACCAGGTGAAGGTCAGAGGGCATTTGCAACTCCTGTTCTCTGAGGCAACCTGAATTTCAGTGTCGTCGTCCATGGGTTGTAGGTCAGATTGATCCTCCATTTGGCCTTCTGTGTCTCGTTGAGTGCCATATTGCGCTCCAGCCATGGAGCGCTGAGTGTTCCTGCCTTCTTGTGCAGCGAACCACATTGAATGGTGCGGTAGAGGAGGTGGATTCTCACTGGAGTTTTGAGCATAATGTTTCATTTTGTAGAACTCAGCGTAAGTAGGGTTCTGCGAGTAGCGTTCTGTAAGGGTTTGTGCATCCCAGCGTGTCTTGGCCGTAGATTGTGCTGCGTGGAGCAGGGCAGTCGAACTTTCCGAAGCATCAATCTCCACGCGTGGAACTTCCTCTTCGTCATCTCCTTGATCTTCCTCATCCTCATCTTCACGGTTCCTCCGTCGCGTGCGAGTCTGCAAGTCTCTAGATTTGGTGAGGATGTGGTTGACTGAGTCTCCAAGATCGTCTGACCATGCCTTATCGTCTACCACTCGACGAATACTCTCGTCCATACGGTTGGTAAGCGCCTCTGATCTCTGCTGGAAGTCCTCGTACTCTTGCTTAGCCGCATCCGTGTCTTGCTCACCCCGGTCGTGTAATTTGTCTAATCTGTTTCGCCGGCGCTGTCGGTCTTCGAAGGCTCGTTCATTAACATCGTTCACGATGCTGTTCAACAGTTCAGCCGCGTGTGTGAGAGTGGCTTGTAAGCCGCTGTTGTCTGGTCTCTTTAAGTTTTCGAGCGCTATCAATGCTGCTTGGTTCAATGGTGTCTCTTGTGCTTGGTAGGTGAAGGCGCTTGCTGCTCTCGATGAAGGAGCAGTTCTCGTCGATACTCCTGAGGCTCGAGAAGACATAGTATCTTCCAGCTACCTATGGGCAATCAGAGATGTGGTTTACATAGACGTAGGCACTTAGAATAGCGACCACGCTATTACACTAAACGCTTGCGGATAGGAAAGTGGCGCGTGGGTATGTCAGCACGCGCGTCGCGTCATTGGACGCGTAGTCAGTCATCGCGACGTCACGTGAATTATTTGTTTAATGGTTGAACTTCAAACGACTAGTCCGGCCACTCGTACAACTGCTTGCCAAGTTCCTTTTTCATGACCGATGCTAACCAGGCTCCTTTCCTGGCAGAACGCTTTCAGCGATAACGCACTTTACTACATTGACATGAAAGGGTTATCTTCATGAAGCACAAGCAACGGTCTTATGCTGCGAGACGCCTGTGCTGAGGTAACAACCAAGCCCTGAAGATGACCTCTCTCTCAATAGTAGGCGACTCTGAACGCGTGAACCAATATCCAGTCGGACATTTGTGCCTCTTGAGCTTCTTCTTTGTGTGATATCCAGCTCCGCACAAAGCAAGGCTGCATGAGCCGCGATCGGTTTTACATCAGGGCATGCCGCCGGAGCACCAAATCCGCCATAGACTCGCCGCATTGTATTATGCTACTAGCCACGTCGACAGACTCAAGATGCACGAAAGCCATCTCCAAGCTCAGGATATCGACTTTCGATACTACCAGCTTGTTAGAAAGCACCATTGGTGTTAGTCATGTGATTCTGCTTTACGATGGGGTTGAAAGGGTGTGTCCGCCGATTCTGCGGCCACTGTATTCAAGTCCATCGTCCGACTCCACAACTGACTGTCCTTACGTATATCAACCGATGTTCGCAGTATAGCACAAGCTAGCGCAAGCCCCGATTCGATGTCCAGTCAAGATCAGAACAATGCTAAATGCTCAGGGGTGCAAATTTCTTTGTCTGATGTTGCGAGTCGCTGGCTGCGTCGAATCGCCAAACCTCCTACGAAGACACAATGAAACGTCAACTTGAGCATGAAGTCATTGCGAACAAAGAACGACAGTTATATTCCTAGCCACGCGCGAGCCTGAGACCTTGCCATGTCTTTTCAATCGTCACGTACATCACGGCCAGTCGCCATGCGAGCAACAGTCATCTGTCTTTACCTGGCGGCCGCCATGACCGGCGTCCAAGCCACCTTCGCCGTCCGATCGGCCGAGCTCGGAGACTCAGAGGATATGACCGTAACCTGGACAAGACCAGGCCGTCTCTTCCGCGCCCGTGAAGTCACCGTTGCACCACAAACCGTATTTGTTACACAAGTCAGCACTGTCGTACCAACAGCTACACTTGTCTTACGCTCAGTCGAACCAACAATCCGCAATACCAAGCGCGCCTTCCTGAATACGTGGTCTTTCCAAGGTTGCGCTAACGATGATAACGGTCTTCCTGCTATGGTCTCACCATTTCCATATCAATTGGACGCGAAGGATACATCAGGCGCGAAGTGCATGCATTATTGCGATGAGAGAGGGAACTCCTTGGCCGCTACCCAGAATGGGAACGAGTGTTGGTGCGGTGAGCCTGCAGACAGTCTCAACTATGTCGATAAGAGCGCCTGCAACATCCCTTGCGCCGGCGAGCTGGGTGAGATGTGCGGTGGAAAGGACAAGCTGAGTGTGTATTCAAAAGCTGGTTGATATGTCTACTCCTCGGTGTATGAGAGTGCCGGAGAAAGAGGGTCTTCCTTGCTTCAACTCACTTCGCGCCCATTCAAAGTGAATGGATCACTCTTTGAAGCTCATTATGGTCTTACCTCCAATTGAGAAATTTGCCACCTTCGTTCGCCTGCTTGATGGTGTCATATGCAACCCCCTAAGCCTCCAGAGGTGCTCCTCTCATCTCCAATCACCCTATATCATTTGTACCTGTTTCTTTCATCCTTCCAGTCGAACATCTCATACTCACAATGGCAGCCGAAGTCCCCGAGGACGCACGTAACCTTCTCCGAACTATAGACTTCCAGATTGATTCAATTAACATCGGCCTATACTACACCAACGACGAAGTTCACGCGCTCAAACAGCAAATTGCGGAACTCCAGGCGTGGAAGCAAGAGATCGAAGCCAACCCCTCTAGTGCAACACTGAAACGAGCAGCGGAAGAGTCAGTAGATCAACCAATTCGCAAACGAAGAAAACCAGGACCAATCACGACCGAATGCAGCACCTGCATGGATGAGATCCCGGTCCGACACATGGCGAGGCTCAAATGCTGCAGGACACGATACTGCAATACATGTTTCCAGGAATGGTTCATAGCCGCCCTCGAGACGAAGCAACTCCCAAAGTGCTGCGACGTCGGTATCGAGCCCAAAGACTACGCTAGGTTCCTCACTACCGAAGTCAAGAAGAAGTACAAGCAGGTTACGGCGGAACTCGACGCCGAAAGAAAGATCTGGTGTGCTAACCCTGTTTGTGCAGCTGTCATCAAGGTAGACCTACTCCTAGGCCACCGCTTGGTAGTCTTACTAACGACGTCCTTCGTAGATCGACGATGATGCGTCAGGATTCGTACAGTGCACCAAGTGCCGCCGAAAGACATGTGCAACATGTTGGCGAGGCACATCCGCCCACAAGGGTCGAAAGAAGGTGTGCCCGAACCACCTCGAAGACGAGAGCTTCAAGGCAGCAATCAAGCAGAATGGTTTGCGGCAGTGTCCACGATGTTACGTCGCCGTTGAGAAGAAAGCTGGATGCAACAATATCACGTATGTGGTTGGCAGCGTCCGTGATCATGACGATGTACTGACGAAGAAACCTAGGTGCACATGCGGTGTCAAATTCTGCTACCTGTGTGGCATCAGCAAGAAGACAGAAAGGGATAGGTGCAGATGCTCTTATCCAAACATGCAGCACGAAGAGCCTATCGAGGACCCTGTGAGTGATGAAGAAGAGGTGGCAACCAATACACAACACGCAGTGAGAGCGTACAATGCTGTGGAACACCGACAGAATATGCCAGAGCCACAGCCCGAAGGGAGAAGGCTGTTTTTGATGGCGCAGAGACAACGTCACAGAGCGGTGAGAATAGTGAGAGCGTTGGAACATGAGGAATAGGAAAGATGGGGGAGAGTATGAAGTCCAGCAACAGCGGTGGAGAGCGACGTGAGGAGAGATATGACAAGGAGATGTGACAAGGAGATAGGCGACCTGAGGGTGGCTACTCTGACATGAGGACAGAAGTAGACGGCATGGCTAACAAGAGTATTACTAACCAGCGTTGCTGATCAGAGCTTTACCACCTAGGAGGCTGGCATCCAATAGACACATATCCAATATGGTAATCGATTTGCTGAGGAAAACCGAACGAAAACGACTCGTGTGACCAATTTCACACTTGCTGCTCAGGTCAAACAAACAGCCATGTCGCTACCTTACACGAGTGGTGGGGCATAAGTTAACGAGATCAAACATAATAGCTAAATACACTCACGAAAGGGTCTGGCAGATTGGTCACAAGCCTGAACGACAATCGATGCAGACGGTGGCGGTGCCTCTCCAGAGGCTCAGAGGGCCAGCCCTTTCTCTGCTCTTCGTCACATCTGACGTGAAGTAGTTGATAAAAGCCTTCGAGCAGAATACCATCGTTCGCCTGCTGGTCCAGATCGCATTATGCTTTGTGTCTCGACAGCATCTGGCCGATAGAAGAGAAAGTCGTGCATGTCAATGCAGTCAAAGCATGTCGTGCAGCTCTGACCTGGCTTGTCTCGATAGATGTCGGCTAGATGGTTACCACTGTCCAGTGTGCTGGCAGCAGGTAGGTGGAGAGTCGCAAGAAGAAAGCGAAAAGAAGCTAGCAATGGACGCGTCAATCCGCAGAGGTTTCAGGCCAGCTCGTCAACAACCTTTCGTCTTGGGCCCAGCAGTCAGGCGATACTACGCTGAGATATTGAAGTTGGAAGCGCACCCGGAGTACTATGACCTTCATGCCCACGGAGGACCAGCACCAGGTCGAGAAAAGATGTACGTCATCTGCCACGACTAGACACGAATGCACCAAAAAACATGGACCCACAGAGGTGATTGCGACAACGCTTTCCACCGAGACTGCTTGCTAGGCTGTGTTGTACATAAGAAACAGAAGAGACGGGAGACTGGTGAAGACGAGAAGCGCGACTGGGACCCTGATTGTCCCACGTGTCGTCAAGTTTTCATGGAGCGGCCACTGGCTCCCATGCACGATGCTGTAGAATTGGGCTCAGCCGCGGTTGAAGTAGGATGGATCCACCTGCCAAAGGAGATACAAGATGAAGTGCTTCATCGGGAGGAGGATGATTTTGATGGCTGGCCATTGACCATTTGGACAGACAGGCTGAGGCCCAGATGAAGCTCAGTGGTCAGAAGTATGGTCTAAAGGGCTGAGTTCAAAAGTTTCGCAACAGTTATGTTCTGGAATTTGCTTTTCGCGCAACATCCCTGAAAAATTTATGCATGGCACTCGTATATGCAGAGGTAAACATGAGTACTTCCTGCTTAGAACACACGTGCTCACGGCAACTTTGGTTCTCAGTGCTCAAGATGGCGCAGCTTCGCTATCTCGTAGTACCGTTTTAGACGTCCATCTATCTTGATAGGTACAGGGTTCGGTAATAAGTAACAGTCAGTTGTGGAATGATAGGCCTACCTAGGCAGGTAATCGGGAATGTTATCCGAAAAACTTTGCCAGGTCCACCTATTAGCCGGGGCCTTAGGAGGCCGAGAATAAGCTAAGGGTTAGGACACCTTAAGGCCTTACAGCTATCGAGAGCTTAGACGAGGATATTCCCTTACTCCCCTTGTAATTATTCACACAACCACCTGTTCCAATATACAGCTTGTTGTTGCTTACTATCGAGTCCCGTAGCTATCAATCCAGAAGCGCCTCGACGTAAGCTTTGCCATGCCTGATACGACCACTGGGGGCGAGCTGGACTGTATAGGAGCGGTGTTTCGCATACAGAACTCCAGAAGCTTCAGCAGACTTTGTATGTTTCTTACTGTTCATTGAAGACTTGAATCGAAGTTACACGTATCTGCGAGCGTTGTATGAATAGTACTGATGTGAGTGGTAAAAAGTGTGCTGTATGCGGTACCTATGTAGGTTGGCAAGTTTGGGTGAGCCACATCGGTAGTTTATGTAATGACTGAGTCGCCCTTGCGCGACAGCGTACCTACTTCATTTTGATTGGTAGATTTAACATAGCTTCGGGAATGATCTTCCGGCTGGCAGACTGTGCTAACGTGGAGCCTTGATGCACCGGTCGAGACTGGGCTTTTCAGGGTTCTACGAGCCCGAGGGGATCATAATGACCGATATTTTTGCGCTGGTGAAAGGCTAATGTTCAAGCATGATCACATTCTGAGGCGACCTTCCACTAGAGCAAAAATTCAGCTTGTGATGATCAAGATGGCCAGAGCGCCTCAGCGGCTAAGATGTTTGCTTGCGACAAGTTGGAGGTGAAGACTGTCCGATGGTATTGCCCGCCGCTGTGTAATTACTATCAAAGGGCCGCCATACTATCGTTCCCTTCAACGTCTTAGACTCAGATGCGCCTGTAAGAAGCGTGTGAAAGCTGCAAGTACCTCACTCATTAAGTGCCAAGGACCCGCAAATCCTAGTCAGTATGTCTGGTCTGATGTATTCAACGAGGGGACTTCCATCGTAAGACGCGCAACATCGCTACGCGTACAGGCTCAACAGATTTGCACGCCGACATGGACGCCGCTGTCCGCGACAGCGTGCTTGCAGACTTTGGCATCACATCGTTTCGGAATGCTCAAGGAAAGCTAGTCTGGACCCTTGGCGTTATCACAACTACTCATTCAGAGCCCCAGTCGCGCCCAGCATATTTCGACGAAACCCTCGCGGAGTGGAGATTTGGCGACCTCGTATCTGAGAACGAAAATCCTGCAGGAGACCATTCAGCAGATGCAGAATTGACAGCTGAGCACGTCGCGTGGAGTCGCAAGCCTGCTTCTCATCTGGAAGGCAATGACTGGGTTGACTCACTTCCGACCTCTGGGCACCTTGACTTCTTCAAGTCCAATGACTGGGCAACGACCCCTTTGGGATGCTACTCCCAATGGTCACACTCTCTACGTCTGTACACACACATGCTGTTCTCGGACAGTCGCGCTGCCGCCATATACTGGGGCCCACAACGGATCGCAATCTACAATGAACACCTGCTACCTCTGATCGGTGCACTGCATCCAATGCTGATGAGCCGGTCATTCGAGAGTGTCATGCCAGAGATCTGGGATTTCTTTGGGCCTGACTTCCACGCTATCGAAACAGATCAGGCAGGCATAGCGCGAAACGGTTTAGAATTCCCGCTCGCGCGGCATGGTTACCTAGAAGAGACGTGGTGGGACGGAGGCCTTGTTGCGCTCAAGGACGACCACGGTCGATACGGTGGTGTCTACTTCTCCTGGGTTGAAGTAACCAGGACCGTACTGCGGGATCGCAGAACAGCATTGGTGAATCGATTACGCCGGTCTTCGCTTGTCAGCAGCAGCTTGATCTGGCAGCATATTCACGACGTCTTCGCTGACTGCCCTCGCGATATCCCCATGGCCGTCATGTACAGTGCTGAAGACACCAATCCCGACGAGCAACAATTGCGTTTAGAACATACCATAGGTATACTCAGTACTTACACTGCTGCTCCGGAAACACTAGATGTGAGCCATGCCACCTGCGCTTACCTCGCCCCATTAATGGACCAATATCACTGGCCTGACTCGGGCCGACACCCGTCACTCACTTTCTGTTGTTCGCTTACTTTGCCTGCCACTTTCAGACGCCCTTGAGATAGGTATTGTTGGCTAATCGTTAGTTTAGTTATCCGCAGCCGATGGCGATCCTGCTATCGCTGCTCTATTCCGGCGGGCACGAGAGTCAGCTGAAGATTTTCTGGTCGTAGTGAGTCATATTATTTACCTTGTGCTAGCCCGGGAAGTGGATTCTGCTCAAGGAGGAAGATGAAGCCTCTCATATTAAGTTTTGTAAAGCTGATCTTGATGCGCGCCACACTAGGAACTGTCAAAAGACGAGATACACCCTACCATCATCGAGAATGTCGACTGGCTCGGCTACGGTGAGCCAAGTAAAAACCTCGTCGTGATCCCCCTACGAGCCAGGAACGTGATCAAGGGCTATGTCATGCTGGGCCTGAACCCGCGACGTGGCCTCGACACGGATCACGAACAGTTCATCTCAGATCTTGCAAAACAGATGAGAGAATTGATGACAAGAGTCACTACAGAAGCGCAGACGCTAAAACGAGAACGTTATCTGATGGAGGAGCTCACTTATAGTGAAAGGCGCATCAGTAATATGGCGGAAGTGGCACCTGTCGGCATCTTCAATCTTGGCGCCGATGGGTCGATGCTCTGGGCGAACAGTTACTTCTACAACATCTTTGGAATTGCAGACGACCGCCATGATCCCGCACTTTTTAACTGGAGAGATCATTTTCTTCATGAAGACTTAGCAGAAGCTGACTCTCAGGTGGCTAGATCACTGGCTGAAAAGGTTCAGGTTTCAGGTAGTTTACGGATCCGAAGACGTTGGCGACCTCCCGAGACCGCCCACGACCCAAAGCCTAAGGACGAGCCGTACTGGATCATGTATACCTCAATGCCCGATATCAAAGCAGACGGCTCGGTGCCCTCAATGATGGGATATATCACAGATATATCGCACCTTAAATGGGCTGAACAGCTCCAAGCACGAAATGCGTTGGCGGCGGAAAGAGAGAAGCGAAGACACGAAGAATTTATCGACATAACGTCACACGAGATGCGCAACCCTCTGTCCGCTATAACCCAATGCGCAGATAGTATAGCTGGGTCGATCCACGATGTGGAGGTCAAGTCTGACGTGCGATCGCTGGTCGAAATTATCAAGCTCAACGCGGAGGCAGCGGAATCGATACTTTTCTGTGCAGCTCACCAGAGACGTATTATAGATGATGTTCTAACGCTAGGCAAGCTCAATTCAGAGCTGCTGAACGTTGCTCCCACCGCATTCCACCCGCGGACTCTGGTCAACGAAGCTTTCCAGATGTTCAAAGCGGAGATCGAGGCTAACGGAATCGAGTTGAAAACAAGCTTTGATAGTCATTCGATCCTGACACCCGTCTACGGCGACGCTGCTCGCCTGATGCAGGTCCTAGTGAACCTGCTAACGAACGCGATCAAATTCACGAAGGCGGAAAAGACACGCACTATTACTATCCGCTTCGGGTCAAGCCGCACTCCGCCAGCGACCAACTTGTTCGGACCCAATTTCCATTGGCATCAAACCAAGAAGTCTCGTCCTGATCTCACCCAAGAGGCGGACTATGGACAAGGCGAAGCAGTCTACCTGTACTACGGTGTCGTTGACAGCGGCAGAGGCATCCCCGACAAATATTCGGACAAAGTCTTCAGCAAATTCGAGCAAGCGGATCGAAGAACACATACGAAGTACGGTGGATCAGGACTTGGTCTTTTCATCTCCCGGGAACTGGCCGAGATCCAAGGCGGGCACATCGGCGTTGAGTCCAGAGAAGCTGTCGGCAGCACTTTCGCATTCTTCTCTAAGGCAAGGTGCTCGCAAGAGCAACCTCCTGCACACACAGACCAGCAATCAAGTCAGACCGCCCCTCAGGAAACAACGTGCAAGCTCGCGGCACTGAGGCTACCGAAGACGTCGCCCCAAGGCCCCACAAGCAGGTCACTCCAGCCATCGCCGCTAGGAACGGCGAATCACAACATCCTGCTCGTCGAAGACAACTTACTAAACCAAAAAGTCCTCGCAAAACAGCTGAAGAAAGCTGGATGCCTCGTCCAGGTCGCCGACCACGGCGGCGAAGCGATTGATCACATACTGCATCTCTACGATCAGGCTACGGAGTACGGAACTAACACACTAGGCGAATTACTCCGTCGAATCGACTGTATCCTCATGGACTGGGAGATGCCTGTGTGCGACGGGCTCACAGCGACGAAGAGAGTGAGAGAGATCGAAGCACAGCAGGGCATTGCTCAGAGGCCGATCATCGGTATAACGGCCAATGCTAGGCCTGAACAAATTTCGAAAGCGATCGAGGCCGGAATGGATCGGGTTGTGACTAAGCCGTTCCGTGTGCCGGACTTGCTTAAGATTATCGATGAGATGGTGGAGCTCAAGCAGTCTGAGCGTGGGAACACATGAAGGACTACTTATTGATGGACAGTCCCAAACGATCCAAACAAACATCTTCGGTCAGGACGCCCTTGGCAAACCCGGGAGCCACTGATGCCCCAGTAGGCTTAGTTCCGCCAACCACCATCCATGCAGCTTCCAATCACCCCCTCACTGGGTGTGAAGCGCCAAAGCGAGGGACGCACAACACGCCATCAGGGGAGCATGTTAATATCTGGCGCGCAACACGGGAGTCCTCTGTGATTAGCGCACGATTCTAGGCGCACAGCGCTCACGCTCCGTCTGCTGCTGCGGCACATCGTGGCCTACGTCACTAATGTATCCTCCCTACCTGGCGACAAAAGTTCGAGAATGAACTAAAATGAGGTCACTGACAAGTAAAACCACCGTCGACAGGTAAATTCACACCAGTGACCCAGCCCGCTTCTTCGCTGGCCAAGAAAACAGCAGCCCCAACGATATCACATGGCTTTCCAACTCCTTTCAGGGGGTGGTGTGCTTCGAGAGCACCCCGATCATCCATATTCGAGACCGTGTCTTCGAAGATGGCTGTATGCGTATCTGTCGCTGTTAGCTCCAGATTGGGTTGGGCAAACACTGCGTACAGCCTGGGCAGATGGCGTTGCAATGTATGCCGAGCGGGGCATAGTCTAACGCGACACTGCGAGTCATGTTTGTTACGGCACCCTTCGACGCGGCGTAGCAGGCTGTGAGGTCAGCTGGAGGCCAGTTCGACGAGGTAGAACGATACATACTGTTGTTGTGGCCTCCCACAAGGCCGAAGATGGATGACATGTTGATGATCCAGCCTCGGTCGCCTGCACTACTTGGTTCTTGCTTGACCATTTGGGCGATGGTATATTTGCAAGCGAGGAAGATAGATCGAACGTTTGCATCTATCGTACGGTCAAAATCGTCTAAGGGTGTTTCGTGAATCTTCAAGGGCTGACGGCGTGACTCAACAGATATACCTGCATTGTTGACGAGACTACGCGAAATCAGTATAGGCCCGCGAAAGGGTAGCTACTGTATACTAACATATCAATACGGCCGTATTCAGCCACTGTCCTGCTTACGAGATCTTCGATGTCCTCTGGTTTCGTGACGTTTGTCTGTACAAAGATCGATATGCCTCCATCCTGACATATGAAATCGTGAGTGCTCGTTACTTGCTCCCCAGGCACCTCCGCTCGAGCTTCTGGAGCAAGATCAGCGCAGACGACAATAGCACCTTGCTTGGCGAATTCTAGAGCAATGGCTCGACCGATTCCAGAGGAGGCACCGGTCACAATACTGACTTTGTCCTGCAGTCGTCCCATGCCGTGGGAAGTGCTCTGGGAGAAGCAAATGGTTGGGGACTTTACTGTTGTGCACAGCCTTTGTGGAGTTGAATGCTATAATAGCCGAGTTACCCCACAAAGTATCCCAGTCTGGAAGGCATGCTTCCGTGGCCTAGACGGCCCACTGTGCTCTCTTTCGATAGCAACTACCGTGCCGGTGGCCACTGATAACAATACGTTTATATATCAAAGACAGACGTCGGGCCTGCTACAAAGCTTCGAGAGCGCGCAACCTCCTTGCCGGTAACGAATCATAAGTAGATGAAATTACCGCGTGATGTGTTGCAATGCAAGATGCTACTTGCTCGCCGTTCGAGTGGCTCGTGCAAGGACCTAGGACCTAGGTGAGATGCGCTGTCGTAGGTCTTTGTTCTCTTCCTCTAGCTTCCTGATCTTCTCCTCGTATCCTTCCATCTCCTCAGTAGCAACGGTACTTGACTCCTCAACGATCTTGAACACACGGAAGAGTCTCAGTATAATGATAAGACTTCCTGCTTCTTCCACTGGCCCGTGTGTCAGCACATCGACTAGGAAGCTAGCAACGATAGCCGTGGCGTCGAAACAGTGGAACTTGGATTTGAAGTAGCTTCACACGTTAGTTGCAGGAAATAGCATGATATCAGTGAGATCTACCTCAAGCCAAAAGCAAAGACGCTGCACAATAGTTCAACCACGAATAAGCAGCTAAAAACCAAGCTGAGTATATCAAGAGCCTCGTCGATATCTTTCCACACGCGGACGTCTTCATGTCGATACTCGCAGATATGGAGTGAGATGAGAAAATCGGCAAATATACCAGCTACGTCAAGAGTGACCAAGACCAAGACGAAGTAGTGACCATATTTGGAAGTCAAGAACCATTGCAGGAAGTTGCGTATTCTGTAGGCGGTTGAATTTGGATAGACCAAGTGACGAGCCAAGAAGTCTTTGGAGGTCTGCTTGATGCGACGGCGATCCGACGGTAACAGCGGAGATTGGGGGGTTTGATGCTCTTCGTCCGGCATGTTTAATTGACTGTCAGTCTAAGGTAGGCTTTCATCATATGTGAAGGCAGGCGCGCGGTACGTAAGGAACAAGTTTGATTGTCTAGGTGCCGCATCACGCGGAAGTGCCACGTAAGCGAGGTAAGCTCGAGTCGAAAGCACCGAAGTCCAGAAACATGCAAATCAAAAGCGGATCATGCGGCCGTCATATTTGCCCATACCCAATCAGCATCATAGGGTAGCTATGCAGTACAACTGCGTGGCGCTTGCGAACTACCTAGAAACTTTTCTAGCTGTCGATGTGCCAGAGATGTGCCAGAAACGAAGAGCTCCGTTGATAAAACAGCGGGAGGCACGTGACTTCGCGCGCTGGGCTTCGCGCTAGCTTGGAAACTCAAACGTCAGTGATCGGCGAGCCGCAAGACCTTAGCGCACTCGATCCAAGTTGGAGCATCTCATTGTTTATTACCTAGGCCAACTCTGCACCCTCCCCCACGTAGCGAATCAACGTCCTTCGCCGCTTTCGACTGCTGCCGCAATCTCAATGTCCTACGCGATTGAAACTAAGAAACGGAAGTTTGACCGTATACTCGAATCCTTGAACGAACCATCTTCACCACAAACACAACAAGAGGGAAGCCGGTCATCGCTCGATTCTCGCAGTAATGCTTCGACCACAAAGAAGACCTTGAGAGAAGAGCTCATCGAAGCCTCGAAGAGACGGCGCGTCTCACCTACTTTTAGCAAGTCGACGTCGCATAAGTCTCTGCTCGGGCATTATCTGCCATCCAGTAGAGCAGCGTTCTTGGAACGATTAGAAACATTCAGACATATCACGAAGTGGCATGTGCCATCTACAGTACCTATCAACGCGGCAGAATGGGCGAAGAGGGGCTGGATCTGCGCTGACGTTGATGTGGTGTCTTGCGGCTCCTGCTCTGAAAGGATCACGATCGACCTAGACATCCATAGCAGGAAAGACGACGACAAAGAGAACGAGAATACTGTACAGGAGAATGAGAGCCCAAAAGAAGTCATGCACGAGGATAGTGGAGAAACTGATGAAGTAGCTGTCGAGGTCTACGAGGCCCTGATCAAGAGGTATGGGGAGATGATAGTCTCGTCACATACAGAGAGCTGTCCGTGGAGGAGGCGCGGCTGCGACTCCTCAATACAAAGAATCGAAGGTCTTCTCAATACGTCCGGCGCCATCTCATCGGTACGCATTCGCTTCGAGAGCATCGCAGAGAAGATCGAAGACATTCCTGCAGTGTCAGATTTACCGGCATACGAAGACCTGTCCGCACCGCAGCCTCGTGACCTAGAGGCGCTCACCTTTACCCCTAGCAGCATGAACGCTCTCAAGCTTGCTATGTGCGGGTGGCAATACAAGGAGGCCGACGTTGTCGAGTGCAAACATTGTTTCAGATCTCTCGGCCTGTGGCTGTACAGAGGGGCAACACCGACCATCGAGCATCTCGACGTAGTGGACAGTCACCTGGAATACTGCCCATGGCGGTCGCCAGAAGCACAAGACACGGAGCTTGTGGTACACTCAGACAGCGACCGGGGCTCGGGCAAGAAACTTAAGCTTCCGGGCTGGGCTCTCGTATCTCATGCAATCAAGAAGCACAACTTCAAGAAGGGGGGCGCAGACCGGTCTTCTTTGTCAAGAACGCAGGTCGATGGGGTCGGTGTCGGAACGGAAAGACTGTCACCAGAACAGCGGAACGAAAAGATGAGGGATTTAATGCGGCGTATCAAGGAGATCAAAAAACCTTTCAATGTGAGGAGTTTGTTGAGGAAGAAGGATAGATCCGATGGTTAGCAAGCACATTCCAGCCCATGGAACAAGCAACGATATGCTTTACCGCTTGTTAAAGTATGTCCGAATACTAAAGGACTTCGTGGAGCGCATGTATTAGTGGCCCGCTGGTCTGGCAAGGCTCTGTTGTACTTCTCTGTTAGTGGCTATGCCGTGATGGCGGAGCGCGCTGGTAAAGCCCATAGCTGCGTGGCTGACAAGTACCCCTTTGCTGCACATACGGAGCGGACTTGCCGCAAACTCGCGCCGCGCTGCTGAGTACCGGCTTGAAATCGTGATGGCGAGGAATCTCGGGAAGAGGCGGACAAACAATGGGCGTTCCCTATCACTTATCGATAGGTGATTTGCGCTTTAGCTGAGCTAAGCTGTGGGCTCAGTACGGGTGCTTCCGGGCATTGTTGCCAGAGCATACAATTGGTACCAACAGCGAATGCACCGCGAACGAGCAAGCAGAGACCCTAGAGGTATGGGTTTGATCATGACTTGTTTCTCAGAGACAGTCACAGTGTGTTCAAACATTGCATTGCCAGTAATGAAATCAAGACGGAAACCAAGAAGAACCTGAGTTGGGCTCAGGCGCCTCGGAAACTAAGTTGGAGCCTTCCCCGGATTTTTAGGCATCGCATTCGGGCGCCACGGACATGCTAAGGCTAAACTTGAAGCTCGCTTGGATGGCACAACCCCGCTCACGCTGTAGGTACGTCATGTACTGCAACAAGAGACATCGTGAGCAGGTCAGCGACAGTAGATAGACAATTATCGTCGTGGCAAGCAATTGATTACGATCTGAGCGAGAGAAGGTACTTTGTCTTTGTCGCGGACAGTGTTAAGCCTCGGGACCCATGATCCTGCAGCAATGGCCTTCAAACGTGATCGGTGAGAGGATGATTGTGGGTCGTTGAGATGTGATGCTTCGTTCAGCGCGTCCAAACTAGCATTAACATGTGCTATTCCCGAGACGTAACAGGGAACCCAAATTCACATGCTATTTGAGGACGAATCGTGAATGAGTGAAGTGCATTGTCTATCTCGTTCTTCACGCAGAACATGGAGTACCGCTCTTGTTGAGTCCGAGCCTATGGATCGACCAGGTGGTCATCCGGTCTAAGAGCTGGCTAGGATGATACCCCGCAGAGTGTAACAACCAATGTCAAACAAGCCGACATGGGGGTCGCTCGAAGCAAGGCAAGCTCTTGTGTATCACTTCCTGCCGTGACTCTTTAGGTTCGTGGTAGTCTTGTTCTTCCGTGAATTGTCGTACCTGCTATTCGTCGAAAGAAGTGCATGGCAGGCACGTTGCAGCTGCTCCTTCACTCTGTTTAAATAGCTAGTCCACGCACGTACGGCGCTCTTGTACTCACTTCTTCCGATTCGCATTACTTCTCCTCACGGTCTCGAACTTTTTGTAGTGCCGCTTCTTCTTCTGAGGATAAGTCTCTGCTCTCAGTCTGCCGACGTCTTGAACATCCAGCACCTTGCACAACTCGAGGAGCTTCTCGAAAGAGTTGCTGCCACGTAGACACGCGTCTCCGCACGTCCAAAGAGCGAGCTCTCCACCGCCAGTTCAATACCAGTCCCGGTACTCCCTAGTCGAAAGACGTCGACCTTCACATTAAATCGAGCTTCGACAGGTTCGTTTTGCTTCCTTGACCCCTCGAGCCCTCGAGTCGCTGCCTTAGGCAAAGTGATATCGTTGCGCGGCACGAGCACACGCAACTCTTTGGCTGTCTAGCGGTCGCTGACTTGGAAAGCAGATAGCTGAAATCTCGCAATCGCTCTGGTTCGAGGCAGCAAACATGTCAGGCTCGGTGACACGTGTCAGCGAAGGCGCTAGAACCGCCGCCCAGCGAGTCGAATCGGCCGCTGTAGAAGCGGCGCAGAACCCAGCACAAGCCAAGAAGGACTTCCTTCATACTCCAGCCGTACGAGCGGCGCTACCTTTCGTCAATGGCGGTCTAGCTGGAATGTTCGCAACGATGTGCATACAGCCCATAGACATGGTCAAAGTGCGAATTCAACTGGCAGGTGAGGGAGCAAGAGGTGGTCCAAGACCATCACCACTGGGCGTAGCCAAGGATATCATTGCTCAGGGCAAAGTGCTTGATCTATACTCTGGTCTATCTGCAGGTCTTCTCAGACAAGCCGTATAC
>Ga0066648_10000401_pt1 | contig 30506 bp, 19 predicted proteins | sample CryGeyCG12114_NA_FD_59537 | JGI IMG/M metagenome (GOLD analysis project Ga0066648, IMG submission 59537) | Groundwater microbial communities from aquifer - Crystal Geyser CG19_WC_8/21/14_NA | ecosystem: Environmental > Aquatic > Deep subsurface > Groundwater | place: USA: Utah: Grand County... | reverse complement strand
TGTTGCTATTCTTCGGGCTAACAAAGTCGACAAGGCTGGCAACTGTCAATTCAACTACACAGTCAAGACTTACGCGATGATCATGGCGAAGGCAGCAAAGGTTTCAATTGTGGAAGCAGATGAGATTGTGGAAATCGGGGCTTTGGATCCTGATCAGGTCGACCTGCCCGGTATTTACATTGACCGCATTGTTCAGGCTACTGCTGAGAAGGCGGTCGAGGTCAAAAAGCTGGCTTCCAAGGGCGACACCGCGGAGAACAACCCAGGACAAGCGCGAAGGAACAGGATTGCGAAGCGAGCCGCAAAAGAGCTCAAAGATGGCTACTATGTCAACCTCGGTGTCGGCATTCCCACGCTTGCGGCTTCCTTCGTGGAGCCTGGTGTCACGGTCTGGCTGCAAAGTGAAAATGGTATCCTCGGTATGGGTCCCTACCCGGAAAGTGAAGATCAGATCGACCCCGACCTCATCAACGCTGGCAAGGAGACTGTAACGCTTCTGCCTGGTGCGTCGACCTTTGACTCGTCCGACTCTTTTGCTATGATCCGAGGAGGGCATGTGGATGTCTCGATTCTCGGCGCCCTGCAAGTTAGCGCTGAGGGTGATCTCGCCAACTACATGATTCCTGGCAAGGTGTTCAAGGGTATGGGAGGCGCCATGGATTTGGTGTCCAACCCTGACCAGACCAAGATCGTCGTTGCTACGGATCACGTTGACAAGAATGGTCGCAGCAAGATCGTCCAAGACTGTGCTCTGCCACTGACTGGCAAGAGCGTTGTGAGCACTATTATCACAGACCTCTGCGTTTTCCAAGTCGACAGGAAGAAGGGAGGACTCACTCTGACCGAGTTAGCGGAAGGTGTAACGCTGGAGGATGTCCAGAGCAAGACTGACGCCAAGTTCGCAGTAGCACCCGAGCTCGGACAGATGTAAGGCATACGATCTGGCCATGCAGCTTGCCGATATCGTGGACAGGTCGGAAGCACATAGTTTGCATACAGGGATATTCAAATGGCATTAGGAAGGAAGACTCAATAACGAGTCAAGTCTGGATCGGCGGTCGGAGGCGTCTCGGTCTTACAATGATGGCATTGCACCCGTACGCCCCACACGTGGCAGTCTTCTTCGTGCCTTCTATGGAGCTTGCATCATGTTGTGCTTGCCTGCCTGGCTCTTGACCCACCAGTATTTGCAACGTCCTTCTTATGATGGCCGCGCAACGTGACTTAGAAATGGACACAATCCTCGGCATTCTTCGCCCCGTGATAAGCTGCATATGCCATGTCAACCTAGATGCCTTGCATTAGCAGTCCCACATTCACTCGGAACGCCTCGACAAGGACATCATGTGCACGAGCATGAGGTCGTGGCTTCCATAGTCGTCGACCGCTAGAGTTTGCTGGATACTTTTCGATGGTAGACTCAATCGACCATCTAGAACTTCCCTGCACAGCGAGTTCGCGAGTTATTTCCGGGTCCGCGTCCCCTCAAATCAACATGCATGGAGGCCTTGGACTGGGCAGGAAGGTGTCGTAATTTCGCCGTATCTAACGAAGTACCTGCGAGGTTCACTCTGTGGCGAGGAAAACACCAAGTCGATGAATCGACATTACCAAATCGCAGGTTGATGTCCAGGTCGTCGTGGTCTACTTGTACTTGCCCGTTGCGCGCTGCGCACGGCGTGAGCTAGCCTAAAGATGACTGGACTTGCCACCTGCGGAAAGCAAGCGAATCGGAGAGTGAGCCCTGGAGTGACCCCTAAATTAGTGCCTTGCTTTTTCCAATAGTCTTTTCTAATCCGATCGCACTATCGATTGCATCAGATCGATGCAAGTCTCGCATACTTCGACTAACGACAGGCTGCATATTGGTTCTGTCCTTGAAGTGTCCCTTACGACAACTTGACTGGGAGGGTTGAGGCGGCATCAGCACTACCGTTCGGGGTATACAATCTTCAGTCTTCAACAGAGCAGAGACCCTCCTGCAACCTGGTCTTCCGTCTCGATTCCGGTCACAGACTCTGCCATGCCACTCTATTATTATTGCGACGTCGTACGAGCACAAGGATCTTAAAAAGCAATCACCAGGTTCCACGCCGGAAAAGCTGTACTCCCTGTATATATAGCAATAAGTTCTATTCACGAAGCCGAGCTTCGAGCTTATTTATTATTATGCTTTCTTGCCACGATTAGGCACCTAGCACTGTTAGGCCTGTGTCGGACAGTGCGGCCAGGTAGCCACTTATTTGCCTTTCTGGTTATACCACGACTTAGCTAGCTACGTACCACGGTAACACCAATCGTTACTTGTCACAGCATTCAGCACCAACTAGATAGGGGTTCACAAGCGCTTTCGTATTCCAATTGGCTGAGATTGCCACTGTGCAGGACTCATTTCAGCTTTACCAGGACCGAATATCCGAAGCGATGACACCAGGAGCCGGCAGTGCCACGTCCCGAGTCACCCCTAGCTTGACCAATTAGAGTCCACTGCATGATATTGGCGTTGTCACTCACTGGCATACACTGATCATGAACCATCCCTGCAGCTGGCCCTTTTGGTAAAGTCTCGTCTTGAGGCTTTCCCAAAAGGGACATATTGGGATCGTCATGCTTTCGAATGTGCAGCAAGGCAAGGTTTGTGACCGAAACAACTCCTGGTGGAACAACGATGCTGGCAATGGCCTCGCATATATTCGTGGCTCACTCTTGGGCGAGGCCGCTCCTGGCCAGCCTAAAAGCTCGAGAGTGAGCCATTGCTACCACTAACTGACTTGCACCGACCACCATAGAATAACCACATTTTGACCTTCGCGAATAACGCAACTGCCCGCTGCTTACTTAAGAGAGAAGGCAAACATTTACTCAATGCACATCCCAGTGCTTGACAGACCACGGACTCCAGGGATGCAGCGCCCGGTGTCGAGATTCGAATTGCTGAACACGCCACCAGACTTCGAGCACCCAGAAGAAGCGCCTGAATACTTCTCCCTCACGGCGTTATCGAACACGAGGCTCAGCAGGAAATCACTTGTAGAAGATGATTTTACGGCGCCCATGGTGCTCCATCGCAAACGACAGCCATTCACTCTAGCGGAGGTGACCGTATCAGTCGACTTCCGGGTGGATTGGGATCAAGGCGGCCTCGCCATCTTTCTCGGAGGACATCCGGCGCAAAACCAGCGGCTCTCGCGAAGCCCTCGCTCACTTCGAAGGCCGTACGTCGTGGTTGACCCTCAACTCAACCGCGCGTCAAATAAGTGGGCACGCGTCGCTCTAGAAATGACCGCCGGCGAACTCGGTATCTCAACACTCGTGGCCAATCCGAAATGTGGTGTTGACTGGGCGTCGACGCCGGCTTTTCCTTACGTATCTAATGTCCACGCAACAGATCTCTCAATGCCTAGTGTGAGGCTGAAACTCGAAAGGGTCGGCGCTGATTTGTGGGTGTGGTTCATGATCCCGGAGACACAGTTCCAGGCAGGATACGTGCCGACACCAGAGTTCGTCAGCAGACAATGGCGGAAGTGTAGAGAGATTGTGAATTTCTTCGACGAGCAGTCGATGAAGGGTGATGTGTGGGTCGGATGCTACGCAAGCAGACCTGTCGAGGCTGAGCCGGACATCGAGAGCTTGTTCGTTGAGTTCGAGGACTTGGAGATACTGTGATGCTCTGATCCGAAAGACCTGCCGTGGCCGAGAGAATTGTCCGTTGAGGAAGTGAGGGGCATCAACACAACGGGCACGAGTAATGCGTCTTACCTGAGGAAGGCTCGCGTCATCGAAGGGGCGACTGCTGCAGCTAACCTACAAAATCGTGTGTTGTGCTGCATACTCCAGCTGATTGCACGTCTTGGCAGCTCGCTCTAGCTGGAGCATCGGTTTTCAACTTGCTGAGCCTGTGACTTCTATACAGCCAACCAGCCAGAGATCACCGCGAGATACACGTTGTCCCAACAACAATGCCGACGCCATAGCTCGCAGCGGAAACATACATACAACAACCAGGCCATCCTGATACAACACAGCTACAGAATGGTCTGGTACTCCGTGGCGGCCTTCCGTCCGGTACCACTCCATAGGTGCAGGCTGTTTGCGGCTGCACTCAAGGTGCCTCAACACCTGTACCAAGAGACGGCGCCTCAGTCACGTCCATAGACACGTGACTGACATGTGGTGCGTGTACAGGGCAGAAGCGAACCACGCACATCTTCATTCAGAAGTGGAATAGCAGGAACAGGTGATAGATCATAGCACCCGGCCCACAGTGGAGGGAGAGAGAAACATTCAAGACACCGTCATTGAAAGGCGGTCGGTTCTAGATACACCGGTGCTCTTCTGCATATAGCATGGCTCAGGCCAAACTGGGGATAAAAGCGATATCACAATATAATATTCAACCCGGCAACCCAAAGCTCTTTACTCGCGTACTCCACTTCCATTTCTACTAGATACAAGGCAAATTGTTACTCATCCCTCACAGCTTCGCCTTGTTCAAACCCGGTGCAAACGTCGTCCCACCACTAGTCTGCTCCTGCTGAGCCTCACCCTCCTGCATGGTCCCAATAGCCCCGACCAATTCATCGATCCACTCCAACACCCACTTGTTCCCTTCCTCACTGCTCAGCCATTTCCCACCAGACACCTCGACCTCGCCCTCCTTCTCGGCATCGCCATTCTCATACGCCTTGCGCAGGCCAAAGACGTGGCTCACGACCTGCGGGCCCACGCCCGTCTGCGCGCGCAAGCACGCAATCGCCACCAGACTGGTCAGCACGCGGCCGACGTGGGTCTCGCGCGGCTTCTCCTCGCCGTCGACGTACGTGTGGCGGCTGGGGTTGCTCAGCAGGCTGGCGTAGTGGGCGTGGATGATGTGCACGGGCAGATCCGGGTGCGACTGGCCCAGCTTGTCGAGCAGCTTGCGCTCGAAGCCGGCGTAGACGCTGTCCCACAGGCCGAGGCCGTCGGTCTTGCGCTGCTCGATGTTGTCCGGCGCGAACTGGCGCGTCGGCTTGCTGGACAGCTTGTTGCGGATGTCGGCCGGCAGCGAGTTGTAGAAGGCGCCCAGGCAGTTGATCGTGCGCGGGATGCCGTTGAAGGAGATGCATTTCAGGCCGACTTCGCGCTGCAGTTCGGCGGTGAGCACGGGGGACAGCGTGGGTGATTGCTTTTGGGCCAGGTGCCAGAGGTGTAACATTGCGCTGGGCGCGTTCATGGTCATTGCCGTGGCGGTGGAGAAGGCGAGCCAGGCGGATGGGGAGACGTCGTGGTCTTTGGCTTCCGAGGCCAGGCGGGTGATTGTCGGGGTTAGGGTGTTGGAGTTGACGACTGTGTAGGAGGGTTTGGCGAAGGGGGCATTGATGAGTTGTTTTAGGGCTGAGGAGAGTTTAGACATGGTGGGTGGTGGGTTAGTGGTGTTGATGGAGGTTGAGCTCTTTGTTGCCTTTCTCAATGGTAATACTGATGGTCTTACAATCAGGTCCTGAAGCTTGGCGTGTTCTTCGCTTCACGCTCAAAGTCTTCGGTGGTAAAATTCGATAAGGCTGTTTGTTCGTCTCACGGTTGATGCCGTTGCTGGATGATGGTAGGAGCTGGTGGGCTTGGAGCTCTTATTCACCTCGACTTGATGGCTGACTCTGTTGTTGTTAAACCCTTGAGTGATGACAGGTTTGTTACCGTGCTGAACAATACTGGAAGAAGTCAAGCTCGAGGTTAGGACCTTCTTTTCCACCAGAGAGTACTAACAATGGGCTTAGGCACGGTATAGAGGGAGTGATCGGACATCTTCCAGCTCTAAACGAGATCCGCGGTCGGCGTCGGACGAGAAGGCCGGGTGGGTCGGAGATATATCTATGGCCGCTGCTTTCTAGCCTTTACACTATGCCGTACAAAGAGCTTTGGCCTACTACCAATCAGTAAGACCAGGAGCGTGGCATGCTGAGCAGCGAGCTGTGGCCTGATGTTCTACATTATGCTGCTTCATCTCAGCTTCATTACGCCATGCTATGCCATGGTTACCAAAAATTCAATACTGTGAATCTTATGCATGCCAGTTTTGCTCGTCCAAATCCTACTGGACATGTTCAATTACAGGAGTGTGCAGGCAGATGATGCTAAGCTGACCAGGCCTGATGTGCGTCATTCCCAAGGATTTCTGACGCGAAGACAAGGCATGCAGCAGCTCTGCGAGTAGATAGCCAGTAAAGACTGTGTCACGTTCCTTTCCCTTTCACGAATTCGTGTGACCTGTGGTGCATCTGGTAGATTGAATTCAAAATGTCGTGGAAAGATCAATTCAAGAGATACAAGGGGGAATGGGACAAGTTCAATTCCAAACACAACATCATCCCCAGCCAGCAACAGCAACAGCAACAACCCCAATACGCATACCCTCCTCAGCAGCAGTATCCTGGCCAAGCATCCTACTCGCAACCACCGCCCGCCCCGGGGCAGCAGCAACAACAAAGCTTTTACGACCGCCCACCACCCCCCGGCCCACCATCACAGGGCCAATATGGCTACCCACCTCCCCCGCAGCCGGGCTACAACCCCCAGTCCGCCTCCTACCCTCAGTCACAGCCGCCACAGCAACCAATCAACCCTGTGTACTGGCAGGCACGCTTCGAGCCAAGTGTGCCAGTAACGCAAGAATGGGACGCGAAAGAGGGCGCCCATGGTTGGGGTAACAATGAGCTTGAGAACTATACCTCCAACCCGGAGAATGCCTTCTACACTCAAGACCACAAGCTCATCTTGAGAGCCATTGCGAACAACAGCAGCCAAGATCCTGCCCACAAGTTCACTTCTGCCCGCCTTGTCTCGCGTCAGCGCCTAGGAAGAGATCGTGGTGTCTTGACTGCCGTCGTTACCAGTCCCTGTGCGAGCGGCATATGGCCTGCATTCTGGTTACTACCATTCGAGCCCTTCACCTGGCCAACAGACGGCGAAGTCGACATCATGGAGACCTGGAACGGCGATCACACCAACCACTCCTGTCTTCACTGGGGAAAATTTGATGGTGCTGACTGGAACAAACACATTACCCAGATGACACAATTGCATGACATGGATAGGCGGCCTGTAAGATATGATTTGACTTGGGATCAGCCCAATGGCCAGCCAGGGCAGGGACGCCTAGTATGGCACATCGATGGGAGACCCGTCATGAAGGCCCCAATACCGCAAGGATCGAGGCCGATGCGTGACTTTACCGTTCTGTTCAATGTTGCTATGGGAGGGAATGTCTGTGCTGGTCAGATACCCAGAGACGGTGCCTACGACATGGTCGTGCATTACTGTGCTATGAGTGCCGAGCCAGAAGGCGGCTGGGCTCGGTTTGAGAACGATTGGCGCCACTGTCCGGACGGAAAGGTGGGCTAGGCAAGCACCCAAGAGGGCAGGCGTCGTACCTTCCTCTTGACTTCAAGGATCGCTACTGCTCTGTCGTTCTGTCCGAGATCCCAAATCGGCCATGCATCACATCTTACTGCATCGATATTCCGACACATTTGTTCGCCCACGTAGTCTCACCAGACACGACGTCGTTCTAGCCATCCCTGAAATCACACATGATGCGTGATCGGCAGCATGTAGCTCAGACATGTCTCAACGCGGACACAAACGAGCTGCACAGGGAAGATGGTCGAATCATCAACGTCGCGCCGTGCGTGCTACAAGACTTATACAATGATCTCCGAGAGTCGAAGGTGAGGATATGAGAATGATGTATGTCGACAAAGGTAGCCATGACTAGGGATTATGGTACGCAATCAGATAGTGAGCGCTGCTGTGCATTTCTGCTCTAGCGTCTAGGAGGAGCGGCATGTTTCCAGTAGTACAGTTGCTGTGCCATACTTGGCTTTAGGATAGAGCGACCCGCGAACAAATCTGCACTTCTCAAGTCCATCTCTCACACCGTGTTCAGTGCCAGGTGGTCAAAGCGAAAGATTCTACTGTGTTTGATTGCTAGCTTCTAGACAGTGAGAAGGAATCTGTCCTCTTTGGAATGACATTGGTGGTGAGCTTGAGCTAGATGATGTCTGCAAATATTGCGATAGGGGTCATGGTAAGCTGATCTGGAACACGAACAGGAAGGTAATCTTGTAGGGAGTCATGCACGATATGGCATATCACTTCCGCCCGACGATGTCATTACTTCTTGTCTAATCTCCCTTGTCTACACCTTCTTGTCTAGTCCTCCTTGTCTATGCCTTCTTGTCTAGTTTTTCTTATCTACGTCTAAGTCGCAGCCCCTCCGGTCCTACAATCGCTCTTTCACATGGCCTCGCCTGATCATTCCTCGTGACCCTCGATATCTTCCATATCTTCATCCTTGTGCGGCCACAGTACTTTCCCCTGCCAAACAGCCTTGATCGTCAGTGCAGCGATCCACAGCCAAGCAGCGCACAACAAGATCGTCATCGCCGAGCACACAGCTTTGACGGGCGAGCTGCCCAGCACGTTGCCAAGCTGTATAAGAGCTATCGTCAGCCCCGCGTTGGGGAAGATGATAGCCCAGTAGTTCAGCGTGAAGTGCGCTTCTTTGTAGCCGTGGATGATACCGACGGTTGAGAGCGCGAAGAACCAGAACGCAAGTAGCCAAAGGAAGATGCCGACAGCGACGCCCATTGCCTTCCATATGTCGCCGACTGGAATCGTCGTGATGCCCAAGAACCCTGGCGGCAGGATCACCTGCGCCTGGCTACCGAGAATGACCATTGCGTTCGCGGTATAGGCGGCTGGTCCTACGGCGACAAACATTCCTGGCCGCTTCGGTTCGTCTGGTAGCAGCCCGGACGTTAGTCGAGTGATGTACAAGGTGTATTGGATGAATGCGAAGCAGAAGCCTAGGCCTTGGAAGGCGATCCCACCAATAAGCATTGGCAGCGCCGAGGACGGTCGAGGTTGGCTGTATAGTAAAGTCCCAGCAAGGGGTCCCAGGATAATGAATGGGTAGATGGGCAGGATCCAGGCGGGCATCATTTCGTTGACGGGTAATTGCTGAATATCGAAGATCCTATGATACTGGAAAATCGCGACGAGCATAACGCAGCCGGCGTAGAGCCAGAAGAGAACCTCTAGGGTTCTGACGAGCCATTGGCCGCATGACGGCACGCCGTACGCCTGTATACTGTAGATGATCAATGCAATGCTGACCCAGAATGTGCCGAAGAAAAACGACTCGTGAGGATGGTGAAGGGACTTCCTCAGAGCGCCTTTGACGAGGTGGAACCGCAAGCTGATCAAGATTGAGAACAGGACGAAGAGGACTAGATCGATGATAAATACCACTTTCCCGATCGTTTTCAGTCCAGTGAATGTGTAAGGCTGCTGGGAGAGTAGTGTCGCAATGGCTCCGGTTGACATTGTGCATTCGAACCATGACCAGGTGAAATGCGTCAGTCGCTCTCGCCAGGAAACGCGTTTTCCTTCATAGTTCTTCGACTCTGCATCGAGGACCTTGAGGCTTCGCATTGCTAGAGATTGTTAGGCTTGGGAAGACTAGAGATGGGTAGATGGAATGCGGAAGTTGTGGGCAATGATTTTTTTGCTGCAGGTTGATTATGTCTACGTTCGTGAATGAGTGTGCATTGGGATGTAACCAAACTCGACTCTGTCATGCTACAAGTCAGCAGGTATAACGACGTCTCGAAAGGCGCTTGACGTCGTTGTGATTGCCCATCATAGAATATGTCATTGCTGAAACGTCGCAAGCTTCCGGCAAGCCAAAAAAGCATAGCTTAGTAGGGTCCTCCTGAAACCCTCGTGCCATTCTCTTAAGGTTTGATAGGGCACCGCAAAGCATGGCAATCTTAAGAAGTCAAACGTGCGCATTCAAAAGGCTGGTGTGGCGTGGGAGTGGTGACGACAAGAACTTGGAAGCCAAATGTTTGTGGCTTGGCGTTGCAGCTCACACATTGTCTTTTGGCTTGGCATTCCGGACAATCACTCCGCACCGTGCACTGCCAATCTTCAACTTTAATACCCAGGAAGTCAGGCGTTTCGAAACATGCTATGAGTGGTTCGGAATCCCAAGTGTGACTCCAATTGATGTCGTATCTGGCTGTTTGAGTCTACCATCCCGTTTTACAAGTCTTAGCGCATTATTCAGAGTGAAAGCTACATTACACAATCCGGCTGCTAAGCCAGCGTCTCTCTCTTTCCATACTTCCTCCATCGAATTTTCCGAGGTCTTTCGGAAAACCTTTTCCGCTTTGGCTGCCTTAACAGATTACGTTTGGGTAAAACTGGACTTGCGCCATACTGCATGTCAAGGCGTGGGAGCAGCGTCTCCGCTGGGTACTGAAGCACTCTTTGGCTGTAGTATTCACCGTAGCACCGGCGACATTGAGGCCTGACGTCGAAGGCGCACAACAGGTACACACACTGTCACTTTGACATGCAAGCTTGTTCGTTGTTTACACAGCTAGACTGGAATCCATTCTTGGCGTGACCGAGCAGTCAGAAGCCGCGCACTGATACTTTATCTAGCCCTGGCTTCTGGTTCTTTTCGTCGGGGACGACCTCGATTCGTGTCAGTGTGGTCAGAACTGTCTCTCCACCAGCAAAGGGCCAAGCCTGTCCTTCACTAGGCCTGGATAATGGGCGTTATGTCGTAATCCGAACTTTACAAGAAGCGTCTCCTCAGCGTGTTTCAATTATCGGAAGTTGACACGTAGTAGGCAGCCTCGTGGTGCTCACTTGCTTATCTCTATGCGTCCTCTTCAGCCCAATAACTGTCTAGTTTGCGACACCTAGACGCCCGCCAAGCACTTTGTCTCAGCACCAAAGGGCCAAATGCACAATATTGTGATGGTGGCTAGGTAAGTAACTAAGTGGTATTCATACACGAAGGTCATGAGACGACAAGTGGGTCGTGACTACATGTACCCAGCCACATGAACGCCTAGGTGCACTCGCCTAGCTGAGCAGGTTGGCACTAAGAGACTAGCAGGACATGAATTACACAACGGCGGCTTACACTTTTGTCTGCTAGCGTGGTAGCCAACACTACTTACAGAGAGCGATAGCCGGGCGCAATCGTCTACTACTGAAAAAGAGAGGTGACTTCATTACGTTGAGAAGTATGTGCATAACGCCAGTGAAGTCGGACGCCTGCGAATTCGCCAGACTCAAAAACGTCTCGCCTGCTACTTGTAAAAGGCGGCTGGGCCTTTTCGGTTATCCTCCGACGATATACAAATAACATGGACGGGTTGTTGAAGTGTCGTACTATCAAGGGACGCTGTGTACGCCTACCAAATAGGGAATGAGCTGATAAGGTGAGATGGGCCATCGTTGCAGTGAACAGTGAAGACCACCAATAGGAAGTATACCTCACAATACTGGACCCTCCGGGGACCCACCCCTATCTTTGACAACTCCGCAATCCCCAGGTCCCCGCATGCATTAGCTTGAGAAAAAGACTTGGCGCAAAAGTGTCCCTCTGAGTCCATCGTAAACACTTGCCTGTGTTGCCAGTCAAACACTGGATTTGGCTATGATCTGGCTTCGCGAGCGGGATGTTCCCTAATCATCCGGCGGCGACAGTGCTCCGGGGATGGTCGAGACCCCGCTGGTTGTCTGGACTGATAACAAGTAGAGAAATCTCCTGTGCGCCAACCCCAGATCTGCCTTGCCGCAGGCAGCAAATCAATCGCCAGGGCGCGCGTGGCTGAGCCCATATACATGTGAGTCTCTGTGGCTTAGGGAAGAAGTGCCCTGTGCCTGAAACCATAAAACCTCACAGATTATAAATCTGCCCTTGTCCGAGGGAACTGCCAGATCTGTGAAACCGTGACCTTTCTCTAGACCTTTTTGACACTTCTGCCCACCACCAAAGTCTCAAACTTTGAACGACCCTAGCCCAAGATGTCGACGCCTACAACTGTCGAAAGCACTGCAACCGCTACCTCCACTGGACCTGACCCGAAAACCCCCCTTGTGTCTGTTAGTGACCACACAGCAGGACCTGCTGGGGATATCAAGGAACCTAGTATTGGACAAAAGTTCGCTCGCAACAAATTATCCTGGATCAGCCTGGTCCTGACGATACTACTCTTCGTCTCGACGATTATCTATGCTTGTCGGCCAACGTTCGCAATGAAGTACCGCATCATTCGAGCTTCAAGCAGCCACACAATATTCATTCTACGTGCAATGTCACAGATGGTGGATGCTTTGTTGGCAATCTGCTTGATGACGGCGTTTGAGAGAATTCAATGGTTCCTGGTAGCACGCAACGAGAGAGGTGCTTCATTCGCTCTGATCTCGGCCACTTCCCCAAGTACTGGAGTAGTGGGACTTTGTCAAATGTTGTGTAGAAGGACAACCGGCTTAGGACCTGCCCGTATGTGGAGTTTAGTTCGGCTGCTTTCGCTGAGCCTCCTTCTCGCTATGGGCTTGCTAATAATGAGTATGACCACGATCCTCTATTTATGGCTGATACAGCTGACATCGATATAGGCGACGTGCACACAGACCCCGACTACGATATCATTGCACCGTCTCCAGAAGCTCGGTCTTTCGGCTTCAAAGGCTTCAATATTTCTGTAGCTAGCTCGCTATCATTGATCGCGGATACCATCTACGGCGCTACATTGAATGAATTTTTACTGGATCCCAGGGCAGTGATTGATATCACTTCAGACAGTACCACAAACCCTTCTTGTGCATCTGGATACGACTTCAAGCATGACAATGTCTGTACTCGGTCGGTGTTCATACCTGGAACGACGGCACTAGTGATTGACGAACACTACCATGAAGCGGACCTCTTCGTAGTTCATAACAATATTGGCTATCAACTGGACTTCAATCCTTTGAAAGAGGATTTCATTTTCGACGGTGCCACACACTGTCGCATCTATGGTACAGCACATGCAGCGGCACAATATTGTTTTGCTCCCGCCACTCAAGGTGGCATTGCCGCGAGTAGGTTCTTTCCTTGCGAGTCTATGATAACTTGAGCTAATCTGTTGAAGAGGTAACCCACTGTCTTACGGCCATCTCTGACCCACAGAGCTGCTTAGATTCGACTCAATGGAAGAACAACCCCGGTATCTCAACCATACTCACCATTCAAATGAGGACCGCTGACGTCGTGTATCGACGCAGCACGACTATCATCGCGATGCACTCCTTCAAGGGTGGACCGAGCCCAGCGTCGCTCAGCTGGTCTGATCTTCAGGAAGCTCATCATGTCATGATAACTGGTGACGGGGCTCTGCAAGCAGTAGGCGACGTCCTAGACGTACGCTCGTTCGATGACACGGATCTCGACGACGTCCTAGATGACACGGGTCTCGCCGACGCCCTGGATGGCACGGGTATCGACGACGTCCTAGATACTCTTTTCGACAGTACCTCAGGTAGTTCCGACTTCGACCCATCCTCAAATATTTTCGACACGACGACAAAGATCCAAGCTGGGTTCAACAAAGTGTCTGTCATGATACCCACCATGCTCTACGTAGTCAACATCACCTACCCTAGCACCACTCAGTGGTCCTTCGCCGGCAGTAGCATACTTCACAACATCCTAGCCATCCCATTATATGCGAGCTCATCATTTAATTGGCAATCGGTTGATCTTAGCAAGCTAGGTACGGCGGATTTCGACAACGCACTTGCCAATGAGGCCAATTTGTCTCTTGCAGAGTCCAAATACACTGTTAGCGTCGGGCTGTGGTCCGTGGCCGTGTATGCCGGTGTCGGAACGCTTCTGATTCTGTTTTGCCTTACAACACTAGTCCTTGCGACGTTCCACCCCATTTCATCACGATTGCCAGATTATGGGCCATATCCTCTTTTCAATTTCTGGAAGTGGCTCACTGTTGTCCCAAGAGACAATGTCGATTCAGAAGCGGTTTCAGATGCCACAGCACCTTTTGCTGACTTGCAAGTACAAATGTCGACTCGTCGAACTGTTACTACAGCATAAGTCTACCTGTACAAACAGGGACTACTTAAGATGTTCTTGGATACGGCTGAATTGAAGGATAAAGACCAGATCTTCATAAATGGCATGTACCTGGCGCAGCACTCTGAGGCCTTCGGCAATCCACAAGCCTTCGCGAATCTCTAGGATGCATTTTCAGTGTCGTCTTTCACAAATGGGGCCAGGATCTCCAAGCAGACGTTTACTCTTATTGTACGCCGAGTTCTCCAATAAAACCGCACATCAGAAAACGCTATTGGCCTGGAGATGCAGTTGGAACTAGAGAGTGATTTTAGCAAGTTTTATGGTATTACCGGTCTTTCTCGCGATCCCCATCTATTTCGGCAAGGAGAGTCGCCGCTGGACAGTTGCATATGCCCACAGATTACGTGAGAAAGAAGACAATCCCATACGAGCTCGTCACTACTATAAGAAGGCTTTCAAAGACTTCGATGCTCTTACCCACATTTCCTTTCCTAGCTATCGCCCATACTGTAACAGGCGACATCGTTCCCATCAAATCCGGACTCAGGTGGGAAATCGGGATTGAATCAATTTCTTGTTGGGTATTACCTCTTTGGCATCTTCTACTCCTTCGGCGAGGGTCCTGTGCCGTTTGTGTACGCTTCAGAGAGTATGCCTCTCTTCGTCCGAGACGAAAGCATGGGGTTTGTGACGTCGGTCAATTGGTTGCTCAACTGGTTAGTGGCTCTCACAGCCCCTTTCCTGTTCGATTCGTTAGGCTCGGGCGGCACCTTTGCATTCTACGCCGTCTGGTGCCTGCTGCTCTGGTTCATGATTCTATTGTAAGTTCAACCTCTCCACGGTGCTACACGGGCTTCGAATACTGTGCTGACGATGATTGACGAAGGTTGGTCCCTGAGACAAGGCTGCTGACTTTAGAGCAACTTGATCATGTCTTCGCGGAAATGGACTTCAAAGACTTCGCCCGTCATGCAATTCGAAGCCTACTATGGCTTCTTCATATCGTGGAAAAGCCAAAGAACCTGTATGAGTCTGGAGTTCAGAATTTTGAGGAGGGAGTGGGCTTACAAAGGTTCGTCCTACATGCCTTTGGTCCCCGGAACGCACCAGAAAGCTCATCCGCCGACAGCACGCTTGCAGCTAATGGTGAAGATGGCAGCAGCGTTAAGACAACTGCTTCGCATCATGAAATACGAACGATGAGTGGTATGAACGGGTAGGCCCAACCTCACCCACCACCACAATCTCCTACCGTGACAGATGACGATGGAACACATCCGGCACCATTGCCGCGATACTAGCATTGAGGTATGAGGTATGAGGTCTGACACAACAAGTGTCCGGGGTCTAACGACTACCTGCTTGATCCCATATCAACGTCTACGGAACTCCTCGTCCGCACCGTCCATTACTCGCTCCGTTGCTGCGAATTCCAGAACAAAACCCCCGATTCTGCGCCCAGTACCATGTCACCTACTCCACACGCACAAGACTAACACTACCAGCCAGCCGGCCATCCAAAACCCTCCCTGAGAAACCCCCCCCCGTTCCGTTCTATTGTCACATCAAGAAAACGCACAACGTGGTAGTGGACAGCAAAGGCGCAACAACGTGAGTGAATGAGTGTCGAGATCACGGACCGCCACAGTAGTCGATCGCGGCATACATATACAGCTCTAGACCTCCAAACAGAGAATCGATCGATTGGAAGAGAACGGAACGAAGCAGGTCCAGAACAGCACATTTCAATTTGCCCGTCGTGTTTGACAGTACTACAGGTGATGCCGAGGCACTCCAACAACTAGCAGTCGAGCAATGGCGAGTAAATCCTCAGTCTTCTTCGGACGACCCACGAACAGGGCGGTCACAAGTGGGTGATACAAGAACCAAAAGAGTAGATCTACTACAGCTCATGCACCACATAGCTAATGACGCACATCTATATCAATGACCAATTCCACCGGCAACCCACTCCTGGTACTCGGGATCTCCAGGGTTAGGAAAGAACCCGCCTTGTTGTCCAGGCCCCTGCTGCTCCGGTGGAGCTGGCTGTGCTAGGATAGGCTGCAGACCATTCGCGCCGACTGGACCCAGAGCACCACCTCCAGGCGCGATACCTTGGCCCTGACCTTGGTTCGCTCTGGCGTCTCTCTGCCTTTGCGCGCGGACATAGACAAGCATAGCCAACGCTCCGGCGAGCGCAATGATGATTAGACTTTCGAGTAGTCCGTCGTCAAAATCCTCGTAGAGATCGTCTGCCTCGCGTCTCTGCGCACCCGTATACCAGTACTCGTTGTCGCCGCCCGGCATTCCAGGCTCGCCATTGGCGATGTATTCGAGGTCATCACCGTACCCGTCTTCACCTGCTTGTCGGCCAGCATAATCCTGGGCTTCCATCTCCAAGGCACTATCTATGAAGCGGCTCAACCACTCTCTTACAGTCTTTGGCCCCTTGTTTTTCTCTGCATCCTCGTCGTCTTCCATTGGCTTGACTTTGCCACCACTAACACCATTCCACCAGCTGCGTGCTCTGAGTCTCAAGAGCGCCAGTTTGACCGGGAGATATGCTTCTTTGTTCATCTCGAGCGCGAGATCGTAGTACCGCTTGGCCATGTGGAAGTCTTGCTCTACACTTCCTACGCCGTTCTCATGCATCCATCCCATGTTCCAAAGAGCTTGGGCGGCATTAGGATGTTCGGCTGCGGTGCTATAGCACGAATACATTGCTTCGATGCTCGGAGTGGTCTTGTTCGACTTGACCAGCAATGTGCGCGTAGGTGTCCCTATGCCGGCGGCGTGATAGTCGCCTGCTTTGATTAGGGAGTCGATATTCTGTTGATGGGCTGAACGGGTGTAGTAGACTTGTGCTAGTCTTGGGTTGTTGAGGAGGCGTGTGCGTTGGGAGGCGGGCACGCTTTCGAGTGGGTTGGAGAAGATGGGCAGCATGGGGAGCGAGAGTAGCGAAGTCTTCTGGTCCAGTAAGAATGCCACGTTTGCTTGTGCTGGTTCGGAGCCTTGCTCTGCGGCCATGAGAGAGGCAATGAAGGCGCGTTCATAGTCATTGCGGTCGAAAGCGGCATTCGCCTCGACGAAGGCGGAATGCAGAGGTTCGGCCTTTTCGGCTACGACCTTGTAATAAGTTGCTGCATGGTGACAGTTCTGTTGTCGGCCCAAACCCTGGTTCGAGAACTCCGCCAGATAGTACAAGGCTTCCATCACGCCGGCGTTCTTGGCCAGCTCGAAATATCGGACAGCGGTGTCAAGATCGCCTTGGTCGAGGAAGAGAACGCCGAGGGCAGACTGCGCTATACCCAGCTGCTGCTCACTGGCAGCTTTGAGGTAGGCGGCAGCTCTGTTGCCGTCTCGGGGTAGACCCAAGCCGTCGCGGTACATAAGGCCAAGATGATACTGGGAAAAAGCGTCGCCACTCGAGACGCCGCGCTTGAACCAGGTGACAGCCTTGTCGAAGTTCTGCTCCACGCCTTCACCACGCAAGAACATCCGACCAATGTAAGCGGCAGCTTTGGCAGCGGTTTTGTCGATGTTTTTGGGCGCCTTGGGGTTGACCTTGTCATCTTTGGACCAGTACTGGGTTGCCACTTTCATAAACTGGCTCCTCGCCTTCTTCAGATTCCGTCTGTAACCCCTGGGGGGCTCATAGAAATGCTTGCCAAGGGTGAGACTAGCACCGTAATCGCCCTGACGTTCTCTCATATCTAGGTATTCAAGCACGTTGTCGAAGCTCGAGTAGATGGCATTCTTGTCGGGGGCGAAAGGACCCGAGGAAGTCCAGCTCGCAGCCTCACCGTAGGCGCCACCGACCTCATCGGCCCAGCGGTAAGCGTTCCGCTGTAGAAGATGGCCACCTGGAGGGCCAGACAGCCACCAATCCATGCTCTTGTCGGCGACCTTCTTGTAGTACTCGACGGCTCTGTCGCAGCTCTTGGCAGTAGCAATTCCCATATGATATCGATGGGCCAAGGTCATCTCTGCGCGGACCTCGCCCTGCTCGGCTGCAAAGGTGTAGTACAGGTGGGCCTTGGCCTGGTCGACTGGGACTGCATCGCCAAGGCCTGTGGCGTATAGCAGGCCGAGCATGTGTTGTGCCGTAGCGTTTCCACTTCTTTCAGCCAGAGCGGCGTATGCCTTGAGTGCTGTGTGTGGCCGCCTGGGATGGGAGAAGTTGCCATAGAAGTTCATCTCGGCCAGCAAGAACAGAGCATCGTCGTCGACGTGTGCAGCCTTTGTGAGTCCATCAACCGCCTCTTGAAGTTTCGGTGGTATTTTGCCCTGCTCGCTGGTCGAGGAGCGAGCAGGCGCATTCATGAAAAGGGCGCGGAAGACGAGCTTGGAGTAATGCCACAGTGTCGCCGGCAGACCAGCGGGCCTGGCGTCAACGACGGCCTCTTTCCATGTTGGCTCGATCTCACGGAGGTCTGACCATATCTGGTGCGCCTTGTACTTGGACTGCTCGGGTGGATCGTGTCTGCCGTGGTCCTTGAGGAAGGCGTCTCGTGCCTGCGTCGTAAAGTCGTGTTTCCCACTTTCAGGCTCGGCAACAGATACTGCACTCAGAGCGTGCGAAGGCAAGACGCTCAGAGAGATGAGTAGAAATGCTGTTCATGGTTAGCAGGTGCGTTAAAACCGTTGACCATGGATTGCTCGCACCAAATAGGCCGAAGACGGCGCGCTGAAATGCGCCCAACATAGTGAAGACCAACGTCTCTGCGCCAATACTATAACAACATGGCAGCTGGAAAGAGCTGCTTGCTTAGACAGCCATGGTCTTCATTCAGGCCCAGTAGTGTAGCGGTGGTCACGTTGCCTGTGTGGAAGAACACATGTCATTCGCCATTCGCCGGGACGCGACTGCTGTACGACTCTGTTACAGAAAGTGACGCAGCTGGATGCCTGAACTCAGTGTCTGCCTGCAGCCTAGCCTGCAAGGCCCACTACCCCTGAAGCGGTGAAGACTCGTACTTTCCTCCCCATCTGAGCGTACAAACATAAAACTGCGACTATATCCTCATCGTCATGAACCTGCAAAGACTTTACTTTGGTGATGTCTTGAGACTCATTGCTTCAAGCTACACAGGCTACTGACCAAGGCTGTTTTCTGAGCTGCTGCTTCATACACTCTACCACACCAGCCTAGACCTCACAAACTTCGCTTCTTATGCTTGAGAAAGCTTTTCTCGCCCAGCCCCTCAAACGACTTTCGGAACGCCGATGCAGGTCCTTTACCCGTCCTCGCACTACCCCTCGCTGGCTTCGCCGGATGTTCGTTGGGACTCGACTGTGTTAAGTCCACGACCAATGTATCATCTGGGATCTGACTCAACTTTGGTGCACGGACATCTTTTTGACTAGTGCTGGCTTTGACCTGTTTCTGAGACGGTGCATCACTTGAATCATCCGACCAGAGAGGATCAGATGCTTTGCCACCATCCTTGCGGTTGACGCGTGGACTTCGTCGAACACCCGCAGGCTTCCTGCTCTGCTGGCTAGACGTCAGAGCCCGTAAAGAAGGGAACCCGTTGCTGTCAAGAGACTCCGCGTCCTCGGAAAGTTCGAGATCGCTGTCTTTTCCGGCAGAAACGTACCCGTCCAGCCCAGCAAACGATGTACGCACGGCCTTTCGTTGCCCTCGTGTGCTCTTGCTCTGACCCCGTGATGCTATCTCCTCTTGCTCTTCCGCTTGCGTCTGTGGCACCTCAGACGCCAGAGAATCATGCTCCAGCAGACTGGCTGACTGCTGATCCTCGTCAGGTTGGTTGCTCACCGCACCATAACTATTTTCGCCAAGATTCAACGACTTCAACACGACGTTCGCGTCAGTGCCTGGCGTCGGTGTCACTCGCTGAGCGTCCTGATGCGAGCTGCTCTGCACGTTGATAGACGGTGTGTCCATTTCAAGCTGCGCCAAGTTCGGGTAGCGGACTGACTCTACCATGCTTTCCGACGGCACCGAGCTTTCGCGCATAGCACTTGCGTCGCCTAGTGCTTTGGACTGTGAGCTGACTGCGTTAGGACTCGAGCTCCAGTGATTGTCTGTATTCTGCGTTTTGTCTACTTGCTCTTGGATCTGCTCCTGCGCGCCGCCTTCTGTGCCTCGTATTTCATCCGCCAGAATCGGCTCTGCTTCTCTGAGTGGATGAAGTAGTCGCTCGTCCAAAGCTGAGTCAAACCCAGCCTCCTTGATAATGCCATTGATTTCAACTCGCCGGGGAGTATCAATGTCGGTCTGGCTCTCGACGACGCATGACGTTGTGGAGTCTTCGATGAAGCCGCCTCGGAGCTTGACTTGATCAGACGTGCTCTCGTTGGTCGACATTTGCGACGGAATCTGCTGGCTCTCGGCAACGAACGCCTTGGCAGTCGCTGACGGTGCCACCAATTTCGGTCGGATCAGCTGGTCGAATGACATCTCTCGAACCCCGTCGTCCACTTCGTCATGGTCGCCTTGGCTCATCGGCATATCGAACTTGCTGTAGATACGCGCTCCAGTCTCTGCGTCGTATTGTGCGTCCACTGGGTCTCGGTATTCAGGAGCGAGCTGTAGCTGTAGCTCGTCGTCGTTCTTTGCCATGATCCGTGCTACCATGTATGGTGACTCTTCCGGTTCGAAGCGCTCGTTCATGTGCAACTGTCTGTACGCAATGATGGCACCCTCAGCTAAATCTGTCTGCTCGAGCACAGGTAGATCGTCGAACCTCTCCGGTATTGGCATATCGCCATCTGTTGCTCCGCCACCAGCCGTCAGCGTGCGTGAGGTAGTTACAGACTGTGACGGTTGCTTGTCGTCTGTTGCCTCCTCCGCGTACATGTCTTGTGTCTGATCCTCTTCATCGGGGTCATCGTACTGCAGGAAGGTATCAGGTATGCCAGCTTTTCGTGCCTCCTCTTTCTCCTTCTTGACCTGCCAAGGGTGCTTGAATGGAAATGGAGGGATCTCGATACGCTTGTTTCTCCCGACACACTCAACAGCACTCACAGTCAATTTCTTCTTCCATCGATCCTGTGAGGTATCTTTGAGATGGGGTGCAGATGCAGATGTTGTCTCGGATTGTTGCTTAGCCTCCTTAGCCTTCATCTGTCTAGATGGCTTGGCAAGCTTCTCACGCAACGCTTGCTCTGCGGCAGGAGTCTTTGGGGTGCGAACGCCCAAAGCGTTGAAAAGCATGCGTCTCGAGCTTGCCATATCGAGTCGAGTACGTTTCGATGAAGGTTCTTCGGTTGGTTGCTCTGGATTTACCTCTTCTTGCGTGGGAGGTGCTTCCGCCGTGACCGGTTGCGGAACGGTCGGCTGCTCGACCTCTCCAGCGACTGGCACCTCTGCAGGCCTCTTCTCGGACTGCTCCGCTGCTGGTGCGTCTGTTGCGGCACTTTGTGCCTGAGCAAGGGGTTCTGGTTCTGATGGTGCAGCAACGTTCAACCTCTGGAAGATCGCTGCCTTTCTTGCCTCCATTTCGTCGACCTCAGCACTAGCCTCCTCTCTGCCACTTGGAAGTGGTCCAGGCTCCGCTGTTTGTCCTCCGTGTTCGCGCAAGTAGGCTTTGAGCTCTTCAAAGTTTGCGTTCTCGTGTATCTTGCCTTCCTCTTTCAGTCTCTTCATGAGCTTGTTAAGCTTCTTACGCTCGTTATTTCTCTTCGTTTTCAATTGACCGTGGCCAGGTGGAGCACTTGAGTTGACAACCTGTCTTGGTACAAGATTCATCGCTTGCTGCTGATCTTGCGTTGGCGCAGACTTGCTGGGTGGCTGCACCTCCGTAGTTGTGTCGTTTTCTTCACCTATCTTCTTCAAGCTTTTACCATCAGTGAGGTTGTTCTTCAATTCCACGGAGCTCACTGAGTCACCAGCACTCGAACTTGAGCTTGAGTCGCTACTATCTGGGCTGTCATCAGAACTTGAATCATCTTCAGAGGAAGAATCAGGTTCTGAATCCGAATCAGAGTCCGAATCAGAGCCACTGGATGAAGTGTCTTCTGCATCTGCCTGTTTTCTCTGAGCTTGTCGACTGACTGAGGATGTCACGTGGCCGTTGTCTTCATTGTCGTCGTCACTTGAATCACTTTCGGAACTCGATGTATCGTCTTCTTTTGGATCTGACGACTTCTCTTTGATGGGATGCTTCACAGATAGCGGTGCTTCCATTCGTCGGACTCCTTCAGCCTCCTTTTCAGTGCTATTACCAATGCTTGAAGCATGACCATTTCTCAGCTCTGAGAGCCTGTGCTCAAAAGCAAGGTATTCTGGCTGTTCGAGTGTCCGTTTGGTCTGGAAATCCACGGCTTCATCGTCACTAGAGTCGTTGTCTGGACTAGAGGTGTTGTGATGACTCGGAGTGGTCTTGGTCTGCTCTACAGCATGTTTCCCTAGATGAATTATCTCATGATCTTCCTCGATTGTGCCTGTAACGGGGTGTGCGACTTTTTGCTGTGAAAGCTTTGCGGGAGAGTGTAAGCCAACGAATGATACTTCACGCGCTGGGACCACTTCGTGGTGTAGCTCCTCAGTTCTTGTTCGCTTCCGCTTCTGTCCTCGGTGCTGGGGGCTAAGAATGCTGAGCTGCTCCTCAGGGTCGTTTGTGTTGAGATCGTCGGCCTGTGCAGCCCCGTGGACTTCGAGGTCTGCTCCTTCATCTTCAGAGGCATCTTCCAGATCGTCCTCTATGCTTTCGTCGTCGTCCTCCTCCAGATCTTCCTCGTCCACGTATTCCTCATCCTCATCGTCGTCCTCACTGTTTCCACTGTCGTATTCCTTGTTGTCAATAAATGCAATGGCATCGCACATAGCTGAAGGAGCTTGGGGTAGCGCAGGCAAGGCAAGCTGGGTATCGTCCGGCTGATCAACAAGCAACCTCCTCTTCTTCCTGGGTGGAATGTAGACTTCTGGCCTTCCGAAGCCAGGTTTGAACCTCCTGCCCCAGCACACACCATCGATCAGATGCCTACCATCAGCAGTGATCTGCAACCTTCCACCATTCCTTCGTTCTCTCATCTCATTCGTTGTGAGGCCACGTATGACCACCTCATCGTCGTCACGGAGGACGTCTTTGAGCTCTTGATAGTGCAAGCATTCGTAGTTGTTGACTTCGACGAGGTACTCTTCCAGTCCCCATTCGCCATCTGACGATTCAAGCGGGATGACTGTGTTCACCGCACTAACAAGCTCTGCAACTGTCTCGATGCGCTGTTTCCCTGGACCGTGCGCGGCGGTGGTATTGAAGAGATGGCGGACTTCTGGAAGTTCATGGCGCTGGACCGTGAGTTTAAGCCGCATCGTTGCGCAAGGAAGTGAATGTATTGGGGGTTCAGGGCCTTGGGCATGTTCTGTTCTGACACATATCGTATGTTTAGCAATCAGTGTGCATGCTCTCGAACAACGATTTACCGCATTGTGCTGCTGATCGCAATGCGCTTGCAATTGTGCTCACACTGACGCCTCGGCCACTGAATAATGCTCAAACGCGTAGGAAAGAAAAGCTATGACGCGCAGCGCTAGATCATTTTAGGCTCAGCTTTTGTCTGGCTTAGGGTCTCCATCTTCACCAGAAGAAAAGTGTCAATCTACCAGTAAAGTACCACGAACAGCCGTGGTGCTGAGCTCAGAGGTGTACCACCTCGTCCATGGTATGGCTAAGATGGCTCGCTTACGTATGCCTAGTACTGTAATCTTCACCTCTCCAGCCGAGATGTACGAGGCGGTCACCCTTAGCAAGCAGCCTACGCCATCCTACAACATGTACTTACCTGGTCGAAGCTGTGCGACTTTTCAATTACAGCAGCAACAAGATCAGCGACGCCTGGCATGTCATCGCTCACGGTTGGTCTCGTCCTTAAGCCTTCTTACCGTAGTGGTGTAGATGGTCGTAACCTTGCAATCGCCTTAGAGACCCACTTATCGCTACGTCCAGACTGGTGCTCGAGAGCATGAAACATGTGGAACGGAGACCAGGGTCACGTACCTACAGGCCCTGGGAACAGATGAATGAGGCGCAAGGGACTCTTGCATATCGCTACACCTGATTTACCGATCGGGAACGAAGCGGGGGTACGTGTATCTGCACCGAAATTCGGGAAGTGTGGCTGCACCTTGCCGAAACACTAGTATCACTAGTGCGATCTTCTTTCCACTTTTCTACGGGTCAACCTCAAGCGTCACGCGTTCCTCCTGTCATCCCTCTTAAATCTGCGTCTTACTGAACTACGAAGACGACCTGTGGCGCACATCGGTACCCGCTCGATTCACTGTATGTCAGATCATCACGGCATCATCGGACGTGCCGCATACCAAGAACATCAGCGCGTTATCGCCAATATCTCGGCGTTGGATGTTAGGCTTCTTGACTGCTCTAGAACAATGTCTAGCAGCACCGCCCAGAGGCTATTCGGAACTTGGCGTAAACCCTAGCAGCTCGGACCGAGTCCAGCTGAGTCCACCCAAGCTGAAAACGTGGTGAAAGTGGTTCTTGACTGTTCGTCTACTCCATTTGAGCCGACCGATACGAAGATCGAGGCCCGCTCGCGTGCGCCCCCTCAAGCTGGGGCTTTGCTAAGCAGGCTATCCGGATGCCATTGAAGTAATGTCAGCCATTTTTAAATTAGTCTGACGAATCATTTTCGACCCTTCCGCGGTTGATAGGGTCAATCGAGATGAATAGAAGAGTCTGTCGTCCCCCAGCATGCAGGATGGTACCTTGCAGCTCATGTTCACCAAACGCCTTCCAGCCTGATTCCTAACTGCACTATCACTCTTGCTGTTCTGTATTTGCCCGAAAGCCGTTCATGATGATCGAACCACAAGCCTCGAAAGGCCTCCAGATAGGCATTGTCGGCGCAGGTGTCGCTGGCCTCAGTGCCGCCATAGCTCTCCGCCGAATAGGTCACGAATGCGAAGTCAGTACATATCAACATGCGTGTCATGCTGACCTCTAATGTCGTTCAGATCTTCGAACGTTCATCCTTTCGCAATGAGAACGGTGCTGCGGTTTCCATTCCACCCAATGGTGGCCGCATCCTCAAGCGATGGGGATTCGACTCCGTGAAAACAGGTGGCATCGAGATAAAGCAAGTCCGGAGACCCAAAGGTGACACCCTCGAGCCCATAGCACCTACCATCGACTTCAGCGACATTCCTTCTCGCTACGGGAACGAGTGGTACTTCTACCATCGTGTCGACATGCACCGGCAACTTCGGCTTATGACTGAGGACCCTGAGCTTGAAAACACACCGTCAGCCATCCGACTCGGCTGTCAGGTAGTTGATCTTGACCCGGAAGAAGGCATCATCACACTGAAGGATGGCACAACCGTGCAGAAAGATCTGGTCATCGTTGCAGACGGGCAGCACGACATACTCAACCAGAAAATTACCGGCGTTAACATCCCCATGCAACGATCGGGCCAGACAGCTTTCCGCTGCCTGATCCCCATGAAAGATATCCTCGAGGACCCGATCACAAGACCACTCTTCGAGAATCAAGCTCCCGGCTTCTGGGCTCCAGTTCTGCCAGCCAAAGGCGTCATGTGCGTCACATACCCCTGCAGGAATAACGAGATCCTGAACTGCCTTATCGTAACCCGAACTCTCCACTCTCAGACTACCAGCGAGGGGGACCAAGCAATTGAAGACTGGAACTTCCCCGCCTCACCTGCGATGCTCGACGCGGTCCTAGACGGCTTCCACCCAAGCGTCCAAGCACTGATGAGGAAAGACCCCACCATCAAGATGTACACTCAAATGAAACGTGACCCACTTCCTAACATGTTCAAGGGCAAAGCCGTACTGATCGGCGACGCCCTCGCACCGAAGCTTCTCACGCACGCCCAGGGCGTCTCCTCTTCGATAGAGGATGCCGCAGCCCTGGAAGTCCTGCTGAACGGCGTCGAGAGCTCCGGAGACGTCACGCGCCAGCCATCAGCAAAACTCACAGGACGATTGTCTCTATTTGAAAGCTTCCGACTTCCCCGACAATCCGCAACACAGATCCTCACAGAGCCAATCGTGCCAGGACCGATGTTCATCGAGATGGGCAAGAAGGCTGAAGCGAGGATAAGGAAGTACTACCAGGGGCCACTTCCACCTATGACTGCTGTTCCCCACTCGGTGCCGATTTGCGATTTCTTCTTTGGATACGATGTCACGAAGGAAGCCGAAGCGTTACTTGCTGCCTCGGAGCGAATTGAACAGCTTGCGGACGAGGTCAAGTCTACGGTGAACGTCGCCGAGACTGAAGTGCCTGAGAGTCCTCCCCGTGCTTAGTGCGTCTTCTTTTCGGTTCGGTTTGCTTCAAACAGCGGAGGTGGCATGTGGGTGGCGCTATAAGGTTGCCTTTTCCATAAGTTCGTGCTAGTGGATGTTCTGAGATGATACCCTTGACTTATTCAATGAATGAGTGTTACCACCGATACCTAATATCTACGGGTGGACTACAATACAAAGATAAAAATGAATCTGCCACTATCTTCTACACGCGTCCGAGCTGCCGTGAGTCCATCAGGATTACGCATACCCATTTGCACCAGGTGAACAGAGGTTACGAGTACGTTGTGATCACGAATGGGCCTTCGCTCCCGACTCGGACTATTCAATGTGCCCCAGAGTAGAAATTCAGTCTGTCATCGTCGGCAAAATGGCAAAAACAATCGACATCCGGGATTCGCTGGTCGTCACCGACCCAACTACTAACAGAACGATTCGCAGCTTCGAGTATGCCAGATCGGACGGGATGAGCCTGTTTTCTGCGATCTATGATCGATTGCGAAAGAAGAGTAGTGTAGAAGGACAATTATTACATTGGTTTACGGTGTGCTGTGCCCGTTTTCGCAACAGGCAGGCGCGGTCGTTCCCAAGGCTTGGCGCTCTGTAACCCGACGTGTCTGAAAGTCTTTCAGCTTTTGACTTTGGCCTTATAGTCGTTCCTCTCTATCTGGCAATCTACCAAAATTTCTCAGTCGCTCTTCGTGAGACGTCTTCAGCTCGCATATAATACAACCAGTCAAGCTCGGCAATGCCAATTGAGCTTACGGTAGACCCCGACCTTGATCGGGAGGCAAAGACGGGCAGTGGCAGTATAACAAATCGAGCTGTCCTGATTCTGTGATCCCCAGGCATTGTTACCTCACTGTTGGGTCGAAGACATCATCAGCTGTCGACTTTGCGTGAAGTCGCTTGCCTTGCCCGCCAGGTCTAAACTAGACTACAGCTAATCTTCGCCATCTTGTTGCAACTTGGTAAGCTCTTTCCCGGTAGACTCACCGAGACCCCTACTTAGGATCAAGCCCGCATTCACAACCGTCGTCTCCTGCATACCGGCGTTGAGTTTCAGCATAAACCGATGTCACGCATCTCACCTTTTTTAAAATTTGCCTCAAGCCACACGCAGGACAAGGCTGGCCAGGAAGAATCGCAATCATAGAGCCTCAGGACTTCGTCGAGCTTGATCTCGCTCAACACAAGAACGACTGACCATTCCTGCATTCTACTCAACAGTATCCCGGTGACGAGCGCTCGTCCTGATGGCATATATCCTTGAGCAGCAACTATCGCGTCTGGACTGAGAAATATGTCATGCCAGATGACGATAAGAGCGTACCGGAGATGCAGCCTCATACTAAAATATACCTGCTCAGAAGCCCTTGCGTAGCTGCTTGTGGTCTCTTTGCTCGTGCAAGAGAGCGAATATCGATGATGGCATTAATAACTTGATCTAATCTGATGGCACAATCTATGTTATGTATCTAGTTTAGTACTTTGTTGGTTTCAACGAACTCTTCGCAATATAATCGGTCATCCTCTGCAGACCCCTCAACCTCTCTTCCCTGCTCCCACCCAGAAAAAGGTTCACCACCGGCCAGGCATGAACACCCGCGGGCTCAGCATGCTTCGTCACAAACGCACCGTCCCTCTCCATGTGATTGACTGTTTCGGTTATCCCAGGGGCAAATACTTCTTCCGCTCCATATATGATGCGGAAGCCATCGGTAGGACTTGCATTTTTCCATCGACCGACATTGCGACCAGGGCTCACGATCGCATCAGTCCGGCATAACTTGCCTGCATACTGCGACGCGTACAGTTCCAGGCTGTCCTTGTTGAGGTAGTCACTTGGCGTGTTCTGGTTCAGCTCACTGACGAGATGCGTCCATGGCGACAATAATACAGCCAACGCCGGTCGATCGTCTTTGTCGAAGCCAGCCTGTGCCCCGACCGCGCCAGGCTGAAGAAGAAGACTCATAACAAGGGTCGCACCGGCCGAGTCACCACTCACAACAATCTTCTTGGCGCCTCCCTCCTTGAAGGAATTCCGTAGAAAGGTAAATGCAGCGCGGGTCTGTTCGAACTGAGTTGGCCAGGTCGCGTCTGGCACCAAGGTGTATTCTAGCGCGAAGCAAGCGGGGTTCCTATAGCCTCTGTCCTTCAGGCAGGTGAGCCAGGCAATCAGAAATTCGAGGTAGAAATAGCTGCTTCCCATGCTGAAGCCGCCACCGTGACAATAGAAAATGATTACGTCGGGTTCCTTCTCGGGCTCAGGCGCGATCCACAGCCCTCTGAAGTCATGCCGCTTGACTTCAGAGTATCTAATGGGCGAACTCAGGTAGCCGTGGCGCAGCAGACGCCAACGGAAGAAGGGGAGAGCGACACCCTTGGAGAAAAAGACCCTGCCTATGGAGGCCGGGATGTACGCGAAGGCGTACCTTACGCAGCGGATAACGATGTCCTGGAAGAGAGTGGCATTTTGGCAGAAAGGCGACTGTTCTGTCTCGGGTAGGCAGTATCTCTCATGGGTGAGTTGAGAGGGTAGTCGGAAGAGAAGGAATGGCAGGACCTTGATGACGACTACGAGGACATCGTATGTTCCTGCTTGTATGAGCAGTTGCGGGACGAGGCATATGACGAAGACGGCACAGTCTATCAAGCTGATTGGTCCCAAGACTGGCATGTTGAGCAAAGCAAGATACTCGAACCTGATCTCGGACGCGACCCTTACTCCTAGAGCAGCCTTCTAGCTCACCAGCCCTCGTCGACACCTGAGAGTTTGCGACGCAGTATTTACCCGTACAATGACCTCACGTGTGGGGGAGGAGGAAGGTGTCTTCCATCTTCTTACCACATTCGTCTTAGTGGCCCTCTTTGCCGACTGAGCGCGTTGCGTACCTGGGGGACACGTGACCCAAATTTATTGAAGTTCCTGAGGCCGACTCACTGCTCGCCTGTAGAAGTGACATGAGTAGCGCCAACGACATGTACCATCAACACCAAGTGCAAGTTCAAACAACAGATGACCCCATTTCCTATCGCCTTACCGCAGTCGTTCCTTTCTCGACCATCGTACAATGATCAACCCACTCTGAACGCAAGCACGAATACGTGGGCAGTGTGGTTCTGCCTTGTTGAACGACTTCAGCCATACCAACAGTCCCACCTGAGTCTCTTTCGAATACGCCACGATAATCATACACGCTTCTAGCCTCCGCAACATCGCAACATGGCGCAACAGGCCCCTCTTGAACCTGGCAGTGCGCTTTATGAGCTTGCAACGTACGACAAACGCAACCAGCTGATGATCAATATGCTGACAGTGCCCAGGAGTGCCGACCTCAGCAAAGTGCCGGAGAAACTAGTCTGCAAGAACTGCTCTCACTTCCTTCTTAACGCCTTCAAGACAGCGTGTTGCGACGGTGCTCTCTGCGAAAGCTGTATGACTCGACCCCCAGTATGTGTGGACGTGACTGACCATCCACCAGGCAACACTGCAGCAGCTGGCGGCGCATGCCCCTTGTGCAAACACGAGCCTCTTCTCAGTAATGCAAGCAAAGCTCTACGTGGGACTGCGCGAAACTACCTTAAATCTGCCTTAGCCAACGCTGAAAAGTCCACCGAACCCACTCCTAGCAGAGAGAAAGAGAACGTACCTAGTCAAGCCCCAGGCACACCGGCAGAGATTGCCCCAAATGGCACACCTGGTACTCATGCAACCGAAGAGCAGTCTCAGCCTGAGGAGAAGGTCGAAAATACCCAGGCACAGGCTGTCGAGGAATCGCTGGAGCCGTCTGCTGAGGTCGTACAGTCTATCGAGGTAGGACTATGGCCAATACGCCGCAAGCGGGTGCTAATGACATGCAGGAACCGGAAAAGTCCTCTAGGCGAGACACCATGGACTCGGCCTCCGGCAACGAACCCGACGATGAAGACATAGAGATCAATGTCGGCCCCGACTACGACCTTTCTCAAGTTCCTGACCCGAAGCAATCAGCCTTTGAAGACGAGAACCAGTGGCCGCAAGACCAGCACTACTTCCACGAACAGTCACGCAAAAACTCGTCAAAGCCGCAGAAGCAGGAACAGTCCCAGACTAACTCGTTCAATTTCGACAACAACACCTCCTCCGATGCACAGCAATTCCCCATGCAGAATAACGGATTGGATGCTGGTGCTATGCCGAACATGAGTACGTTGATGGCCCTGTCTTCCCAGCTACTTCAGTTCTCTTCTAATCCTCCTGCCTCAGTGAACGCCAACCCAATGTTTGCCCAGATGCAGATGAACTTCCAGCAGATGATGCAGATGAACCCAATGATG
>Ga0066648_10000395_pt1 | contig 30752 bp, 26 predicted proteins | sample CryGeyCG12114_NA_FD_59537 | JGI IMG/M metagenome (GOLD analysis project Ga0066648, IMG submission 59537) | Groundwater microbial communities from aquifer - Crystal Geyser CG19_WC_8/21/14_NA | ecosystem: Environmental > Aquatic > Deep subsurface > Groundwater | place: USA: Utah: Grand County... | reverse complement strand
GCGGGACAAATACCGATCGTAAAAGCCTTTACCATGACCCAAGCGGTTGTTTGCGCTGTCGAAGGCCATACCCGGCATCAAGATGAGGTCGAGCTCAACGGACGAATGATCGTGATGGCCAGCATTTGAGACTCCCATTCCACCAAGAGCATTCTCGCGCTCCTCGATGCCTTCAGCCGACAGTGAAGGAATGCCCCAAGCGTCTGGCTCCAAGCTCTGCCGGTCAGATTCGTCTTTTAGCCTCAACATATCCATGATCTTTGCCTTTCCTGAACCGGTCTCGGAATGGATATATGGGACGAAGACCTTTTTGCCTTGGTTGAGAGCGTCTGCTACGATACTCGAAGTAGAGACTTCTCGTCCTGGCATTGAGAGGAATACGCCAATTGCAGAGGCTTTCTGATATTCTGTCAGTTGCAGCACTTTCTGTGCCACGGCGTCGGCTGCAACTAGTTAGCAGAATGTTTGTGTAAATCGATGATTTAGTCTACATTGCTCCTCGACATTTTGCTCCTCGATCTTGCCCAGCGTTTCCTTGATGCTTTTGCGTAACAGCTTCTTCTCCTCCTTAATAGATTGCGACATTCTGCTCGCGGCGGCTGTAAACGTTCGGCACCCTCTCATAGCCCAGGTTCCATGACTGACGAGGTTGATGTCCTGAGGATGGCTGCGTGTTCGAAAGCTTGGTTTGGCGATGCAACGCCTATCTAGATCTGTGACGTCCTCTCAGCACGTGAAACTGTAATGGGTCTCAGAGATCGGCACCTCAACGACCAGGCTCCTAGGCATGCTTATTTAAGGTTTAGGCCGGCGGCAGCTCCTGAAATGTGGAAGTCCAGGGGCGCAGGTCCAGCGCTAGCCACCCGCGTACCTGTGCCGAAAAGGCAATCGCTGTTTGTTCTCCTGCCTTGACATGCCACTCTCGAGCCGTATCACATAACACCTCGACCTCGCCTAAGTCGCTCTCTTAACCAACAGCGAACAACATGTTGGCTATCACATCAGTCATCGCAGCTTTTGGCCTGCTGCTGCCTACAGTCGTTCAGGCGCAAGGATCGCTCGTCGGAACATGGACGACCAAGTCACGAAAAGTGCTGACAGGACCGGTAAGACAAGATCAAGACGTCAAACGCCATAGCAGATACTGACACCCTTACAGGGCTTCTATAATCCCGTCGATGACCGCCTGATCGAGCCAGATCTTACCGGCATCTCCTACTCCTTCACCGCCGATGGCTACTACGAATCGGCCTACTACCGCGCCGTCTCGAATCCAGCCAATCCAAGCTGTGTTCAGGGAGTAATGCAATGGCAGCATGGAACATACACTTTGCCAGCGAACGGCAGCATCGTTTTGCTACCCATCGCTGTAGATGGCCGCTCGTTGACTTCGACACCTTGCCAGTACGACAACAGCGTCTACGAGCGTTATTACCAGCCCGAGATGATGAAAGAGTACTCTCTCGAGACCGACAAGTACCACAATGTACCAAGACTCAACCTATTCCTATTCGATGGATCACCACAACAACCGCTGTATCTGGCCTATAACCCACCACAGATGCTCCCTACACAGACGCTGAATCCGACAGCCACTCCAAGCGCGACAGGGAAGACGAAAAGAGATGGACAGGTGCTGCTGCAGAACACTGAGCCATTAAACAAGAATGCAATAATTCATCCCAAGGAGCCGCTCAATGCAGACAAGATCTGGTGGGCTGGTGTTGGGCTAGTTGCGGTGGGGGGCGCCATGTTTATGTACCCCTCGTCGAAGTGAATGCAGGCGAGCACTAGCATCAGGGCGTGCTTGACGTGAATGATGCAAAGGGAAACCGATCATCATTCACGGAATTGTGGATCTGTATTATGAGCTTGGCTTTAACAACGTCAAAGTTACAGATACGTGGCAAACGCACTTGACAGTTCAGAAGCGTTTTCCGACATTATGATCTTATCGCCGGAATATGACCTTGGACACGACACAATCCCTATCAGCGACACTGAGCAGCGACCCTTCTTGAAAAAGACAAGCTGGTTTACCTGAATCTTTGACAAATCCAAATACTGCTGTGGGTTTTGCAACCTTCAGACCGAAGCGAAGTGAGCCCTTCGCGCAAGACCATTCAAACACGCGACCGCAGCCGCATATATCTCAAAGAAAGGTTGAGCAGACCCTGCAGCATCTTCTCCAAGGAATTCATGAGTACCGACCGGCTTGTGCATTGGGCTGTTGTGCATTATATCGAGTGGACAGACCGAATTGCTCGGAGTCGTTTCGTGTCCCTTCCCTCCCACGTGTGCCTCGGTCAAGGCTGTTTTCGACCACACCGAGCAGTACCGTGGGTAATCTGTGTAGGAGGAGGACCGTGAATACACAAGTATTCGAGTGCCACTGAACGCCTTTTGTGGTGCGGTCTTACACCACATTCTTCAGTGCCAGTGTCAGCTTCAGGTCTCTACGCAAACGTGATTGGGGAAGTCGTGGAAGCACTCGAAGATGTGCACGACGGCTCCGCTGTGCAGAAGCGGCCGATGCAGGAGGACGAATGCCGGGGAAATAATCAGAAGATGACTTGTAGCTGCAGGATACAGGCAGTACATAGCATGGGCACTATGAGATGGGAATTGCCATAGACATAGCGAAACTAATTTGAGAAAGGTCTGCAATTATCGTGTCTCACTGCTTTACGCTCTGAGATCATGTTCCCTTACCTGACTGGAAGGGTCAACGGTTCTAACGGCGTGACAACACAACTCTATTAGTCGCTAAGAACAGGTTTCACCCACCGCAGCTCAGCTCAGCTCGTCTTACCCAATCCTGGCGCCGTACCCATTATGAGGATGTTTCGATTCGTCACTAACGCAAAGACATTCGATCAGTACTCTGCCGTACCGTACCAATGTCACTCGACTCGACCCACGGGCTACGTGAGGTACATCGGGCGGTCGGGGAGGAACTGTTACGGAACAATGGACTGAGATGGGACTCACTACTGGTATTCCTTGCTCGTCATCGTTCTCCGACCGTCGACGGTGCGGAGGTGTAGTTTTGTTAGATCGACGTTGCGGAAGGTTCGGACCTGTGGGAGAGAAAGGGTTGTTAGCTTTTGGTTTTGAAAGAGAGGTCCATGAGTGGGTGGATGTGGGATGAGGTAAGATAAGTGGTTGCATGCTTGTGAGCTGCTCCGCTAACCGTTTTACGCCGGAGGGCCGTGTGCGATTGCCCACGATACTTGATGCTGTGATCGATACAGTCTTTGGGCTGTGGCATGTGGTACGCATAATGCTCAGCCTGTGGTTCAGGAGCATACGATAACGGGTAAAGAGTGTTTCTGAACACGGGGGTTTCTGGGCCGATCAACTCACGTTCAACGCCCTGTTGTTCGCAAAGAACGTTGGGTCATTGCTCTTCCCGCCGATACTCGTCCCACAGACGGGGCAGAAGCTATGCGTGATTCGGTTGGGTCCGAAGCTGTATGGCGTCATGGAGTCCCTTCCGGAGTGCCACTCGATTTGTGACTCGAGGGGGTAGACCATGAGTTGGCCGTTGATGTGGCAAATGCTGCAAGTGCATTGGGTGACGGGCATCTCGTCAAGGGGCGGGCTGAGTTTGACAGTGTAGCGGACGTTGCCGCAGTGGCAGCCGCCTTCGTAGTGTTGGGAGCGGGGAACGGCTTTGCCTGTTGTGGGCGAGATGGGTGTTTCGGAGGACATGGTCGTCTTGGTTGACGGGACTGGCATAGGCTCTTTGGCGATTGTTCTCTTTGTTATCTAGCTGCTCAGGCTGTGTTCGTTGTTATGTGTTTGTTTTGGCGGGAAGACACGGTGGCTTTTGCAGAACGTCACTTCTTGACGGTGGAGGTACGGAGAGCGAGACAAGAAATACAATCTCCCTCCTTTTGACAATATCTTGGGTAGCAGAGTGGGCAAGACGCTGCTTGGTACTCGGACTGCTTCTGATTTATCCGTTCCGAGGGTCGACGAGTTGGTCTTGTTTATCCCTATCTCAGAGCAAATCAACCTGTATCTCGTAAGCCCAGGAGGCAGGACTATGCCAGTCCTGGACTTGGATTGAGTCCGGTTTTGAGTCTTGACTATGACTATGTTCTGGGCCCTGTCGACAGTACAAGTCTACGTTGCCCCCTCCGACTTGTCGAGTGAGGTCTAGGGCCCAGTCAACGCTAGTGCTTTTGTTTTAAAAGATTGGCGAATTGCGGGGTACGAGCCATGTGATGGATACACTCTCACCTAGGCCGAGTGTGCTAAACAACTTCCAGTCGTGGGACAGAGAGAGATAGCGCACTGTAACAATGGCTAGGACTACGAGACGTCCCATTCTGCTAACTCGTATGCCTGCCTCGGGTGGAGATGTTATCGGCTCAGCTAGATAGTGATGTGACAAACCTATGATGTACAACGCACGGTATCTTGGCATTCTGGTTAAGCCTGATGCGCATTGTAATGATACATTTTGCAACGCTGTGAGGAGGAGCTAGTTGCACATTGCGCCTCTAAGCGCTGTTGCTTCGTCGAAGAACGGGCAATTCTACTGGAGCTTACTGGCCGAGTTTTGGCTGTGACCTAACGTTGGCTAGGTCACGTTCTGCGCCGATCATACTTAGAGACCGCCGCGACCCTGCAAGTACGCCAGCTACTACTACCGAGAGTAGATATGTGTACCTGTGACGAGCTTGTAGAACTTCGCTTCGAAACGCCTCCCTCAGGGCCCGACATGCTTTCTGACTAGAATGCTAGTTTTCATCACATATCCGAAGTCAAATTCGCAGTCTAAACAACCTACCACAGGAGGATTTCCAGCAGCTTGAGTTTTCTACATGAGAGACGTACTGTCACGTCAGAAGAAATAGTCATACTTCGGCATCTCCACATCCACAGTGCCCTGTCCAGTCCCGACCCAGTTCCATGCAAGGCGGTATGCTTAAAGCATACCAGCAATTCAGGCATGTGTGGAGGCCCTTGGGCAGAGATGGTGGGGAAACGTGCCTCGCCACTGAACGTGCAGTAACAATTCCCATGGGAGCACATGACTCTCAACGTGCAAAGCTTCTGATGTGAAATCGAGGAAACTGTGGGGGTTTGGCCGGGTCATGCTCCTGAACGTGAATCGTGTTGTGGTAAGTGTCTTCGCTCACCGTGTAGGTGCCTTCCTGCCATAGCAGCACGTTATTGTTCTGGCTCGTCTCACTACAGCTGGAGCGATTGAACCTCAGATCATGGGGTTGAAATTATAGAAGCTCCGACGGTGCATAGGAGTAAGCAAAGTACAGGGCCGTGGGTCGACGGCCAGAAACATGGTTCTGCGGTCAAAACGGATGCTATGGCAAGAGACACTGCTGCTCGCGCAGTCGCTGAGATGCTGTTTGGCAGTGGGTCACCGAAGCCTTGCCGAAGCCGATCACGGTCTCCACTGGGTACAGCGCCAATCTCATCGAAGAAGCACCTGTGCCCGCTGTCTTAGCAGTGTCTTAGCCTGAACTCTCCCGCTTCGAGGCGCACTACGAACCTTGATTTCGCTCTGATCGCAGACCCCCTCCGGCTTGATATGTTCGCTCCACGTCTGCCTCACTTTCACCGTCGCGGCGCGTCATTATAGATCCTCGACGGCCGTGTTTGATCGGGCTAGTGGTCCGTCGCAACAGGGCGAGTCCAGAGTAAGAACCCCGGAGACAAGGAATGGTCCAGAGTGCCGGCGCCTGGACTTTGCAGATTTTGGCGAGCACAGAAGACCAATCCCAACGCAAGATCATCTGCTACACAAGACTTTCAACAGCGGTTGACGCGGTCACTACATTTGCAGACACGCGATCTGTAAGGCCAGCCCTTGCCATACGCTCCAACGAGATTGCCAGTGTTCTGCGCAAGACACGCCGCCTCGGTACCTAGGCCACCGTCGAGTCTAAGATCTCACTTCCATTGCACTACCACTTGTCGCACGCGGTCTGCCTCAATAGCTAACCTTCGCGCTGTGCTGCAACCCATCAACGTCTAAAAGCCTCTGCTCTGGGTCACTGCAGGATTGAGCTTGAGAAGGCACGGGAAGAGCTATTTCGGTGGGTGGAACGCCGTGCTTGAAAGAAGAGAACAGAACACGACTGTGTTGTGCATGCACGAATGAGACAAAGGGAGATACAAGTGTCTAGCCCTTGCACAGGAGCATGAGGTGTCTGCACGGATACTCTTCTGGACATGGCCGCGCCCGCACCGATGGGCCAAGGTCATCAGCCGGGTATGGCTACGGATAGATCCAATCACTCCGAACAGAAGTCACCCGAGTCTCCTGGACTTGCAGGAGATGAACCACCAAAGAAACGCAGACGAACTGCAAAGCCCAACGCGGATAAGAAGTTCGAGTGCAAGCACGAGGGTTGTGGAAAGAGCTATTCTCGCGCCGAACATCTCTATCGCCACCAGCTAAATCACACGCCCAAGAATATCTACCATTGCGATTTTCCCGACTGCAACCGCTACTTCGTGAGACAAGACCTCTGTGTCCGGCATCGAGAACGCCACGCCACTGCCGGTTCCCAGCTGCAGAAAAGAGACTCGTTCGCTCATGTCTCACAGAACCCGACTAACCAACCTGCCAGTACCACTCCATCTGGTCCAGTAGAGAATGATTATGGTTCTAATCCCCCAGACCCGTTGTCGTCGGATGGCAACGCTTTCAAACCAATCCAAGACCAGTACACTCCCACCGGTTGTTCGCTCGAATCTCGTCCCGGCGACCCTCCAAAGCATGACTCCACCTTCGGCTCGACGACCATGTCGCCACCGAACAACGTCGTCGACTCACGGTTCATACCTCCAACGCCACGAGCAGGCACGAGTAGGACGACTTTCTCATATGCTCGGAGCAGCAGCTTTGGGAACGACACTCTGAGTTCGGAACTTCCACACTCGGCTGGCGCGTACCATCAACGCAGGGGTAGCATGAATTTCACCTCCGCCATACAACCAAATACCACTGCTATGTCACAGTCGGTACCACAATCACCAAGCACGACGTATTCGAATTCTTCAGTCTCGGCCCTCCCCCCTCCACCATTCAGATCAGACTCTGACACGTTCGTTAGCAATACCCAGAGAGACAACCATTACCTCACTGGCCCCAGTATGCTCCCTGTCAATTATTCAGCGAACCTGCATTCATCCAACGTCTATCGACCATCACAAGATGCCTTCACTGCAGCTGTTTCTCAGGGTCTGACTTCGTCCAACACTGATCCGTACCTATATTCCAATGTGAATAATGGCCCTCCGTCTATGGATATGAACACCACGTACGGATATCCCATACTAGGAGCCGAAAACTACGGCCAGTCGCCTTTCGTTCTAAACGACGAATTCACTGCCTGGCTATTCAACCCAAATGTGGCAGATCAGCCAAATCTGTCGCCCGATTATCTTGCTAGTACATACATGGACAACGTTGTCTCGCTCATGCAAGACCCAGTCCTGAACCAAGTCACAAGCTCGAGCGTGTCGCAACACGACCAAGTCTCGATGAACCCCATGAACATGAACAACATTCTAGATTCTTCACAGCCAAGCAATTACGCCATGTCCGAACATAAAAGGCAAGAGCTGCTCGACCTCATGCAAACACAATTCGTCGAACGCACACACGATGCTGTCAAGAAGCGGAAAGACATGGTTTTTGAGGGGGATGTTGATGCTGATGGCCATGTCCTGAGTTTGCCGATGATGCATACCTATATCGGGTCCTACTGGTATCATCAACATGCTCAGTTACCAATCTTGCACAAGCCAACGTTCTCAGCTGACAAAACTCCAACGCTACTGCTCTTGGTAGTAGTTGCTATCGGCGCTGCGACACTCGACAAAGCTTACGGGACGTCTTTGACGGACTCTGCTGCAGAGTTTGCGAATTTCGTGGTATGGCATCTACGGTGGGAGATCATCCGAGATGTGGATTACCGGCCTCCCGCCAAACTCTGGGTGTTCCAGACTCTGCTCTTGATCGAAGTATATGAAAAAATGTACTCAACCAGGACCTTACATGAAAGAGCACATATCCACCATGATTCCACTTTGACTCTTATGCGACGTGGTAGCTCTCTGATTGGACGATTGGCTTCCGAAACTCCAGGAAGTCTTGTGGAAGAACGCAGTGGGACGGCGACTACACACGGACCAAACGGTGTTCATGCTGGCTCTGACGATGCATGGCTGAGGTGGATCACGACAGAGGCAACAAGGCGAGCGGCATTTGGTGCATTCGTCCTCGACTCTATACACTGTACCATGTTCGGTCACGCCGCGAAAATGGTAGCACATGAGATGCGGTTGCCGCTACCCTGCGATGAAGCCCTCTGGTCCGCCACGTCTCCAGCAGAAGTAGGCCGCGTACAAGCCTCTCTGCGGGCCAACGGAGTCAAGCCAATTATGTTTCTGGAAGGTCTCAAGCGCACTCTCAATGGTCAGACCGTCCGCACCAACTCCTTTGGACGTACGATCATCATGGCTGGTCTTCTCTCGGTCTCGTGGCACATGACACAGCGTGACCTGCAGATTGCATCGATTGGCCCACGTGCTGCGAACTCGATTGGTGGGCCTGACAAGTGGAGAGGTACACTTCTCCGTGCCTTTGACAACTGGAAGCGAGACTTTGACGAAGCACTGGCCGAAACAGCTGCGAGCGCTTCTTTGTCGCCACCACGCATGAACAACGGGCCAAAAAACCAGATTGGCTCGCTACTTCGCCCGGTCGACGACGAAAACATCTTCGAGTCTCGTACCGTCCTCCATCACCTCGCCCACATCGCCGCTCACGTCGACATTGTCGACTGCCAGGTTTTTGCTGGTGCGAACCGTCTCCTCAGCCGCGTCGTCACACCTCGAGACTACAGTCTCATCTGCGACAAAATCGAAAAATGGGCGAAACGAGCCTCGGCACGCGACGCTGCGTTCTATGCCCTGAAGTTCATCACTACCGTGCTCATACCACCCGGCGTCAATGCTTCAAGCGACAGCATCGACAGTCGAATTTATGGTCATGCATCTCCGATCCTGCCGCAGGCATATGATAGCGACAGGTATATCGCGAGAGACGATTTCCTACTTAATCGGCCCTGGGTCCTCTACGTTTCCGCACTGGTCGTCTGGTGCTATGGATTTGCACTGGAGGGACCGATTGACCCTCCACCACGAGAGGAGGATTTTGCTACATACGAGCAGAGGGAAAAGGACATGCGTAGCTACCTCGACAGGGTGGCAGGAGTGCGAGCGCCCGATGATCTCGAAGGCGTGACAGGCAAGAACAGGTGTCTTGGTTTACTGTTGATCCTCAAGGAGTCATTCGCGAGCACAAGGTGGGAGCTAACGCATGAAGCGGCAGGCTTGTTGGGTAATGCTGCGATGAAGCTCAAGGGAGATGGGGAGGCCGGGCAGACGTTAGCACGTGGAACGCGATTTCCACCGACTAAATTTCAGGAGGCGAATGGGCAAGGACATGCGAACACTATCCCAGCGGTTGAATATGGAAGTACGGTGTCGGCATTCAACACAGCAAGGCCTTGACAGGAAAAGGGCAGCTGCCAGGTTGGGCGACTGGAGAATGAAGGATCTGATGGCATGTCGGCGCATACGCGGAAGGAATGGTCAGGCTTGTGTACAATCCTTGTTGATGTTGTTTTTGATACCCAAATACACGATTTGCTTGCTCTCTACTACGTCCTCTACTACCTGCTGCCTCTTGAACAACGGACAAGTCACTCCTACGCCGCAGCGCATCGATACCACTTACGGCGGACCGAGTCTCTCAGCTGACAGCGCTGCAGAGCAAAGAGCGTGCATTTCCCGCCGGTCAACCGAGAACGGGGCACACGTCTCAAGTGCCACTTGAAACTCAAGCACTCACCTACGCCCTCCTACAACAACAGCCTTAGGTGGTCACTGCGAAGACGAAGCTAGAGGATGGCAAGCGCGATATATCAGAAGGTCGACCGAAGCAAGCGGCGCCCCCGCCCGTGTCCGCGTCACACAAGGCGCGGTCCAGCGGGAGGCAGTGCTCTTCTGACTGGGGCAGGCGCGACGCGGGATCGATGTCGGAAGGGGGAACGATCGAGACTGGTGTTGGGTGGCAGACACAACCATTAGCGGGCACCGCGACAAGCGGAGAAGAAGGAGAGAACGCTGCGCCGTGATGGGGGGAGGCTCGGAGGATACGAGAAAGTAAGACATGATTTATGGAACCGCCGGGGTGAAGGCGCGGCCAGCGGCGGTGGATGGGAGGTGTGACTGACAAACAGTCGGAAGAACTGGACGATGTTCCTGGAGAATTCCTTGTTTACTAGTTTGAGAGAGGTGGTGCGGAAGCACTGTAGTGATGTGGAGGATTCGAGGAGCATGTGAAAGATGGGATTGTGGATGGATCGCGCGGCTTGGATCCAGTTATGCTCGTGATGTCTTCAGGCTGATTTCTTGCAAGTGGATCTGATCCATGTCACTGCTAGTTGCAATCGGTTCTACGCCTATGGTGGCCCTTCCAGCGTTCCGGCCCTTTGTTCACTTACTGTCCAAACACGTGGATTCTACTACTTCACACATCAACATAGTACGTCTAGAGCTCTGCCACGTCCATCTAGTGTGTGAATGTCTGAGTGACAACCTTGGCAGTATGCTTGTTGTCCCTCTGCCACTTCTTGCTGTACTTGACTCCGAACCCATCCTGGAAGACCTCCCGGATGCTCTCGAGTGGCATTCCCTTGACCTCGGGGTAGAAGAAGATGAAGAACAGCCAGCCGCAGAAGCAGATGGCGCCATAGAGACCGAATGCGCCGGATGGTGTAGCACCCTTCATGATGCTCAAGAATGTAGAGGCGATGATGATGTTCGTGGACCAGCAGGTGACGGTGTTGAACATGGTACCGACTGCTCGGACCTCTAGCGGGATGAGCTCTGTACCGATCCAGGCGATAGTAGCGACACCGGAGCTAAAGAAGCCGACATAGCAGATGATTGCGACCAGTACAAGAGGAGCAGCCCAGGACGGTGCAATGCCGTCGATTGTGAGGCTTGAGCGGTCGATGGGAATGTAAGCAAATGCGATCGCGGCGATGGCCATGCAGATTGCCATGCCGAGGACGGTAACGCAGAGGATGATACGACGACCAAACCGATCCACAAGGATGAGGTTGACGAAGCTGAAGATAAAATTCGTTCCTGATACCGTGATTGCGACGGCAGTAGCATTGGAGAAGCCGGCGATGGCGAACAAGGTGGCAGCATAGTACATAAGGGTGTTGAAGCCACCAAGCTGGCTCACTGCCATAGTTATGCAAGCTGTTGCAACGGCTCGGCCAGTAGCTGGAGTCTTGAATATCTTTACTGCGGTCTGCCACAGACTGGTGTCGGACATGACTGAGTGAGCTTCCTCGAGCGAGACTTGAATGGATTTGATCTTGTCTGATCGCTGTTGCTCGGTAGATGAGACGTAGATCTTGTGCAAGCTCTTGTCCGCTTGCTCAATCTTGCCATGGGCGACGAGTTGACGTGGAGACTCAGGAACAAAGAAAAGGAGTCCTGCGAGAGTTATTGCCGGCACAGCACCGAGACCGACAGTAGCGCGCCATCCGTTGGGTCCGGCGTGCTCAAACCCAGCTCCGAGAGCGCTTGCGACGAACTGGCCAAAGGTGACGCTCAGGTTGTTGAACGCGATCATCCTTCCTCGATATCTGGCTGGAGCGATTTCACCAATAAAGAGAGGAGCGATCATAGAGGCGGAACCCACCCCCAAGCCAACGACGAATCGACCGACTGCAAATTGAGGAAGGGAGTATGCTGCTGTTTGTAGGATGGTACCAATCAGGAAGAGAGCGCAGGCGACCCAGATGGGCATTCTGCGGCCGTACTTGTCCGCCGAAAGACCGGCGTAGACTGCACCGACCAGAGCACCGCCAGACGTGAGAGAGGTGACAAGTTCTGATTCAGAAGCACTGAGTTCGCGACCGAGAGAATCGCCAATAGTAACGAGCACGGAGGAAATATAACCTGGACTGCGATTAGTGGGGGCTCCTTGCAAAATGTCATGCTGCGAAGCATACCAGTGTCATAACCGAAGAGCAGACCGGCTTGTGAGATGGTCAAAGAAATGAGCCATGCTGCTTTCGAAGCAGCTGTTGCCTCAATGCCACTCAGATCGAGAACTTCTTCTGCGACGCTAGCGCGACTGTCTTTCCGCGAAGGCTTTTCGATGTACTCGACTTGCTCTTGACCATAGTGCTGAGACTTCTCGTTATGAGAAGCCATGGTGCCTATGCTGCCGCCTCAGCCACCGAGGAGTCAATAATTTCAGCTGAAAAGAATATGTGGTTACTGCTAGCGCGATGTCCAACTGCCTCCTAGAGGTGTCCATGACGGGGGAGTTAACGACACTATATATCTTCCTTCTGTCATCCCTGTCTTACGATCGAGGGACGCGTTGACGGGCATGAAGCCGTAGGAACCCGAGCGGAGGCTCCATCTGCCGTCCATAGCATAGGACAATACTGTTCCGCCGAAGGTCCCGGATTTGGCTGACAGGGCACCCCAGTCTGAGGACGAGAGTTAGTGCCCCCATGGGGAAACATGGCGCTCGTAGGACACCATTTATAAGCTATCTCACCCTGGTTAGGACGCTTTATGGGAAGGTTTGGGGGTTCAACAGGAATGCTGCGTGGGTAATTACTCCTTGTAGGTGTCACGAGGTCAAAGCTGTCAGTCGTAGGCTAGCTTCGGTCATTCTCTCAACTGCCATTGGCTACATGGAGGATCAGCCGGAACATATTCCCCGCTGGAGCGGCGCGGCAGGCGCCACCGACGTTCTACTTTGAGAAGTCTTTCCACGGCAGGCTTGAGTCGGCGACGCCCGGGCCCCATGGTAGGATCTGCTGTAGATCTGCTAGCGGACGTCGTGGCACGGTCAATGTGGATCCTAGCATGCGGCAGCCAGAGTACTCCCGGTTGCGGGACCGTTGAAGCATAGTTCGGGCACGATCAGCAGATTTGTAACTTAGAGCTATAGTCAAACAACGAGGCAGACCGTTGCGTAACGAGGAAACAGTGACAGAATGGCATGCATGAAGCCTGAGGAAGGGAGCAACTTCTTGCTCCCAGAGGTTTGCCAGAACAGAACTCGCCGTACTCGCCGACATTGAGATGCTCTGGAGCAACTTTGAATACAGCTCCCTGTGCAGTCACGTCCAACATCGAAGAAGCGAGGCCAGCAACGTGTCGTCTACCTGCGTTAGCTGCAATCTCGGCCAGGACCTTGTGCAAGATGCGCCACTTGTTACGTCCTGGGTTCTGCCTATGGGCCGTGGACGAGTCAATGAGGAAAGCCAGGCCGGAGTTCGAGGATTATATCACAAGCAGAAAGCGCAAATCGCCCCAGTGCGGGAGTCAGATACGGAGGCACCACGAAAAGACAAAGAGGCTTCGGAGATGTAAACACTGAAGCATTGTTTTACTTCATTCCCCAAGGTACGTACCTTGACGCCTTGCAAGTACTCTCCGGTACCAAATGAATCACGGTATTAATTCGTTATTCTGAGCTCTCCACATGCGGTGTGGTTTCTGGAGCTATGGTGGTCGAGCGCTCCCTTCAACATCCTGTTGAGACCAGTGTCGCGGAGTGCGATTTGTTCCTGGACTCCGTCTCTGTCGACCCTCACTACCGCCTCCTGCCAAGCCCGAGCCTGCAGCAGCGGACCCGGGTGATGTGCTGTTGAGTCTGTCGTTGAGTGAATCAATTGTCGGTGTCCTCAACCTCGAGACAGACTGATGTGCTGGACTGCTTCGATACTCATGTTCTCGAGCTTGAGTCGGGGTTTCAGCAAATATCAGAGCTCCCCTCGCGGTATGTATATCTCTGCTCTCGTCGTTGGACGAGAGAGGCGTACTCTGCCGCGCCGCTTCGTTACCATCGAATGCTTCAGATTCTGGCTGGCGCGAAGAAGATCCATCTTCGTCCTGCAAGTCGTCCGGCGACCAAGTTCGGCCACCTCTGGTTGGGGCGGGAATGACGGTGACTGGCATGCTCTCGCCACGGGTGCGCGAACTCGAGCTGTCGCGATCTTGCTGTGATTGTCGCATGCTTTGCTGTCGAATCACGTGCAGGGTCTCGTCAGGTACGGTCACACGCGAAAGCCTTGGTTGGGCCGGGATAACAGTAATCGGCATTGGCGGAGAGGGACCAACACGCTTCCGACCATTACGTTCCTTTTGTATCGTCCTAAACACGTTCAGCCTGTCGCGGAGATTGTGATAGGTCTGAGCTGGGGATCTTCGAACGTTCGAAGCAGCCATCTGGGCCGCGACCTCCGCCGGTGGATCAGCTCTTTTTCTCTTGAAAGGATTTGCAACGGCTTGCCACGACTGTCGGTTCTTCGGGTTTACCCTGTCGGTGGTTTCTGATTCGCGCCGAGACGTCGAAACTTCTGGGTTTGTGTTGTGCACTAACGTAGAGCCCTCGGTCTCCTCCAGTGGAAGCATTTGTGTATCAACGTGAAGAGAAGGATGGCGCACGCTCTGTCCCAGCTCCACGGGCTCTTCAGGGATCGCTGGTGATGGGCTAGAGACATTTTGATACCGAACTTGGTAGACGGTGCTTGCAGCACTGGTGTTGTCGCTCCTGCTGACAGGTGTGGGGACTTGTGTAGGTTGTGCCGCTAGTCCTTCAGTCCCGTTCCCGTTAACCTTAGTAAAGTCGTGTCCCTGGCTTTGCTGCGCATCTGGTTTGGTGCCTGTTTTCTTACGCCTGAAAGGCATTCGAGATCGTACCTTTGGGGTCAGCGATGTAGCCACATTGTTGTCACCGTCGGGGCTCGGTTTTCTCCCAAACCCGAAATACGTCAATGTAGTGTTAGTCTTGTTGTTATTGTTGTTATTGTCAGATCCCATGTTGAGCATTTCATCGCCGTCGAAGATCTCACAACCAAGGATGCCATCCTTCCGCTCGTCTCTTTCAAGCGCTTCGATCCTCTCCACCCACTCCCATACAACGACACTTGCCGCAGCTGCCCCAACCCACCTGATGTACTCACCCCAAACCGCGATGTTCGGCTCAGATACATCTAGTACAAAGAACACAACGGGTATGAGGACCGAAGCCAAGCTCAAAGCGGCAACCAATAAAATGTTCCTCATCTTAGCATGCCAAAAGGCGAATCTTCGTTTCGACAAGGAATAGTAGATAACACAAGAGGCGTAGATGAGCGATATGGACATCTGAAACAGATAGCTCAGAGCGGGAATAGCGTCCTGGAAACTCCGGGGTTGCGTCAGGGTGGACTTTGTGTAGAAGTTCTCCAGAATGCTAAAGACAGTATCGCAGGTGACTAAGGCAAAGCCCAGCCACTTGATGGTGACCTTCTCTTTGTGCCGTGGAAAGAGTCGGATCAAGGTTTGGACCTGAGCTAGCCATAGAAAGGTGTCTGACACGACCCTCACCACACGTATTTCGGTACTGCCAATGACGTCGTTAACGAGTGCTTGTGATTCCATCAAGCCAGAGTTGTACTGGGCCTCGGCCACGCTGAAGGTATCGGCGGTTGCAATGGTCAGAGATATCGCGACGGTCACGGCTGCAATCTTCTGTAGTAAGGGCCGTCTTCCCACACCAATAACAGAAGAGCTCCCAGAGCCATGGACCAGGCTTCGCAGACCAAGAAAGTTGGCCCCACCACCACCACCTGGTCCTCCGACATAGAACGTGCGTGGGGTGATGAAGACGAGAACGACTAGGACGTAGCTTATTATTGTCGCCGTGGCGAGAGCATAGATCTGTGGGGCGACAGAAGAGTAGAAGGGGTCGCCATCGCTAGACTTGACGACGGTCGAATTGCCGGTATTCGCAGTGCCGCCAAAGATGGCGGCCGCATCGTCGCACACGGACTCGAAGGTAATGGCATCCTGGAGGGTAGTCGAGAAGGACTGGTTGAAGCGCAATATGCCGCCTGCTGGGAGAGCGGCAGTGCAAAGTGTAGACTGCGCCAGAGGGGGGATGGCGGACGATAGGTTGTTTGCTGCCGCCGCCGCCGCGGCCGTGGTCGTTGCTCTTGTAACCGTTGTCTCTATTTGACGTGCTATCAAGCCATCGCGTAGCATGCTCTTCTCAATTGTGCTCGTTTATGCAGGCTCCCGTCTCGCTACATGGTAATCGGGCGTGGTGTGTCTGTAGGTCACCGTCGCGTCATCGTCTTCTGTGTTGCACCAGCTATAATGTTAACTCCACACGTGCTAGCCGACGATGTCTCGTTTGTCTACAGCTATGATGGCGGCTCAGTGTAGTGCGCTGTCGACCAGATGTACATGTTGGGGGTGGTGTGAGACACTGGGAGCGAATCGTGCAGATGCTCGGCGGAACACGAGGGATCCGACCAATCAAGCTTCTGTGTGGGGCATTTGTAATCTAGATTTTCAAGCGAAAGGCAGACGCTCCGCTGTACTCCACTTTTAGGAGCGCATCTCGCTTCACAGCCATCTGCTGCATTTTCAAATAGTACGAGTACCACCACGCTGGCCTTTGAATGGTTGGGCTTTCTAGTGTCGTTCAAGAGGTGAGAACTACCAGGTATGGGCACGGATGGCGATACCGTAAAGCGATTGCCCAGACACTTCACTGGCTAGCTCGATTACGGCAACATCAAGCTACCACCATCACAGCTTCAATCTGAAAGCCTGGCTTGACACATTATCGACAGTTGTGCAGAGGGCCATGATCTGGTGCGCGAGACGTTGTTTATACGGTCGATGCAAAGCGTGATCAGTGAATGGATTAATGTACAGCCCTGCCTCGTCGTTCTTGACATTTCCGTGAACCGGGTGTCGGAAATCGTAACCGCTCGTCAAGGGTTTGAGTCGTCTACCACAGATATGGCCTCTGTCCTCAATCTGCGTTATCCACGTCATCGTCTCGTCATTTGACATGCCCAGGCTTCGTCTATCACAGATCCAAAGGACTTGAGTTTGTGGACTAGGGTCTCAAATCTCGAATGCGACAACATTGATTTAAACCGACGACCAGCAGTGCCTTGGTGTTGTACATAAACTATCAGATGGCTTCAGAGTCGGACCAACCCCTCAAATTGGCCCCTGCGCCGAACCTGAATGCGCCGGGCCTATTGTCACCCACTGACAACTCATCAAAGAAGAAGGCATCCGTCGCTTGTTCCGCTTGCCGACGAAGAAAGTCAAGGGTACGTCTATAGAAACCGTCGGGACACGGGCACAGCCGGACCTCGTTCAAGCGATCTAATTTATCACAGTGCACTGACGGAGTCCCCTGCCAAGCATGCAAAGCGCATGGCACAGAATGCGTCAAGGATGAGACAGAAGACATGAGGCGGCGTTTGGCGGTGAAGAAGCGATTGGACTCGGCCGATGTTGATCGCAAGTTGCTGGATGGTCTACTGGAACTGCTCAAATTGGGTTTGCACGAGCAAATCGATTCTCTCGTTCATTTGGTTCGCAGTAACGCACCACGGCAGGACATCCAAGCTTTCCTGGATGATGGACTCAATGTCGGGTCGCCACACAGCACGGGGTCAGAATCGATGGATGGGATCGTGCAATTACCGCCCCGCCACACGCGAAAGAGGCACCGCACCGGCAATATTGCTGACTTGATGAACCCACCGATCCAGGTTCCAGCAAAGCCATGGACTACCGTGACGGATGACGACGACTTTGTTTCTCATCTACTCTCTTTGTGGTTTACCTGGGCTCATCAGTGGTGGCACTGGGTCGACAAGGTCCTTTTCATCGAGGCGATGAGGAGCCAGGATCTAAACAACCCTCTGTGTGCTCCTTACCTCGTCAACATGATTCTTGCTGATGCGTGCGTAAGTAACCCTAGCCACCGCATGATCTAGTACCCGACAATTTGCTAATTCTGCCAGCTTCTCGACTCTATGGAAGCAGATGAAGACGAACCACACCCTCATCTACGAGACCAGTTCTACACGGAAGGCAAGAAAGGCATGGATGCCGAGCAGGGTCGCATCTCTCTGACTCTGGTCCAAGCAACCGGCGTTCAATGGACATAGTGAGTGTCTCTTCGTTCAACCCGGCAATATCCTTGCTTACGTTTTCTCTAGTCTAGACATGAATGGCCAGGATAAAGTTGGCCTCCTAGTATTGAGCGAACAGGTATTCATGACTAAAGAACTGGACAAATACCAAGAGAAAATGAGCAAAGACCCGAAAGTGTCACCGGAGATGCTATCGAAGATAGATCAAGCGATAAATCGCCTCGAGTGGGCACTGTTCAGCTTGAACTCCTTCACCCTGGTGGGTTCCCTCAGGGCTCATGCAGTGGGCCCCCCAGACCGACCACACCCGCACGATGACCACGATGATAACACCGACTCGAAAACTTGGATGGCATACCCTCGGCAAGCCCCGCAGTATGAGTTTCATGAAGGGTGTCACTTTGCTTGTGTATCGTCGCTGGCTCGCGAAGCGCATAGAAACGAAGTCTCGTACATGAGGTCAGAGGACAATGAGGGCCAGCAAAAGGAGGGCGAGGAAAATAACGGCGGCGACAAGCTGTGCGGGTTGAAGCAGGAGTTGAAAGACTGGACAACCACGATCCCGTCGTGCATGCAAATGCATGAGAACGCCACGCCTCACGTAATAACGCTTCAGTAAGTTTCCCACCTTTGTGGCGACCTTCTCTTCTCGGTCCGCCTTGGCGCACTACCCACGAACATACTGACCTTTGTCCTCAGCGCCATGCACAACTGGGTTATCCTCGTCCTTGCCAAACAAGCCGCTGCTGCCGCCGCCGCTCCTTCCAAACCAGTCGCCATGAGCACTCCAGAATCATCCTCCGCCTCGTACTGGCGAGAAGTCTCAACCTCGGCCGCCATCACCATTGGCAACTTGATGGAGCTCCTGATTACGAAATGGGGCGTGGACAACTTTCCCGTCATCCTACTCCATCCCATCTCTTTGGGTCTCTTCTGCCTGTTCGAGGACTCCGGACACGACGACCAGCGAAGAGCGTTTATTAGCATGTGCGTTGCACTCCGCGCAGCCAGCAGGCGCTTCCGAGTAGGCAAGGGCATCCTGAAACTGGTGAAGAGTACGGCCGAGGACAAGGAGATCACGTTGCCGAAAGAGACAGACGCGCTGTTCCGGTTCGAAAGAAGGAGTCAGAGTGAGAGCACAACGTCTGACAAGTGGGAGGAGGCTCCCATGGATGGAATCGGGATGAATTATTTGCTGGACAAGTGGAACGACCTCGATTTGGACGATTACTGATCTATGGCAAGGGAGAAGATCAGGACGACCTCGAAGCGGGTCTCGGTGCCCTCAAATACACGGGAGTTAGACATAATGACTACAAGATCGTCTACAAGTGGTGACACCCGGAATAGACTCAGATATACCTGCATGCGGACGGAGACGAAGCGTTTGCACGGCGGCATTTGCAATCCCTACGAGAATCATCAGATAGCCTCCCAACCTCTGTGAACAATCCACGATTGCCAGCTCGCGTGACTGCAGGACTATGAGCAGATCAACCCGTCTCGAACGATGGTCAATCGCTACCGGAATCGATGGATGTGATGCGGCTCAGCGTGCTGCACTCGCGAGGCGTGGAATTACGACATGCTGTCGACTCCATTGTCTGTGGCTCTTGGGGTTGCATTTCGGTGTCGAGAGGGTGTTTGGCTACCTTGTGTCTCTGGACAGCATCGTGCAACTGTTCCCAGCGATTATCGATGTTGTCTCGCTATACACTGCAGTGGCAGCTAGCTGGGCGTCCTTGAATGCGTGGGTTCGCTCTTGGTTGGCTAGTTTCTCGGCTGTGCCGTTAAGCTCGGCGCTACGCGCATCCGCTCGCAGAAGCTCGCTTTTAACGTTCTTCTCCGTTGCTGTCGTCGACCGGATTTGTCTTCATCCTCGCAATCTGATTGTAGAGTTGTGTTCTCCTCTTCGCCGGAGCTGTAAACTGCCACGTTGATCTCTTCCTGCACCTGAAAGGCCTGCGCAGCCTCTTCTTCCTGCTTTTACAATGTGCTGCGAGCGTCTTTAAGGTTTTTTTTTTGTTTTTTTTCCCAAGCTGACCGATGATAGCAGAAATCATTTGGGCTACTGTTAGACAGTCTTCTAGGGGTTTGTCCATTGTACCAAAGCCGTCCAGGTCATTGTCGAAGTCTAGGCCAATCCTTAGCTCTGTGAGCTCGTGTTCGACTTCGGCTGGCAGTTGTTCAAGTGCCCGGCTTTCAACGCTTTGACTACTGCTCATATGTTCTCGGGTTGCTGTCTTCATTCCAACAAAGGTTCGTCGAGCTGACCGATCCCCTGGATCACTGACGGTAGAACGAGACCCGGATAAGGATGTCGAGGTTCGGGAAAAGTAAGGAGAGGTTGATGGCCGGCCAGGAAATATGGAGGTGGAAAGGGTATAGTGGTTCAAGCTGAAAACCCGATAAGATTAATGGATCGACTGTGCGAGGTCAAGATCGCTTTTCCGCAATGGCGGTACAGACTAGCAGGCCAACGTGTTTGGGTGCAGAGATGCAGTGGTAGAACGGCGGTGGAGGCAACAGACTGGATGCAATAGGGTCGAGGCCGTTGACTGGACGGTTGGAAGCAACTCACAGTTGCAAGACTGCGAGAAAACATGACTGCGGTCAGAATGGGCTATTCAGGAAGGCACCATACTTGGCTTGCTGGCTACTTGTCGCCACGACTCGCACTAGCGTCCCACAGCCTGGTCGACATCTTGTTATGCTGATTGCGCAAATCCTTTCCTCTAATTTCTCTGCACAACTTGACCTCAATCTTGCATACGTTCACGCATACAGCTCTCTTCCGCGCGCCTTTGTCTCTGCTTAGCAAAGACCATCTTTCGAGTTCCTTCTCGGTGTCGATCCCTTACATCGACCACAATCTTGTAAGTACAATTCCAAGCCACCTTCAAGCATGCGCTTCAGCAGAATTCATCTGCGACCAACCGCACCTCAAGCTTCCACAAGATCACAACCCACTCGGCGAAATCCATGTCCAGTGGGCGTACCATCTTCACGATGACCTTGTCAGCAATACAAACCAAGACAGTCACTGATGACGGGTCAAAATGTGCAAGCACGGCGTAGGTCGAGTAGTACAACTTACCAACAATGTTGTCGACTACTAGGCAAAGCCACAGCGAAACACTGAAGCCGGCGTTCTTTCTCTAACATTGTCTTGACGGCAACAAACAGCTGCTGACGTTCGATATAGATCACCAAGTCGACAAAATCCCGCTCTTCGTGCTGGTAGTACCTTCAACACTACCACATGAGTCACAACTCGGGCGGCGGCACCTCTCGGGGCCGCCGCGGTGGACATCCGCCGCCACCTCGCCCAAACACTTCGCAGGCTTTTAATGCCCCTTTACAAAACTATTCTCCATACTCGAACACTTCACAGGGGAGCGATCCCCCTTTTCGCACTCCTGCCCCGGCAGGTCCGGGTCCTTCTACTCTACCCAGCCGACCTCCACAACTAGCACCAACTAGCCGAAAGCGTGTCATGGACGACCCTACTTTCCATGAGAGATTCGCAAAGCACCCCAAGTACGTGGCTGTACGCGACTCATTTGCCAATCTCAACATAGACGCAACGACTCTCAGAGCGACAAACTCTCCATTGAACACAGCCCAGTATACTCCCAAAGCTGTCGCCCAGCCTACTCTGGACCTCACCCCTGCCTCGGAGCCTCCAGTACCGCACTGGAAGCGTATCGCTGACCTAAAGACGGTCCCCCATACGATTATGAGCCGTCCGGCAATTGTCAGAATCCAGGGTTCCAAGTATGCCATGGGCGCTCTCGACCAAGATGCCACCAAGCGCAAGAGACTACCTTTCCATATAAGTGTCAACTTCGACTGGGGAAGTGAGAGATTTGATCCAGGTGTCTCTATCAACTTCAGCTTCGGCGGGGACTCAAAGACCTGGAACCAGCCATGGGAAAGTAAGTTAGCTCGAACTGTTCGCTTCAAAGCTCGTACTGGTCAAAAAGTCTCTGAAGATGCTTGGATGCTAGAGAACTTTCGGGGTTCTGTGGTCCCACATCCTGACTCGGAGTTCACGATAGACGACTGTCATGTGAACGGATTCACACCACTCCGCAGTGATATCAGCGCGGCAGAAGGTACCATCGTTGGTGTCGGCATGACGATTTCAAAACCAGTTATCACCAAAACCAATTTCTTAGCGGACTTGGAAGAATTCTTAGAAGAGATGAAGACTGTTGGCCGCTCTGATGACGAGCTGGATCTAGTTACCAAGTTCTTCAAGAGTGAGAAGCTAGATCTCGAGGTCTTCTTCAAGTCAGACGACAAGCCGGCGTACCAACTCGTCAACCAAGACCTGTTTCGCTTCTATGAGATGACGGCCATTCACCTTCCGCCCCTGAGCATGTACTGCGAGCCTGTTGACGAGGAATGCAGTCGCTGGGTAGATGTCGGCATTGGTCTCGATCTTCCTAATGTCAACGACTTCCAAGACGGAGTGCTTTGCAGACCATGGGCCAAAGACCAACAGGATAGAATCGCTGCCGGTGCAGATCCTTCCGAACTCTATCGAGACATCAGACAGCTGCCCTTCGCGCGCAACTTTCCCGACATGCGCAGTCTCCGCATCTGCCTCAGTGTGGCGGCAGTCCGAGAACACCAGGCGTCACTTGCTACACTACGCGTGTTCATGGCTCGCCAGGTCCAAATCACCGCTGTCAAAGCTTCCGTATGGCCAGGCAGCACAAACCAGGTCTTCTACTTTGTGGTCACAATGTCGAAGGACCTACAAGATCACCGCGCGCCCGAAGAGAATCAAGGCTTTGAAATCGTCTCTGACGAGCGCTTTGGAATCGGTCGTAGCCTTTTTGGAGTCGTCAAGAGATGGACACCCCAGGACAAGGAGCGACACGGTCTTGGTAATTTCCTTATCTCAGTAGCCCTAGCAGGTCGCGTTCCGCCCACCCTTAACGCTGCAAGTGACTGGGCATCTATTACGCAAGCGAACAAGTTCACGGCAACTATCACACCAGTGATCGACGATACATCGGTAACCCGAGTATTGGATGCCATCAAAGACTTCACCCAGGAAAAGAGTAGTTCTCCGAACATCGTTCAGATGGCCTACCTCAACGGCAACCCAGGCTACAACCAGAAGCTCGACATCACGGTAGGTCCAATCTCGGTTGGATTCGAGGATGCCGACACAACGAAAGACATCAGTAAAGAGGGGCTACGGAACGCGTGTCTTTACAATCTGGCCGTGGAAGTCTTCAAGAGGGATACACGAAAGGTGTGCGAGGAGCAAGACCGTACTCTAGCTCGTGCCAAAGATGTTCGAGACGAGACCATGGTGATACAAGGTTGTCCTGGCTCTGGAAAGACAACCATCACCTCAACCATGGCTTTCCTTCTTCTGCTGGTTGGTCACAAGATACTTGTGGCTGCCAAGATCAATAATGTTGTTGATCACTACTGCAAGGAGATGGCTGATCGCAAGGACGACTTTCTTGAACTTGCTGAAAACATGCGAGACGATAACACCGAACTCGGTCCCCTTGAGAAGGCTATGCTGACTACCCTAATCGAAAGAGCCAGGGATCTCAAAATCGGTCGCTTTATACCATCAGACCAAGAGACGAAGTTGCTCCAGTCAAATGCTGTGGCCTGGGCCAAGAACGGCCTTCTCGATACCTCAGTGATTCCCGAAAACCTCACGAAGGAAATAGAAGAGCACATGGTCAATCTGGCACTCAGCCGCATGGAGGCTGAAGCGATGATGCTGGAAGCACAGAAGTGCGGCGACGAGAACGATTTGAAGGCCGGCCATGATACTCTCCAACAGGCTGAGCTGGCTGAGGCTGAGTTCGAGCTGACCTACAGTCGCCTACCAGTCACAGCACAACGAAAGTACGTATATCCAGTGGAGCACTCGATGCTCCATCACATCAAAGACGCCGAAGTTGCTCCAGCTACCGTACAACAGTCAAGCGCACGACAATTGACGCCGCTCCAGCAAGCAGTGCACAACTTCCGGGAGGCCGAAGAGGCCGTTCGTGACCACTCCCAGCATCCTAAACGCACCGTCCATGAGCTGAAAATTGCTGAAGCAACTGCTCGAATGAAAATGTATAGCGCTGCCATTGGACAGTACGATATGATTGTCACGACTTGCATCAATGCCTCACACCCCCTTGTGAGAGCAAGCTTCAAGCCGACCGGTGCCATCCTCGAGGATGCAGAGACCGTGGACATAGGAACAGCTCTTTGTCTCTGGACGTATCCAACTGAATGGCGTATGGCTACAGGTGATGTCAACCAATCAGAGCCATACCACGCTGGAAGCGCGACGATCGAGGTGCGTAACCTCGCGAATCTATCGGACCTGGACGCTTGGATCATGCGTGATTTTGAGGTAGATGCATTGCTTGAGCAGAAGCGAGCGATCCAAGACATTATGGAGTTTGTGAACGACGAGTTCTTCGGGGGAGAGATGAAGTCCGGTGACAATGTCAAGAGAATGCACGAGGACTTGGTAGCGAAGCTAGCACAAAGTGTGGTCTCAGATATTCATGTTCCACATCCTGGTCTCAACATCGACACAAACGGCCACTACTACGCTGTCAATGTTGAGGGAAAAGGACAAACACCTGTTGGCAGCACTTCGCAGATCAATGTTGCCGAGGCCAGCGTGATTGCTGAGCATGCAATCAGATTGGTGCGGAAGGGCATTACACCACAGCAAATCACAGTCATCTTCTATTACCTCGACCAGATGGACATGTTTCGTACATGGTTGGAATACGACCAATACGCGGAATTGAGAGGCATTCTGATGTACAGTGTGGATCGGTATCTTGGAGAGGCCAACGACATCGTCCTCGTCGCGACGACTGCCACTGTTCACTACGCCGACGACCAAAGCAGAAGGCTACTGTTGTCACCGTTCTGTACAAAGAGGAGCCGACTCTGTGTGGCTCTTTCACGTGCCAGATTCTTCTGTATGATATACGGCAATTGGGTCGAGATCGTCAAACAGTTCCGGGACATTAATACGCAACATGCTCAATGGCGTACGCTCTACAATCTTGTCGTTGATGCCTGGCAACGAGGACGGTTGCTGAACACATCCGTTTGGAAGCCAGAAGACGTTCAGAAGATGGTATCTAGCAGACTTAAAACAGCCACGCGAGCCCGAGCAAATCTTGACTATGCTGTGAGACGTCTGCAGGATGCAGACCTCGCGAGACGGGTTCTTCAAGCTTGGACTATCGGGTACGCTGACCCTGAGCAAGGCACTGCCATGGGGAAATATTCTTTCGATGCTCAACGCATGCTATCCAAAGTCAAGAAGCGCAGTGTCAAATCTGATCATGCTCGGGCTGGATCCTAGGCTTGGGGTGTGCCTCAGTTATAAAACCAACTTCTACTAGGATAGCATGCCAGACTCTGACTACTGTATAGTTGCTTTAGCTGACCAATGAAATTCATTCTTCGAAGTTTAGAGTGTAGATGTTAGCTCACGATGTAAATAAGACGTTTTCCTACTCAACACGAGAGGAGAGAACCATTGGTGCAGTGAGTTGAAACCACCGCGTGACACGAAGCAAAGATTTGAAAAGCTTAACATCAAGAGATAGGTTCGGCAACATTACGCGTGTCGAACCTGCTTCGAGGAGATAGAACCACATTCAGCACTAGTACCAGCCAGACGACCATGCATTGTGCAAGAGACAACTTCGTAGCCAGTGTTTGACTACAGAACACTCGTGTTTTGCTCAGCTGATAGTGAGTGTACAGCTCGAGTCTTTTACATACTATCTACACACTATCTATCTTTAGCATTGACTTAAGCGTCGCAAGCTGGATAAGTCCTCGCCATCGGAAGCTAATGTGGCAGGGCAGGTCGACAACCTACTGTCTGGCTGTCAGCCGAGAAAGCAGCACAGTGTTAGCAGCAGCGTATCGGCATAATGCTAGCTTCTAGATGAAGCGCAGTGTTTTATCTTGAAGTGCGGTTGCAGGAGTTCGATCGGGCTCACAGACACAATCGGGATGTTGTACAGCCATCAGTATTACTCACTACTAGTACTGTTGAACCCTCTGTTTGGAATTACAAGACATCAACGCAATTGGTGCAAAAGAATAGGATGGCATGCAACTTCTTGAAGTCCGTCGGGAAGTGCCTTGCATGGTTCCAGATTGCATGGTTCCAGATTGCATGGTTCCAGATTGCATGGTTGGATTGAACCACATCGCAGCTCATTCTGCTCTGCACGGGCGCTAGAGGTGGGAAAATGGTTTATTCTCCACGAAGGGCGATATTGCTCCTGTGTGTATGTCTGCTTCCTACAGCACAGAACATCGCCTGGTCAGACTGGCTGAAGGTACCACCAAATACTTGCCCCTGGTACCATGTGCACGATCGAGGCTATAGAGAAAATGCTGAGCTAGGCCTAGAAGGCAGATGTTTTTTTCAGCTCTAGTCAGATATACGCGAACCGCTTGACACAAGATAACGCTCAGCCTTTCGGGCCTTGTAGCTAATTCTTTGGCTTCTCTCAAAAGAGCCAAGATCAACGCTGCTAAGACCAGATTGCATTCGCGCGACATACTCACCATGGTCACCACAGATGAGGTCGACCTTGAAGGGGGCGACGTCGAAGAAGGCGAACATCGCAAGCTAGGCGATAGTGACCTGCAGACCTTTCGAATCATCCGCATGAAACGGTGAGAAGAAGTCATGCCGCATACACACATCGTCGTAGGTGGTTTGAAATAGATCCATCTTGAAACGATGAAGTAGAACCGCCGTCACCATGGTCATTTCAAGCATTGCGAGCTCTCGACCAACGCAGGAGCGCGAACCTTTGCCAAATGGAACAAAAAACTGCTCCGATCGTTTCTGCATAGAAGGGTCAAGCCAGCGTTCCGGATCGAATACGTGGGGTTCTGGGAAGCAATCTGAGTCGAGGTGCATGTCTCTGATGCTCATGCTGACAACTGTACCGGGAGGAAATGTATACCCTTTATATGTGATTGGATTATGCGGGTCATATCGAGGCAGTCGTCCTGAGACTCCGTTCACCATTCGAAGGCCTTCTCTGACAACGGCATCTAGATACGGTATCCGCTTCAGTGTTTCATGAGAGGTTAGATCACCCCGCTCGTTCGCGTCCGATAGGTCGGCAAGTAAACGCGTCTTGATAGCTGGATTGGCCAAGATGTGGTAGAAAATGTGCTCTAGTGCACTGCCTGTTGTTTCTGAGCCTGCTCCGACCAAGGTCAGTGCTTCTTGGAAGATACGCTCTGCCGTTTTATCGCTCTGCGGTAGGTCTGAGTTGAAGATTCCGTGGAGGACAGAATCGTCGGTTTGTTTTCCCATTGCAGCGATCTCTCTTGCCTGGTTTCGGTTGTGCTAAAAAAAAGGTTAGAAAACGTCATAACAGACATGTGATGAAGGCCTCAGACCGACTGAAAGTCGAGCATCCGAAGCATCCCAGGAGTGGCAGTCAGTTTGACCAGCCATGTTGGTAGCATCATGACCGTCGGAATGACAAAGGGGAAATGGCGGTTGTACGCAGCGACACCGGACAGCTTGCGGTTCACGTTGTTGTAGTCTTTCCCGAAATCTCTTTCATTGAGCAAGTCGAAGCCTTCTGGCAGGACATACTGGCTGACCACATCAGTCGCCAGTGCACGAAATAGAGACCCAAGTAATATAGGTTTGTTAGTCTGTCGATGTTCTTCCAGGCGAGCACAGAGTTGCAGTACACACTTGCGGACCTGCTTCTCATGATCAAGGATAGCTGATAGCGAGAAAAATCTGTTGAATGCTTTTCTTCGCTGTCGGTGTTGACTGTAGGATGATGTTCCGAAGGATGCGTCCAAGGTGCCTACGAACCTGTAGTAATAGTGGTCCTTGTTCAGCCTCATCGATGTGCTATACAGTTGGTCGAAGAATTCAGGATCCCGAATATGGACCTCTTTCGGATTGATACGGACAACGGGGCCTCGACGGAATTAGTAGCAATACACTGCCCCAGGCGCATGGCTCACCATATTTGCGATGGAGCTCGTCGATCCGAAAGGTGAATTTCCCCGGTCGGAGCGCATCGTGGTAAAACTCGTATAGATGGGTCAGGGCAGCAAGTTTGGGACCAGGTATTTTTGCGAGTGGGTGCAATACAAGGCGGTTGACTGTAAGATAGGCAAATCTCAAGAATACCAAAGTGGCCAGAGGTAGCAGGATGAATAACGTGTCAGGGGTCGTGAGCATCATGGTTGATGATTATTGCTGAGAAAGAAATGGAGAAACCGAGAGCTGGCGGCATCAAATACAACAGTACAAAGATGATACTACGGAATAAGACGGTAGGTGCCTTTGGCCGAGGAGCGTTTGATTGTCGATCAGATCGTATGTGGCAGATAGCATAGTAGTTGCAAACAGTGTATGGCTTGATATCTGTATGTGGACCTACTAGAGGTATTTTGCAGACAGCTTCCGACGGCCCGGGGCAGGTGGGGCTCAAGGCCTGCTGCGAGAGGCCTAATGTCTTTGCAACAAGTTGTACCGAGCGGCCCGCAGCTCCGTGGACCTGCTTCCTCCTCACTAGCGAGTTGGCAACGATTCTCAAGAAGACCAGTCCACTGGCCCGCACAGACACTGTGATGGTTGAAGAACACTTTAGACCGCGTCGTTGTTGGTTCGATTTTGATAACCTGTTTGTAGAGCACATGTTTCATCCCCGCACAACTCTACTAGGAACATGGCCACGTGGCAACAGGTGCTCACATTGAGGCTGAAGATCAACAAGGCTTGAAGTCCGACACAGACTCGACTTTAGGTAGCCAAACAGCAAACAGCGCTTCCTCTATTGCGTCTAGGGTCCTGAAGTTCATTCAAGCAGAAAGCCATTGTAGCAAAAGAAAGATGGCATGTCTTCCTCAAGTCTATTGCTTGCTTGTAGGTTACGAGCGTGCCAGCACTCAGACTTAGGCAGATAGACGGGAATCTCCGGGACCTCGGATGTCGACAAGGTAGAAAAGCCAAGTTTCAAGCTAATAGTCGGTAAAAGCACAACCACGCTGCTTCATCCATGGTTGCAGTGAGTACCAGTTTTGAGCATCACGAACGACCAAATCTCTATGTTGCAAGCCATCCACCATCGATTGCAAGCGCAATACCCTGTATGAACGAGGAGCGGCCTGAGCACAGAAAGACAACCGCATCTGCGATCTCACGTGGCTGCGCCCATCGTTTCATAGGATGCGCAGCTATGATCGGCTCAAAAGCTTTCATGTGCTCCGGATCGTTCTTGCTTAAGCCAGTAGCGGGCGTGTCCACCAACCCCGGACAGACACAATTGATCCGAATACCAGATGCGCTGTAATCGATCGCATCGGCTTTGGTCAGTTGCACAATGGCGCCTTTCGATGCGCAATATGAAGCTATTCATTGGGACATTAGATTCACAAGACCATATATAGGAAAGACGCCAGCTTTGACGTCGAAGAAGTACTCACCAACTCTGGCACCAGCAATCAGTCCGTATGCGCTAGAAATATGCACTATACTCCCCCGCTGCCCAGGGATATCCCCTGGTCCACTAGGTTCGTTCTTCAACATAGCTCTGATCTCAGCTCTGCTACACATTAACGTGCCGCGGTAATTAACACTCATCACATGGTCTAGACTCTCGATACTGTCATCGATTGTGGTCAAATACGGACCCATGATCCCTGCACAGTTGACTCCATAGTCTAGCCGGCCGTGTTTTGTTATCAGGCTTTCGACTGCGCGCTCAACGAAAGCATTGTCTGTAGTATTGCCAACTTCAAGTGTGACTTGGGCTTCTGAGTTGATCTGGGTAATCTGGTCGTGGGTTGCTTGGAGGCCTGACTCGCTCATGTCGATAAGAGACATGCGGGTACAGCCTGCCCGGATGAATGCTAGTGAGACTGCTTGCCCAATTCCTGGAGGCGAAGATGTGAGTTCGGGAAGCCGCGGTCGTGGGTCCGTCCAGTTTACCACGTGGAACAGCTCGAGTTGAGAAAGAGGAGCAGTCGCTTACCTGACCCTGCACCTGTAATCAGCGCCACGCCGGGAAGTTCAGCCATGATGTGATACTAAAAGTGCTGCGCTATGGTGGAGTTGGGATTTGCGGTGCGTTCAAGGATGTACACTATCGAAAGATATGATTTGGAGAGGTCTGTGTGTGTGTGTGTGTGTGTGTGTGTGTGTGTCAACTGGAAGTCTGCTCAAAGGTGGGTGGACTATAAATATACATGGCCATGCTGCCACGTTGCATTCAACGTCCTCAGCTTTTGAGTTTGGGTCCTTTCATTGTAGCGAGCTCCAGTTGCAACGCTGGGCTAGTGAGAAGCTCCTGATAGTTGCATTCCAAGTCTCGATGTTGACGAGCTCTAGATTACCCCAACCATGGTGTAAGATTCGACCACGTATCAGCTGAAGCTAGGTCGAACTTGGTTAGTGTACAAAGCACAAAGGAGGAGCATCTGAGCTGCATCGCTGATTCAGCAGGAGTGTCACGGAGTTCACCACATTCTTCTAAATCGTTACTGTGTTCAACGAGGAGGTCTCATGGCATTGGGCCTCTGAAGGTGTATTGATTGATATTCATTAAGCCCTTGATAACATCTGAGCTATGTTATTGTTTCCCTACTGGAGAACGTCCATATCAGTAACTTTCTGTGATC
>Ga0066648_10000393_pt1 | contig 30849 bp, 19 predicted proteins | sample CryGeyCG12114_NA_FD_59537 | JGI IMG/M metagenome (GOLD analysis project Ga0066648, IMG submission 59537) | Groundwater microbial communities from aquifer - Crystal Geyser CG19_WC_8/21/14_NA | ecosystem: Environmental > Aquatic > Deep subsurface > Groundwater | place: USA: Utah: Grand County... | reverse complement strand
TCGAGCTGCTAAGGTTAACAAACTTCTCAAAGCAGATTCAGTGGCGACCATATTCGATGTATTTAGGGAATACCCATCATGCGACGAGGAGAACAAGCTAGCATCTCGGATTCAAGAGGTGACCTCTCAGTCCAAGCTCTTCACGGAAAGCAAGGCAAAGATCATCGAACTATGCAACGACGAATCAATCGAACTTGACATAGTATTCGGTCTGTTAGCTAAGTTCCGCCAGGAAAGAAGCATTATAGGATCTGCTTTGATCAAGTCGAACTCTGAGCGAGAAAAGGCCCTTCAGGCGATACAAGAGGTCGACGATCTGCTGGGTATGCTGCGAGACGTGGCCAAGGAAGGCAAAGGACCGTCCGGGGATGATATGCGCCATAGTTTGGGCAACATGATCTTCAAAGTACACGAATTAGCTAAGAACCCATCTTCTCTGTACGACGAGCTCATGGACCTCAGAGAAGAACACCTCGAGTTGCTCGCCGACTACGACGATCTGAACCACAGATTCCATGATATCGAAGGCTGCCACGAGAAGTTGCATGAGGACAAGAAGAAGTTGCAAGATGACTTAGCTTTTGAGAAGCGAGAACATTTGGACACAAGAAAGAGGCTCGGCACTCTGGTCGGTACGAAGAACCAGGTCAACCAAGCTCACAAGTCATTGGAGAAAGTGCACGAAGAGAATTCGGAGTTGAAGAAAGAGATCGAGAAGCTCAATGCGGAACTAGGAAAGGTCAATGCTCTGAAACACGAGAACACACAGCTTAAAAAGAAGCTTGCGGCTGCTGAAGCTATGAAGCCGGAGCCAAAGGTTGAGGAGAAGTCGCCAGATCCTGTTCCACCAGCAAAGAAGAAGAAGGGCAAGAAAGCAGGCGCAGCTGGGTCTGAGTCAACCGAACAAACACCCACTGGTCCTCCTTCAGAGCCAGCATCTAAGCCCAACCCCGTCCAGGAGAAAGAGCTGAGAGTACTTCAACAGGCAAACGCCGAGCTTCAAAGTCAACTTGATACGGCTTTGACCAAGGTCCGGCAGCTTGAAGCACTTCTCAAGAAAGCAGAGGTAGCGAAGACCAAGGCTTTGGAGAAGCAGCAACTAGAACAAGCTACAGCAGAAAACTGGAAGGAACTTAGTGAAGGTCATTCCGAAGAAAGTAGTCGTCTGAGAGAACAGCTCGACGAATCCATGTCGCACGCAAGCACATTGCAGAACAGCGTTCACCGTCTGGAGCAGAGCCTTGCAGAGACTAAAGAGCAACTTCAGACACAGTTGCAAAAGAGATCGAGTAGTCCCAGCCTCACTTCACAGACCTCGAACTCATCGCGCTTCGATGTTGAGAGCCTCCGAATGTTGCGTAAACTTCGATGCGAAACGTCACAGCTCGTCCAAGACTTGGATACAGCCAAGCATTACCCCGGGGACCCATGGAACTTGGTCGAGTGTACAAGAAATATGATAGCGGCAATCGACACTGACATTGAGGGCATGCTTCTTCCTCAACACCGCGAGCCAGAAACACCGAACCCAATTCCAGAAACATATCTAGCATTTTCCCGCAATGACTTTGGCCTTCAAACGCCGATGTCGATGCCCCGAGCACGAGAAGCTACTCCACCACTCTCGGCTGCGCGACCACATATTCCCGGACATCCTCGACCCCTACTGCCACCTGGTCTTGCGGATCAAAGCCTTGGCCGCGCTTCACCAAAGCAACCACTACCGCAGCATCTGCCTTCGCCAATTGGCACTGGCCGGCCAGGACGAAACGCCAATGGACTGACTCCTTCCCCAATCCAGTCTGCTGCTCAAACCGTCTCTCTTGCTACAGCCAGCAACGGCGCTATGGGCGGTAGCAGTATTGGCAATGGCGCTGCCGGTGTTGACTGGAGTATCTGGACGAAGCGCTGAATGTCTTGATAGGGTTGTTGTTTCGCATTCGTTCATTTCGTTCTTCTCTCTTGTTCTTCGGTTGAACACGGTTCAGGCGTTATGCAGGACTCGACAAAGCATATGTGGCAAAAGGAACACACCTACATATTTGGTATCCTCCGCTCCGTCGGCAGCTTACTCGACGGAGTCTGTGTCAGGGTATACGTAGTTCCATAATTGTTGCACGAATCGTTGATGATGCAGATCTCTACGAGTCATTAGAGATTCAACTATGCTTGAGGCTGATCTTTATCAGACCTGTACCGCGTGCCGCTTTCGATGTTTGTGATCCCATGCAATATTATCCAACTACACGAGGATGCTGAGTACATAGCACATGTGTAGTGATGCAGCGTCAAATATCAAGGACGCAAGTCGTGCGCTCGACGCGAGCGACCGTTAGAGGGTGCATTACACTTTACTCCATCTGAGCAATTGTGCCTCAGCGAATTGAGCCCTAGCTGTGCTTGTCGTTGGTTGACATGCAGCTTAATCAAGCAATGTACAAAAGCCCAAGAAGCATCGATGCCCCATCCTCAGCGCACAATCAACGTCTCACCAATACCAGCCAACAGAGCCGGCAAAGTTCCATCTTCAGGTGCAGATCTCGCTGCACAATACGGTACAAGCACCATCAACCACAAAGCCCAATCTAATCTACGAGGAGTAGTCAAACTCAACTCGCCTCGGATCACCCCGTCACACGCAACGCAATTCCAGTGGGAGCAAGAATGGAGCAACGAGAGTCCCGTTCATCGAGCTTGCATGCAATACGCGAAGATGGCCTGAACCCATTTCCTTTGCTATATATGTACAGGAGCTAGATGCCACAAAACAACCGCCAGACGCCACGCTGAATCTTCAAGAGCTACAACAGGCCTCCTTGCGAGCCTGTCACACGTATCGTGCACGCCGATGTGGGTTGCAAGCACGAGGCCCGACAACACCAGCCTCGATGAATAATCAAACCCTTCATCACGCTTTCTCGACATCCTTGCCCGCTTTCGATGCTTTCTTCGAGGCCTTGCGTTGTCTGCTCAAGTCCTCCTGCTCCTTCCTGATGCGCTCCTGCTCCGCCACACCCGTCTTGGTCTTCTCGTGTTCCTGCGACAGCTCGACCTTTGTGATGAAGAGAGACACGACGATCAGCAGTGCGGCGAAACACACGTAGAAGATCCACATGGTCGACAGCGAGCTGGCGTACGCTTGATCGAGCGCTCGCCTCTGGTTGGGAGGCAGGGTCTTGAGGAGACCCGTGGTGGAGCCGAAGCTGGACCCGGCGAACCTCTGCGCGGTAGCTGGGCCCAGAGCCTGTTCCAGCGTGTTTTGCTTCGCGGCGAGCTCGTTCTGGAAGATGACGCCGCCGAGCACGACCGACATCGAAGTCGCGATGTTGCGGATGAAGCCGTATGTTGCTGTTCCGACCGCCGCGTCGTAGCCCTTTAGGTGTGACTGGAGCGCGATCAGCGGGCCCTGGAACAGTGGTCCAGTGCCGATCCCGCAGATGATCTGGTAGACGATCACTTTGGGCCAACTGGTGTGCGCGGGCAGATTGATGAGGAGTCCGCTGCCCAGACAGAAGAATCCCGCAGCGACCCAGATGACCTCCTGGTACCTGCCCGTCTTTCTCATGATGATGCCGCTTGCGATACTCGTGATCGAGAGCGGTATCACAAGCGCGAATAGCGTGACGCCGGACAAAATGGGCGACAAGCCCATGACGGTCTGGAAGTACAGCGGCAGATAGTAGCTCTGCGCGATGAACACGAACCCAAACAGGAAGCAAACGCCGTAGGCGGCCATGTTGCTCGGATCCCTGAACAACCTCAGCGGCATGATGGGATACTTGGCAACCTTCCACTCGGCAATGAAGAACAACCCAATCATGATGGCGCCGAAAATGATCAAACACAACACAAACGCCGAATCCCACGAATGCGTGACACCCGCGCTCTCAAACCCGTACAAAAACGTCACCACACCGCCCACAATCGCAAGCCCACCAACCCAATCGATCGCCTTGACGCTCTCCCAGAACGGCGTCTTCGGCGTCTCGAGCTTCAAGAAGAAAATCAGCAGTATCAGACTCAACCCGTCAAGCGGCAGGTTGATCCAGAAACACCAGCGCCACGTCACTTCCTCAGTGAACACACCGCCCACGATGGGGCCCACACCACTCGCCACAGCCCACGTCAACCCCACAAAAGCATAGTACTTCGGCCGCTCTCTCATGGAGAATAGATCCGAGATGGCAATACTGACGAGGATGATCAACCCGCCGCCGCCCAGACCCTGTATGACCCGCCCGACGATCAACTGGCCGATACTGTTCGACAGCGCGGCGACGATGCTGCCCACCATGAACACCACGTTCGCCAGCACCAGCATGATCTTGCGGCCCCAAATGTCGCTGAACTTGCCCCACAGCGGGGTCGCGCTGGCGTTGGCGAGGAGGTACGAGGACCCGATCCACGTGTACCCGCTGCTGCTGGCCTGGAAATCGCGCGCAATGGTCGGCAGCGCGGTGGTGATGATGGTGACGTCAAGCGCGGAGAGGAACAGCGCCATGCACAGCGAGAACATGATGACGGCAATGCGGAACTTGGAGAACTCGGCGGCGCGCGATTCTTGACGTTTGAGGTCGGGGCGGGCGGGCTGCTGCGTGGCTTCGGTCACAGCCTCGGCGCCGTCGGGGGAGTCGGTTGTGGCGGTTGCGGGTGCCTCCTTCGGAGAGGGGGTGATGTCTGTGGAGGCGGAGGATGTTGAGCTGGGTGGAGAGTGTGGTTGATACGTTGGTGCGGGTTCTGACAGAGGCTGGACTGGTTCTGCGGGTGTCATCGTTGACGGGGGTAGATGGTCTTCGTGCATGTTGCGGTCGGTGGTTTCCGTTATTGAACTGTTGTGGTTCGAGGGAAGGGGACGACCGACTTCCGTCTCAGGTTCCTGTACGCCTCGCGTCGCTGCATCATAATACGTTGCCGTCATGGTGTGAAATGTCCATGCGTAGAACAACGGTGATATGGATGTGTCGAGATATCAATGGCAAAGTTGACGTCGCCTTATTATTCGCCGTCGAAGAAAAATGTCCAAACTTCCCAGCTTAGCTTCGTACAAGGATTCAATTCGTGTGGAGCGAATCACGCGTGGGATATCAAAGACAGACGTCCACTACACCGCGCCGCAGAGTAACAATCGTTCTGCTTCCAGAGACCTGGATGAAGGAGATGATGAACAGACGCAGAAACAACTCGACGAAACAACCATGAACGAACGCATCGACTGTACACGTAGCCAGACAGAGAGCGTGTGTGTCGGCGTTAGCACTTGAATCGCCATCGCATCCTTTTTCGGCGCGCCGCACGAATCACTGCCCGTCTCACCAGGCGATCGCCAGCGTAAGTTAAACGATGGCTTCGTACGAAAAAGCGAGATCGATGATGCTATTCCTCCAGCACTAATCCCCGTCTGGAAGGTACTCGCAATTGGTTGGTCGAGAAAAATCTGGCCTAGACTGGTTTCCGTTAGGTTTGTTGTAAAGAGCGAAATCGTTGAGCTGCTGACTCGGATGTCCTAATGCCTAACGCCGTGCCTCCTAGGCACACTCATGTCTGACCTCGACACAGTAAGGAGGACAACAATTATTGCGCCTTACTAGCGACACGAAGCTTGTTGTTACGCACCACGATTGGGCTGTGATTGTTGCCGCATGTGGAGCATGTGGACTCGTAGAATCAGCAGCTGGGTTCGGGGAATAGCTAATTGATGTTCCCTGGAGCTCGGAGAGCATTGCAGATTCGGACTTGATGCGATCAACTTCGACTGAATCAGACGCTCCCAAGATAGCCTCACGTGGCAGCAACTGACGATTGCTCAACGTGCTACGCCGGTCTGCCGGTACGCTGGCCACATAAACACACCCAAAAGACTTCAGGGAAAAGTGGAAAAGGTGCTTCGATTGCCTCGCTTCTAGCAGTTTCCGGTCAATTTCCAAAGAGGCTGCTCAGCGACAAAGCAGGAAAGGTCTATCGTGCTGTTTGTGTGTCGATCAGCCCACCCCCTCCCTGCCATTGCAGTCTATCACACTGTTCCTGAAGACCAACGGAACACGAGCAACTACCATATGCACCCTCTCGCCAGGTACCTCTCTTGCTTTACATACACATACGCCAGTCGATAGAGCCAAATTCTCTCTCGTCGTAAATCACCTTAGCCTCCCGGTCCTCCTTCTTTTGCGGTGGTTCGTAGATGTTATGCTTGAAATCCTCATGGCTCATCTCTTGCTTCTGACGGAGCCTCCCTAAAAGACAGCCAGCTTCCTCCCTAGCTTCTACCCGCTTCGCGCCCATTCAAAGAGTTCCGCTAGCTTCTCTTTGAACTCGGCCCGAAATCGGCTTCCACCTTTTGTGCATTTCTCTGCTTCTCAACTTTGAATTTTGCCATGAGAGCCAGATGATCACTGGGGAAATGTTGATTCGGGAACCCAGGCACTCGCTTCAAATACTCCGGGTCAACCTGTCCAAGCGCACCTATCGGTCTCAAACTCTTGCTCGAGTAGAAGATTTGGTCGAGCTCGTCGACGAATTCGGGCGTGTAGTTGGTGATGAATGGCTGATCCATCAAAGCATTCGTGCTCTTGAGCGTAAAATTATGAGACATGCCGTCACTCGACAGGGCACCGTAGTTGCGACCCGAGAAATCATCGTGGTGAGCATCAAGTGTTTGCTTCGTGATGAGCTCGTACACTGGAGAACCGGGGCCGGAGTTGAAATCACCGCAGACGATCATGGGTATCTGTGAGCCACGCTCGTACACGAGGGATGGCGCTGGCTCACGCAGGTCATTTTCGTCGTGTTGCCACGATGGTTTCTTGTTTGTGGCAGCCGGGTGTTTTGCGTACTTGTCCGCCAATTTGTTCAGTTCTTCCATGAAGACGGCGACCTGGATCAATTTGACGTCTCTGAATGCAGGATCCCAATAGGTGTGTGTGTTGCCGACAATCACCCTGGAGCCAGTAAATCTGTTCTCGAGGAAGACGACCGTTGCGATGTCGTCTCTTTGCCAAACACGATTGAGCATATCCGCCGAAGACTTGGCACCAGCTTTCTCGACTGCTTTTCTCCCGAGAACAAAGTGTTGCGTGTCGAGCACAACGTAGGTTCTGTCTTTCCAGAATGTGCCACAGCCGTCGACGAATTTAGCATGCTCTCCTATAGTTTCTGCTCTGCTCTTCTGCGCATAATATCCTTTGTAACCGAGAATGCTCAGCTCCTTGCGGAAGAACTCGTCGTAGGAATTGCGGTCTAGTTCTTGCAGGCATATGAGATCGGCGTCCAGCGCTCTGAGCTCGTCGAGTATGAGTTGTCTTCTTGATGGCCAGTTGAGGTATCTCTCTGGCACGTAACCGTATTTCTGCTTGGATGCGTAGCGTTCACACAGAATGTTGTATGTGACTGTGCTGAAGGTATCCGGTGTCTCGCCATCTGACTGCGCCACTTCTTCGAGCTGGTGCCATTCTCGTTCGCGGGGAGGTTCGATATCTAAAGTAAGGATCAGCTTAAGGACAGGAATCGGCGGGATTGCAGACTTACACTCTTCTGGCATTGACTCCAAAAGCTCGCGGACCAGGCCCTTGGTGCCATTCTGCAGCAAGGCGTGTCTTTGGTCATCTGGCATGTTTTCCCAGTAGCCAGTCTCGTACAAGCCGAGAGTTTCCAGCTTGTAGAGGTAGCCTATTGACGAAGGCAGATCGAGCAGTTGTCGGTTGCCGGTAAGCAACAAAGTCTTCAGGTTGGTGAGCATACCGATCTCTTCCGGCAGAGTCATCAGGCTGTTGAATGACATATCAAGGTATTCGAGATTCTTCAGTTGACCAAGGGCCGCCGGAAAGGCCTGAAGCTGATTGTGAGGAACATAGAGTCGGGATAAAAAGGAATAGTTGTAGAGATTCAGGGAAAGTGCACGGAGTCCTTGACCGCCCATGTCGAGCTCGGTCCACGGGCTGCGACTTTGTGTTTGAGCTGTTAAGGAGCGCACCTTGTCTTCCATTGTCACGTCATCTGCACCGGTGCCCAGTGGCCCACCGAACGTGAGACTTTTCGACTGTTGGGCGTAAGTCTTCGCACGGTTGTGGCTGTCACTGTTTTCCTTCGAGTCTTCATACAACCTGCGTTGTTCTTGCCAGTATTCATTGTGACCAAACTCGTCGTCCAGACCGTCCTCTCTGGTGCCATTGAGTAGTTGATCTTGGCCGAAGGGGTGTAAATTGGGAGTACTAGACTGATAGGGACCTCCCGACAGGTTGGGTTGATGTCCCATGTGGCCTCCATGCTGCTGAGGATTGTGATGCTGGTTCTGCTGATAGGCATGCTGTTGCTTGGGCAGATGCATGCCATTGAACCTCTGGTGGTTCTGTCCTCCATTCATCATGTGCTGTTGCTGGAAACCATTCTGGTTGTAGACGCCGAAGTTGTGAACCATGGCAGCGCTTGGAGATCTGGATGGAGAGGGCGTGTCGTGCGCGAACGGACGGCGACCTTGAGGAGAGGTCGCTCGGTTGTGGTTGCGATTGGCGTGGTGAGAGGGATAGAAAGGCCCTTGGTGGAACCTAGCTTCCATAACGCTGAGACTGGGGTGTCTGAGAGTGAGTTCTCTGCTTCCGTCTCTTCCACATAGAGATGCGCATGTAATGTACTGCGAAAGACGGAGGTCGAGACGCGCAGAGGCAGCTGATATTGGCGCCGACTTGTCGAGTCTGTATAATGCCTAGGTGTGCTCAGCTCGTGGTTGTCTCGGTAGCAGTCGTAGAGATAGAGTTAGCGAGGTGGGTGGTGTGTAGTTTGTGTGAGGTGAGGTTGAGGTGGGTTGACGCTCTACACGTCTGGCCTTTTGAGATCGAAGGTTGCTTGCTGCTATTCTCGATATCGTTCGTTGGTCGGCTCGTCGCGGAAAAGACGCCAAATCAAGTGACAGACACTACAATAAGTCTCAAATATCAATGAAACATAATGAGTAGATATCGATGTGCAAGTGGTTGGTGCTTGTCGAGGACAGAACCATTCACTCGGCTAGCCTACTGTTCGGCTGACTTGCTGAATCTAACCCGCTAGCTTTGCGCCTAGTCAAGCGACCAATGATGCCACTCTTAGCCTCTTAGCCGCTTGCTGTGGGTTTCCCCAGACCGACGATATTACGATGATAAGACGCGCAACGTCCAGCATGAGGTAGCTCCCTCTCAAGAACACCAATCGTGCCAGATGGGAGTCACCGAATGCTCGACAATGGTTGGGGTAGGCATGGATGAGGTGCACGTAACAATGTCGGGGTGCACATCATATCTACAGCTTCGCAGAGAATAAACTTGGCAGTAACGATCAACGCCCATCCTGTGTGTCTAACATGTCCAACACAGTCCCACGACCATGGTATTCGTAGAGTCTACAACCGTATGAACGCCAGTACCGATAAGCACTCGGGCACGATGACGAAAGAAGTCCCAATGAAAATGAAATGCTTTGAAATTCTGGGTATCATCTATGTTATTCAAGTCTCGCTGGTGAAGCTGACTTATGTGTCGTCAGTTGAAGGACGACCACCGATGCAGGAGTCAGCAGCTGTGCCGACTTCATCTGCTTTCTCATAACTCGTTCACGTCTATTATATCGTTGAGTCATACTTGCCATGATCTAATCACGCAACTTTTTGAACCTTTTCCCAAGCACTTTGCGTTGAGCAAATGCATTACCATGACCCAGAACGCCAAACCAACGCTCTTGCCACCTCCTAGTATCGGTAGATGTCGCTCTTGAATGGACCTTCGATGTCGAGTCCCATGTACTCGGCCTGCTCGGGTGTAAACTTGGTCAGCTTGACGTTGACGTGCTCCAAGTGTAGCAGGGCAACCTGCTCGTCGAGGATCTTGGGCATGACATATACACCGATATCCTTCTTACCGGTCTTGCCGAATTCGGGGTACTTCTGGCCGAACTTCTCGTCCTCGGCCTTGAACAGCAAGATCTGAGCAAGAACCTGGTTGGAGAAGGAGCAAGACATGACGAACGACGAGTGGCCGGTCGCACATCCCAGGTTGACGAGACGACCCTCAGCAAGCAGGATGATGTTTCGGCCGTTGTCCATCGTGTATCGGTCGACTTGTGGCTTGATGTTCTGTACGCTCTTGGCGTTCTTCTTGAGCCAGGCAACATCGATTTCGATGTCGAAGTGGCCAATGTTGCAAACAATGGCATCATTTCTCATGGCGGAGAAGTGCTTGCCGGTGATGATGTCTCGACATCCGGTGGTGGTGACGAAGATCTGGCCAATGGACGCGGCCTCGTCCATGGTGACGACTTCGTAACCCTGCATGGCAGCCTGAAGGGCGTTGATGGGGTCGACTTCAGTGACCAGCACTCTCGAGCCCATTCCGTGAAGAGCTTGGGCGCAGCCCTTGCCGACATCACCGAACCCAGCAACGACGGCGATCTTGCCAGCAGTCATGACATCGGTGGCTCGCTTGATACCATCGATGAGAGACTCACGGCAGCCGTAGAAGTTGTCGAACTTGCTCTTGGTCACCGAGTCGTTGACGTTGATGGCTGGCACGAGCAGACCCTTGCCCTTCAACATTCTGTACAAGTGGTGGACACCAGTAGTGGTCTCCTCGGACACACCGTAGCAGTCCTTGAGCATGTCTGGGTACTTCTTGTGGACAAGGGCGGTCAAGTCACCACCGTCGTCGAGGATGAGGTTGAGCGACTTGCCAGATGGGAAAGCCGTCAATTGTTGTTCTAAGCACCACTCGTACTCCTCCTCGGTCTCGCCCTTCCACGCGAACACTGGTGTACCGCCTGCTGCGATGGCGGCTGCGGCATGGTCCTGCGTCGAGAAGATGTTGCAACTCGACCAGGTAATCTCAGCGCCGAGTGCGGCAAGGGTCTCGATGAGGACGGCCGTCTGGATGGTCATGTGCAGGCAGCCTGCAATACGGGCACCGGCGAGGGGCTGGTCGTCACCGTACTTGCGTCGGATGGCCATGAGACCTGGCATCTCAATCTCGGCAAGCTCGATCTCTCGTCGACCAAAGGCGGCCAACGAAATGTCGGCCACCTTGTACTTCTGTGCTGGTGCAGCTGATCCCATTGTGACTGTCTGGTGAATGTGGTTCTAGATGGAGGGTACGTAAAGCGAGTTTGCTTGGTAGAATAAATTCAGAAACGATCTGGAGAAGTTCAGGTAGTTAAGCAGGAGAACCGTTGCAGTAGTCGTACTATTTTCATTGAGAACTTTTTTGGAGACTTTCACCAACATCGTCTTATTACACCGCGTCTGCCCCTCCAAGCATGTACCGCAATCGTAAGCTAGGGTCTTCTCGGCAGTTTTTTGGCTTGAAAAATCGCCGCATAGACAAACACTTCAAATCCATGCACCACACGTGCACCAACAGATTGAATTTTCCACTGCAAGATTACACAGGCGTGTTAAGGGTCAATTACAGGGTCAGGCTGAGCATTGTTGCTGCTGCTGTGGACCGTCTCTACTCTGTTTCATGACGCTGATGCTCGAGGACTTATGTTTACAGCAATGGCTTGCCGCTTTCACTACCCAATACTTGTGTTCGGGTCCCGAGCTCGTTGTACTGGAGGTATCTGTTCTTCATCGTAGACTTTTCCGGTGCTATCCAGGAAGATGAGACATGCTCGGTGATGTTGCCATTGCCAACTATTATACATGAGTAAGCCCATAGGAAGCCCATAGGAAGCTCATGCATGGACGCGAGCAGTGCCAAAACTGGAACAAAGGCCGTAAGTGTCTCTTTGTCGACGCCCTGCTCGACTCGTGCTTGGTCGGACCGTTCAAGAGCACAACAGCGCAAATTGATCCTACAGCAGGGCAGCTCTGAGTCTCCATGCGCGTTCTGAAGCAGCGCTGAATGATCGAGTTAGTCCAGCTTGTTGACGGGCATGGTGTCAGTTTAACGGTGGCCGAGATGACCTTCTGCTGCTCAGCGGTCTCCAGGACGAAGAATTCGAAGCATTTGAACAATTATGAAATTGCCCAGACCGGGTGTGGTGTTGTAGCACTCTTCTATTTACACAAATGCAGCATTCTCTTACACCGCCTCAGTCAACATCTTGTTCATCCTTGAGATCTTGCTTGCAACGCTGTAGTCGATCGTTCGCTCGCCGATCTCGACTATCAAACCTCCTAGGATTTCCGGGTTGACCTTGGTTGTGACCTTCAATTTCTTGCCCTGGCTGTACTCGGATTTCGAGACGGCACTTTCGAGTCGCTTCAGCATCTTGCTGTCAAGTTCCTGTGTCGAGTGTTAGCACCCCGCTTGCCTTCCAGGTTGCATCAAGTCATAGGCGGATTTCCGTACCTGAGCAGTAGTGATCAACAGCTCGATCTCCCCCCTGGCGGCGCCCATGAGCGAGTCAAACTTCTCACAAACACCCTCCAGCAGTGCCAATCGGTTGTTTTCAGCCAAAGCAGAGAGGAAGTTCTTGACAGTGTTGGACTTGTCCTGGCCGCCGGTGTGCTTCTGGAGCTCGGCCACGATTTGGGATTTGTCGTTGTCGCTGAGCATGGGAGCGGACAGAATTCCTTGAAGTTTTGGGTCGGACTTGAGGATCTGGCCAAGTGAGCTCAGGGCCTTGGCGGTAGGATCGAGTGCTGATTGTTTGGCTGCTGCCGTGTACTGCAAGCATTACTGTTAGCGGTACTTTTCTTCCTGTCTACGTCCGCGTCATTTCCTTGGTGCTGGGCTCCAACTCTTTCATAGCTTCGGGATCCTGTTGTAGCATACCAGAGCATTGGCGTAGGTGCCATCGAGACCGTATAGAGCGATGGGAGGTTTGGTGTTGTCGGCGGCAGGAGCTGCGTATGTTCGGATTGCGGTTCGGGGAGCTACTCGGCGCACAGCTGCCAAAGCAGGCCGTGCCACTCTAGAGGACATCATCTCGAATGGACTGAGCTCGTCGACAGAGACGCAGTCGTAGTATTGAGGTGGAAAGAGCGGAGAGTGGTCGCAATGTAGCTTCAGTACCTTAGACTGAGGTCAGTCCGATCTGAAGGAAGCTGCGAAACGCCAATTACGCTAGTCCCGAAGCGGACGCCACCCAAGATTTTGCTAACAAGGTCGAGACAGCAGAGGCGGCTGATGATATTCATGTGTTTAACAAACCCATTGAAACTATTTCATTTATCGTCATCCCGTTTGTACCTCATTGTTTCCACCTTCGTACGCCCGCCCATCATATGTGCCACCACGCCGCCTGGGGTATCATCCTGTTGCTCTGGCCCCGTACAATCGCGACCTAGTAGACTATTAAGTCATTGCCGCCCGCACTATCTTCTTTTCATACTTTACCCTACGAGTACATATCATCAATTTCAGTCGTTGCACGGTTTCCAAAACTCGCGTATGCCTCCGGTTTGGTCGCAAACATTGCTGCAAGCGCGTCGCGGAGCTCGAAGTCTTCCATCACTGCCCCGAAACCATAGCATCGCACCTTGTTCCTGATCGTATCAACCATACCCACCACATCTTCCCGTGTCAACGCATGGTAGTTGTCATGACCACGCAAGGACTGTAATGCCATTATAGGCGTGACCTGACCGCCCTCCACATAACCTTCCATCTTGATGACGTTGCTGAGGTTAAGCAACGTATTAAGAGCTTGCATTGATGCTTGCGGCGCCTGATGCGGATAGGTAGGCTCCAGCCCCCCTTTCTGTGCAGGTGTCTTCTCGATGTGCGTGGGCGGTGGGACAGATGCCATGAGTGCGTGCCCTGAGAATAATGCTTGTTCCGGATCGTTGGGTGAGTTCATCGATCGTCGTACTAGATACTCTCCGTGATCGCGACACGTCTCTTCAAGCCTATTGCGGTTAGTACTTACAGGGGCAAACTTGCATAGGGCACTTACGCGAGGATGAAGTCAATACCAAGTTGAGGGTCCTTTTCGAAGATGCCCGGCATGTCTGACACGCTCTTGTCCCTGTAGCCACTCGTCTCCTGGTTCTCTGGTGGTGAATGACTGTGATGCGTCTGTGGGGAAGGATTGTTTTGTGACTTGGGCGAGTGGCCGGATACAACGCTGCTTGTGCCATTGGTGTAGCCAGGATGATGGAACTCAGCCATCGCCGATTGTGGTATTGATGAAGGCGGAGCGTTGAAGAATTGAGTCGTTCTAGTCGCTGCATAGCTTGGACTTAACGCCCGAGCATTCTGTGCTTGCCCCATCCCCATAGCATTCTTACGTTGCTGGAGCTCGACTTCAAATGCAATCCCCCGGGAGTTCAACATCTCACGCAACAGCATGTTCTCTTGTTGTTGCTCGCGCAGCAGCATTTCAGAGTGCCTGAAATGATGCTGAACTGTGGCACTTTCTGCCACAAATGCTTCCCTGAGGCGTGCAATTTCCAGTTCTAACGCCTTTATGTATTGTTCTTTCCTTTCTCGGTGCGTTCTGCAAAGGCCTATCAGCAGGTGCGCCACGACGTTGATGAAGAGATCCTGCTTACCGTTGTGCCTGCCGATTGAGCTCTTGCCTGCGTGTCTGGGCTGGTTTGCTATCAGGCTTTGGGCCTCTTCGCTTCGCAGGTTGCCCATCTAACTGTATCAGTTTGTGTCTGAAAAGATACTGAATCGTTTACCTCGTGTCACTTTCTTCTGCATCGGGTTGGCAAAGCCACGCAAGAAGCCAAGGTTTGAATGTGACGACCCATTGCCTGGTAAAATGTGAGTCAGCATCATTAAGCTTGAAGATAGGTTGAGTGATAAGGTATCGTTGAGTGAGCAACATGCGATATAGCGACGGAACGTGATGTCGAGCAAGAACTGTGCAGCGAAAGCAGATTGCCGAAGATGTCCGCCATGACTTTCCCCAAACCACGATCAGGCTGTGCGAGTCATGGCGAAGAAGATTGTATCGATTCAGTCGGCTGATGACTGACCGGAGCAGGCCGGTACAAATTTCGATAAAGACTTGTGATTACCCGTGCCTGGCGAGAACACTATGGGTTACTCGAAGGTCAGGAAGGGGCACGCTTACCGTAAGTCCCCGATGAGGACTGGACAGACTGATCAGTACTGGTCCAAGTGGTTGAATCTGGGGATGTAATGCCAGGCACCGGTGGCTGACCAGTATGAGAAGCCATCGTCGTAAGGAAGTTCGATTGGTCGGTTCCCGTCCCTGACAACCTCTGGAGAACCCTAGAGAATCAAGTGTTATGCCTGTAAGACAGACCCGAGCGGAATTGAAAGCAATTCGTGGATGTGGACGTCAATCCCAGCATGAACAGGGTGTTATCCAGCGATGTCGTAGCTCGCGCGACAGTTCGGGCTTTCAGGGTCCTGGTCACACTATCGGAAGATTTCAGGATGTAAGATCGTTGTTGACGTTACACGGTCGTACAAGGATCAGGGTGAATCGGGTTGTGTGCGATCTAATGCCTGATTTACGACCTCAGGAACAAAGATGCCACAAGAAGCATCTCTGTATCGAAGGACGTAGCTGCGGACTTTGCGAGACTGTCCGAGTAAGTGGCTGGAGTTGCAAAGCCTAGAACCGTCCCAGGCAGCGTAAGGTTGACTTGCCCGAAATGGTGAATAATAAGCGCACTCGTACAAACCGCGGGATGTTGTGTAATATTGGGCTTCCGGAAAAGGTCCGGTTGGTCAAGCGATACGGACGAAGTCAGCGAGTAGGTAGGAAGCCGTTTGGGAGTGGGTCTTATGATCGACGTCCAGTATTGCGAGGCTTTATCTCCTATGGTGCTTGCAATGCTGCTCGAAGGAACCCAACAGCGTGATACAATCAGCTAAGAATCGATCTTTCGGGTGCCGCTTGCTCGACGCCAAGTATGGCCCGAATAGCTCTGATGAGTCGCGGCAAATGAATAAACGAATGACTCAAGGTTTGAAGAATGTACCAGCGCAGAACATCTGGCAATGCACTACGAGACCGAGAGGAAAGATGTCGTTTGACAGTGGTGGAGTCAAAAAGCGTTCTAAGAAGTTCCCGACCGCTTCGGCATCATCCCATCCGGCCAACCGTAACAGCGAGCTTGCCTAAACAAGTAAAGTCGTCTCCTGAAGACCACACCTTAATGTCAGCCCACATCCTGACACCTTATTTGCTCCCAAAAAGTTCGTGAAAGTGCAGTCTGTTCTATTTGCCTCATTCAGATACCGCATATTAGAGATGTCTGTCTGAGAGGTTGAGCCACCAAGTGATTTTGGTCGAAGGTCCCCAATCTATCTCCGTGAATTCTGCCTCAAATTAGCCGAAAATGAGGTCAAACTTGCATTCACCATAGGCTTGAACTCTAAGCCTGCGCACTCAATCTTATCCCCTGCGAGGGGCGGCGGGGCCTCTCGTTCACCGGAAAGTCTAGATCGATTTGTCTTTTGTGCTCCCATCAATTCACTGTGTTTTGTGCCTGTCGTAGCCCTATCGACTCGGACCGCGGACCGTGTCGCTCACGCAGGTATGTAGGTCCAGCTTTAGGGACTGCTGGCGCACATCAGCTTTGAGCCTTGCCGGGTGCTGTTGCGAAGCAATTTCGTTTGAGTTTTGGCCTGGGCCACTTGATAACGTCAGCACCATCGTTGCATGATGGTTCTGTTCGTTACCTCGAACGCTGTTGTATGAAGGTGTGGAAAAAGCAACACCAATAAGGCTTCTTATCACGTTTGTTGTCAGGTTTCCCCTACCAGCCCTAGAACCTCATCAGACCGGAAAGCGCGACTTAGTCTATGGTTAATACTGGGGGGAACCTGAGCCATGCTACTCATGGCCATATGAGACTTTCCGATCTCTCATCCACACAGCTTCAAGGCGTGGTCGGATCGCCTTCTGTGAAGTCGTGTCTAAATCTGTATTGATCCAAATATTTCGCATAGTGAGCTACCTCGCAGGTGTACCCTACGCTCGACGCGATGGCCAGTAAGAAGAACTCATGTTTGTACAAAACTGCTAGAACACCTTTCTGGGAGGAGGGCTTTTCAGGTGACCAGTTAAGCACTGACGGCCAAGGTGTAGTAGTACAACGAACCGGTCACATAGAGTCCAGCCTTATTATAGGGTGCAAAGATTTTCTTTGGAGGCTTTAGAGGCGGTGGCGATGGGATTAGCAGAGGTATTCGGCGCCTCCTCCCATGGCTTCACGAGGACGAAAAACGTAGGAAGAGCTTGCAAAAGCGGACCGAAGTTACTCTGGGATACGAATACTCCTACAAGCTGTGAAACCGTGGTCGACCCTTTCAAAACTGTTGCTTTCAAAGCCGCCAGGTCACTCCGTACCGTGCGATAGACACTTGTATCCTTTCAAGAGAACAAGTGCTACCCAACGACTTCTGTTGAGTTCGACGGAAGTTGGTTTGTTTGTCTGCTGAAGCTTGCAGGTGGTAAGTGACTTGAAGATGACAGGAAGTAGACACAGGAAGTATGATTAAAGAGTCTGGAGCCAAGTTTCCGTATCACAGTGATGCAATGTACTTCCGAATATCTAAAAAACTGATGTGCAATGAGGAGGTGATTCCAGTGGCAGCAGAGCAGACTATAGACCTTACTACAGGGCTATGGCCTTCATGTCAACCTTGGAAGAGTATTTGGAATATCTGCAGCCCTTCGTGAAGCAAAACCAATCAAAGCTCGATGACTTCGGGCTTACCTAAACCAACACGTCTATCGGCAAAGCTTCTTTGTGTGACCCAGAGTTCGGTCAAGGAAAGTGCGAGTCACTCTTGATGTTGCTCCTCACAACAATCACTGCTGCCCAACCTAGTCACATGCACTGACGACACACCGTGAGACATTGACGAAAAGTAGCACCGACGACTGTAATGACACTCAAGATGAATACCGCCACATCTGTAGGCATACATACCTATACAATATGCAACAATGCGAGCTCAGAGTTCATATCGGTGCACCGAGTATGGTTAAGGATGACGTCCGATGGTTGAAAGTTGCAGAGAACGTTGCCAAATTCAAGCCAGCGAGACAACTACACCTAGGTGACTCGATTATCAACACAACGCGAGAAGACAGCCAAGGTGAAGCTCAAAATGACTCGTCGACCTCTGCTCATGCTGTTTCTGTCTCTTCTGAGTCGCCGCTTAGTGCTTCGTCGCAAGTTCGACGCAGTCCTCGCCCCGTGTATGATGTATGTGTCGCGAGCGCCAAAGCACAACCGCTGACGAGGAAGCGTGTGGCCACCTCACATTCTACTGCAGATTCAATCCACGTAAAGCGAACCAAGATGACGTCGTTTCCACGGACGAGGAAAGGGTTAAACCCTGCGTTCAGGAACCCGATAGCAGGCTACCTGAAGACAACTAAAGGAGCAGAGCAGACACCACGACCCCGCACAGCGCCCGAATCGATTGTTTTGGTCCCCTTCACGACGAGTCCCAAGGCGCGACGCGCACTTTCCGAGTCCGCTACACCGTCCAATGCACGATGTCGCGACGCCTCCGTAGAGCCATCCTCCAACAGCCGCGTTGATGAAACATCCTTTGTGGATGAATCACCTGAGACGTCTGAGAGTTTGGATGTAAGGCCATTCGCCCTTCCCGATACGCGGTCGGATGACAACGGCTTCGAAGAGCAGTTTTGTCCTGGAAACCAAGAGCAGTTGTTGCCAAGCCAGAGCGTACAAATAGTTGCTCAGGACGAGACAGATTCAACGTGTAGGTCATATCAAGTCTCCTTCCACGAGAGCGAAATTCATGTGGGCACGCGAAGAAGTGACGTCGGAGCGAGCTTTACCGATAGGGAATGTGAGAGCAGTATTGGCAACGAAGCTCGGCAGTCTTGTGGCACAACGAGCACAGAGACAGCCTCGGATCCGAGACGGTATCTCAACGATAGTAGTCCCCTGGCCCAAAGATCGGCCACAATGCCTGCATCCGTGGTTGATCTGACTAATGAGCTTGATGGGCCGATACCACAGATCACTAGACGGGACGTGCTCGGTCCGGTGAGTTCACCTTTACGTGGCTGTGGTCCACCTTCGGAAGCATCGGAGCCCATTACAACCAACGAAGCACACCTGGCAGCCGTTCGTGCTCTTCCGAGGCGAGTCAGATGTTGTAAGACGAACACGGTGAGCAAGCCCTTCACCACGGCCATCCCAAAGTATCTACTAGATTTGGCAGACAAGTTCGACCTTGTCAACCACTTTCATCCTGTCGATGCACAAGCGTCAATTCGCAACGTCAAACGAGGATACTGGAAACTGCTCATCAACATAGCGGACGTCGGGGGCGTCGCTAAAGCGCGTCGATCGCCTCTGACTGCTTCACAGTGGAGTGATAGAAGGTTCATGCTTAGACAGGAGGGACACATTGCAGAGCTCGCGTCAACCTCGGAGGGGGACGAGGCGTTGAAGGCGCTCTTGTACCCCGTTGTGGAGCCGGGAACTCCCACGTCATGGACGGTGGACGAGTTCACACAGTTCTGGGACTATCTAGCAAAAGTCATTCAAAGAGGCAGAGCGGGCTACGACGTCCATGCAACCATCGAGAGCTGCAAAGCACATCGACGTAGTGGCATACTCGTCGAGGCTCGTCTCTGGTGCTGGGCCGAAGCACTATCACACCTATGGTTGGTGTTGTACGGTGTCTCGAATGGACTGACGGGGCGCATGCCACTGCAATGGTTCGGGCCCAATGAAGGAGCTTTGGTGACAATGAGCGGACAGCCAAAAAGGGGAGGGTCGATTGGACGCTGGGTCGAGCAAAAAAGTGGCATGTGTGGACACTGGGGCATTGAAGGAGCTTGGGAAGGACTAGACACCAGTTGGCTAGCCAGCAGATAGTCTTGGTTATCGACGTTCTGTTGTCCATCGTGGTCTTGTTTCTGACCATCCATGACATTATAGAGCCTCTCTGGGCCTCGGCTCGAACATTGCACAGTGTGGTAACTGGCTGCGCCGTATGCAGTACGGTTAGCCATCCAGCCATAGACGCATGCATGGGTTCGAAGCAAATCCCGCCGCATCTGCATGGATGTGATCAACAACTTTGCACATGTCAAACATCGTCCGCGTGCATCGCTCCACCAACCACTCAATACTCGAGATATGGTCAGGCTGTGCTTGTGAGGCATTGAACTGCGGTCGGGCTTCGAACAGTATTGCTGCTACATCGTTGCCGGGGTTGATGTGAAGACTGTTGCAGCAGCGCAGCACGGCATCCAAAGACTGCGAAGTGCCCGTTCATCCCAACATTTCTCACACTTCTCCCGCCTCGTCCCTCGCATCGAAACGAAGACTCGACATTGCTCAACACTTAACACCAATTCGAGTCCACCCTGCCCGTCCTTTTCCTACTCTGATACCATTCAACACCATTCAGACCAATTCATCAGTATTCGCTCCGCCTCGGACTCGATCACACGTCGCGATCACAGCATCAGCAATACCGTCGCAGGCTGGGCGAGCTCTGCTAGGCCCTTGAGGCCGGTGTCCTGCCCTGGAAGAGGAGGAGCGTGAGCGTCATTCTCGACAGCAACAGCACCATCCATGCTGTCTGCGCGCATGATGGGCTCGCATGGTCATCGTCAGAACATGCCTTTCGGGTGTAAGCCTTCACTACACAACGCTTCACAGCATGCTCAAGAATTAACACTGTTAGACAATCCGAACGGTATTCACGGCATAGGCCTCCCACCCTACATGAGTCAAGCGGGGCCGCCTCCACAGCCGGGGCAGCCTCTGCTTAATGATCAGGAAGCCGAACAAATACACGACTTTTTCTCTACCTTCGAGGCAGAAAGTCAGGCACATGGCAACCCTATGCATGGTCATTATTCGGACAATATGGCACAACTGCAGCCCTTGCAGATGCCCAACACCTATGTGGGGCACGAGGTGAACATGCGCTCGCCTCAGCAATCTATGGACTGGCATGGACAACAGATGAACCCTTTCCAGTTCGGTCACCCCATGAATGCTATGCCCATGCAGACTCCCACTTCACCTTACGGCAATACCAATGGCCACAACACTTCACCTTACGGGAACACCAACGGTCACATGGCTTCGCCTGTCCACAACATGTTTCCCATGCACCATAATAATATGCAGAACTTCAACAACAACTGGCACCAAGCCTTTCCTGCCCATCCTATGCCAGGTCCTCGACCCGACATAGACTTTGGCTCGGATCCAAACTTCTTGAGCAACGGATATACTGCCCCAGATGGCACTATGGACGCGGATATGTCGCTATTGTCTTATGCCATGGCACCCACCAGCTCAGCCAGCAATACACAACCGAATTCGAGACCTGGTAGCGATGCAAACACCGAGCCGTCAACCCCTGTTGCACTCAAGAAGCGCCGGCTCAATACTTTTCAAGCAGAATCACTGCGCATGACTTCAACAAATGGCTTGGCTGCAGCACACTCGCCAGCACGCCCAACCTCATCAAGGAAATCACGGAACTCCTTTGTCAAGAATGAACAGCCGATCACTCCTCTCTCAAAGACGCCCACCACACACGAAGAGGATGACATGGAGGAAGACGCCGAGTATGACGAAGAGGATCCGGGTAGCCAAGCAAGGTCTCCTTCACCACCAGCACCCTGGCCAGCCTCGAAAGCAAGGCCGATGCACAAAGAACCACCGCCACCAAAACCAAGTAAGCCAAGGAAACAATCGAAACACTCTGCTAGTCCAGCCAAGCCTCCCAAACCGCGCCGCACTTCATCTGGCCTGGCCAGCAATGTGGCCCGAACACCGCTCACGGCGGAACAAAAGAAAGCCAACCATACGAATTCGGAGCAGCGGCGAAGGGATGCCACAGCACGTTCATATGCCGAGTTGTACGACATGGTGCCTGAGATGAACGAAATGGGCAAGCAGAGTACGATGAAGAAGCTTGAGGTCGTGGTCAACAAAGTACACGACGTCAAGGCGAGACTCGAGTACTTGCGCCAGCAGCTGGGCAGGGACACCAAGACAGGTCAGCTGCTGCCCGAGACGATCGCTCAAACACAATACAATGGTGACATGAGTCATCTCAGTGGCTGGACCATACCCGGACAACGTTGAGAAGATGCCCGGAAAACAGATGCACTTCGCGGAGCATTACAGAGCATTCTTGGAAGAGATGATAGGACGCTCCAGGGGAGGGATAGTGTATAAAGTCGCACATAAATTATGACATGGAAGGCACAGATCCAGCGTTCACGAATAACACGTTCAGAGATACCCCACTTACCAGATTACGAGCTCCGAGGAGAAGGAGTTCAGGCATTTAGAATAGCGCTTAATGTACATGACGAGGAGCACGCGGCGAAAGAAAAAGAGGCAGTGATCGGAACGGGAGGTGGTTGAATGATGATAACACACAATTTTCGCTCCAACTGTTTGGAAGATCGACGGCTTTTTCCCGTTTCCTCGCTCTGGCGTTTATCTGAACATACCTGCGTCGTGCCGTTGATTCTTTTTCTTGCTTACATCCCGTCAGTAACACGGGCCCTACCTATACATAATCTGCAAACAGGTCTCGTGCTTCCGCTCTTCACATCACCTTTATAGCTTTAGTAGTCTATACCTTCAAACCTTACCTCGTCCACCTACCCATGCAATTCACGGCAAGCAGTGCCTACTCCGCAATCTTCTTACCCAGATAAATTGTCTCTCCGCCACCATACCACAGCGTCCCCTTCCGGAAATCGAGCCCTTTCCCCTCGCCGACGACCCACTGCCCGCTGAGCTCCGTCGCACTTTCCGCCTTGTGTGTCTGGCTTTGACTCTCTCCACCACTCGTGCTTCGGACTCCGTCTGCCGCGCCCGGCCAAAACTCCGCTTCAAGCCAGCGGTTGATCCTCTCCACCTCCACCATCAATGCCTCCCGCTTCGCCCTGTCGCGACCCGCATCGACGTCTAGTTGGTTCGCGGCGTCAAACGGGTTGGGGCTGTTGAAGCGCGCGATCGTGAGGTGCGCGGACGGCACGACATAGCGGGATGCCACAGGGACACCGGTTGCACTAATCATCTCATGTAGCGTGCGGCGGAGGTGATGGTAGGTGAAGGCGTCCTCCGACGCGCTTCTCGACACGTCCGGGCTCGAGTCCGAGAGGGTTTCGCCGGCTGCAGGGACGAAGGAGAGGGCTAGAGCTGCGGCGTCGAAGCTGAGCTGGGGTTTAATGAGGCGGGCGCGGGATCCGGGGTTTGAAGGGACATCGGCGATGGTCCTGGAGGCTGGGGTGAGGGCGTGGACGAGGGCGTCTATCTCGGCGGGTGTGAGGGAGTGGGTCACCTCCATCGCTGTCATATGGAGGTTGGGGAGGGGCATGAGCCAGAGGGCTGTCAGGGGTTAGCGGAAGGCAAACATGGCATGCGAAGGCTATGTGAGTGGCTTGGAGATACGATGGTTCGTAGCGACAAGGACGTGGACGTTGGAGGGGTTGTTGCGCCGTACCTGGGGCGACGTGTTTCAGTCTTTGCTGGATGAGGTCGATCAGATTCTTGATCTTCTGAGGCGGCCTTGCCCAAAAGACAAGGCAGTTCCGCTGGTCCTCGAACTCTGGATCTCTCTGTGGTCCATCCAGCTTCGTGAGAACTTGATCCAGGATCCAGCCTTGAAAGTCAGGAGACAGTATCTTGTCCTTTTGTTGCTCGTTTCTGGTCCTGCGATGGAGGTCGTAGCGTGCTTGAATCTGTTTCTGTATTCATGAGTGATTAGCTTGGCCGCTCATGGTTGAGACTGCTTGACGTATCAGGTTCAAGCGGGCAGGTCGAGGCATACGGGATCGTTCTTGCAAGCTTGAATAATGCCATCATATGGATTGGTGGTCACAGGTGTGGAGGTGCCAGACAGGTCTTCGTAAGCGATATTGGCCATGATTGTTTGCACATTTACGTTCTTTCTACCTTGATGCTCTCTGTACCTACTTGGTCATAACAGTGAATCTGCAGATTATCACATTGTACTGCACGGGATCTCCTCGAGTTGTGCATGAGGAATATCAGGACGGTGAGCGGGAAGTTTGCCAAGTTTGCCAGACTCCACCGGACGCTTTCGCGTATTTAGACTAGCGTGGAGCATCTTGGCATGACCGACTGCCGCACTTTCGGCGAGCGCAGGTTTGAGTGAAGCACGTTGACCACGAGTTTTTCGACGACACTATCACCCTCGCCAGCGACCAGATACAACCGCCAAGATGGTAAGCAGCCCTCTTCAAGCCCTGGATGCCTTTGCGAAAGAGAAGGAAGAAAACAACTGTGTCCACGAATGTACAAAGGCGCCACCAAACAACGGCTTCTCGATGTCCTGACGCATTGCGGATTCACGTTTCAGAGACGTGAAAATGACACATTGTGCGAGGCTGGACGCCCAATGGACGCTCGAGACTTCTGCCGTGAAGGCCGTATAGGATGGACCAAGGCGATTGAGCAGACGGGAATCATTGTAAGAGCTGTGACTAATAGATGTTGCACAGGTCAACGTTCCAAAGACTCGAAAGACCTACTGCAAGGGCAAGGCCTGCAAGAAGCACACCCAGCACAAAGTCACCCAGTACAAAGCCGGCAAGGTATGCGACCCGATCTTTCAATTAACAACGAGCACGGCCAGAACCTAACATGATGCGCAGGCCTCTTTGTTCGCCCAGGGAAAGAGACGTTACGACCGAAAGCAGTCCGGTTACGGTGGTCAGACGAAGCCTGTGTTCCACAAGAAGGCCAAGACAACCAAGAAGGTTGTGCTGAGATTGGAATGTGTTTCATGCAAGACCAAGTCACAACTGTCGCTGAAGCGATGCAAGCACTTCGAGTTGGGTGGTGACAAGAAGACCAAGGGTGCTGCGCTTGTGTTCTAGACGGTTCGCACGGCGGGTGTTTCTGTTCACGATTTTTCCACACATACCACGAAAGCATGAAGGAAGATGAGATATAGGCTGGCGAGATGTGACAAGCATCCTCGCCCTTCTGCACACGCCTACCACGGGCGTCTGACGAAACGTGGTAGAAGGTTGTGAGAATGAAGGATGGACAGCACAGTTCAAATACGCAATTCATGAGACCTATATCCAATTGTTGAAGATCAGACTTTCGACCTATACCTCATAACCTCGAGGGGAGACTAGGAGATTATCCCTCCTACTGTTGATCAAGAGTCTGAATGTGCCTCCTTATACCATGCTGACGCTGATAGCCATGTGGCAAGCCGTCTTATTAACGAGGGAGACAGTCTGCTGCTTGTCTTTTCGCTCACTGTGATGCGTTTCGCCTGTATCTCTTGCTTTTATCTGCGAGACTCACCCCTTATCGAAACTGTCTTTGAGCAACCTATGACGTGATGTAACTACACCAACACGCAGGCTAAGGTGAAGATGATGTCCATCCTGACCGTAGATATGCCGGCGTTACCATATAGTCACGGCCAGAAGGCTACTGACACGGCCACAACAGTAACCCGGATTTGCCATCAGAGCGGCTACATCGTCAAGGGTGCTTCGAAACCTAGCCAGCATACGACTATGATGCAGCAACAGGTAGGTAGAATACGCATCTAGTCACACTAAACCTAAACCGTGTTCTTGTTTCGAAGGGTCCATCGAGCCACGCTCGTTCTTGTGAACCTGGCCCTTACGACGAAGCTGAGCAGGGGGCAGCACAGCATACCTGCTAGATAGACCTCGCTCAAAGCGTTGAGTCATCGCTGATGCCATCTGCTTTGGTGAACCAATCTGGAAACACCTGTGGAATAACCACATCGCCGCCATGATACGACAACCGAGCGCACATATCTTTTGTGCTGAATCTAGCCTGAATGCACCGATTAGCCCTGGTTCTTCCTCCAGAAGATTGGAAATTTTACTTACTGACGCTCTCCACAGGTCTTGCCCATGGTACCGAATATCGATGGCTCGCCAAAACTTGATCTCGACCTGCAGACTTTTGCTATTTACGAGCAGGGACTTCAGCCATGCGTTGCGCCTGATATACGTGGGAGCCGAGTGGTGGGATTTGGGGAGGTGATCCAAACGCGGAGGAAGCGACTTCCACTTCTTCACTATCAATGTGCTTGCTTCCTGCATGTTCATGTATCCATGCCGACACTCCTCCTCCAGGTTGAAAACACCGCGTGCGGGTCCGATAGGGTACGACATTGACGACGGGTGGGCTGGGAACTTGCAAGCAATCTGTTTTCACAGCAACACTCCGTAAGGCCCTCTTCTCATGGCTGCCCAAGAGAGCACCGAGCTTGTATAGATCTGTAACGCTGTACAGCACGACATCCACGCTCTCGAGCATTGCGCCGAGCACGACATTGCGGCCGATGAAGGTTTCGGATACTGTGAGAATGGAGAGGAGTTTAGTGGCGTGGGGGTCGTTCACTCTTGGTCTGCGCCGAAAGGTGACTCTCTTGCCAGCGAAGATGTATTGCAGAATCGAGACGAGAAGTTCCTGTGGGAGATCGTGCCAAGTCGCCATGTGGCCGATCGTGCTTGGGAGTTTGTGGAAAGATGATGTTTGAGGACAGCAGCGATATCCTACGATACTGAGAGCCTTTAGTGTTGGAATGCGTCTGGATAGACTAAGCCTAGATGTGGTCGTAATGTGCGTGATGCCAAAGGAATGGTATTGTGCGAAAAGCGATCAATATGGGCCTTGTTGAAAGAGGGTGTGAAATGGACAGGCGCGTTTCACTTTCCAGAAGCCCAAGCCTAGACGGACTTCATATCGTCACCTGATGTGATCTGTAGTACCACTGTCAGCCGTTGCAATGTCAACACTTTGCCTTTACATGATCACTCAGACAGGTTGAGTTCGCGAGCAGTAATCCTCATTACACCGCGTGCTTGGTGCCATGGTCTGCCAATGCAATGCATGCGAAATAGACTTAAACATGTAAGAACATAACGCCAGCCATCTTATCCGGGGGCATGATCATGATTCGTGACTGCTTGTGCTCACGCCGTCCCTGTTCATAAACATAACATCGTCTCATTCGTAATTCACCACTCCCTTCAAACTCCATATCTCACCATTACCGACACGTCCAATAACGCCGTCAACGACGATCTCACCAGGCATAATCACCTTCTTCTCCGTCTCCCCACTGTCTCCACCGCCTCTCCGTTCCCACCAGATCTCTCTGCCCTCATCTCCACTGTCGTTCTCCTGGCTCCACAACGTCTTGACCTTCTGTCCTTCCTCCCATGGACTGACAGGCACAACATGCTCCAGCACGAACCTCCGCAGATTTGACGAAGCCTTGTTCTCGTTGTTCTCGGCGCTGACGCCAGTGTCATCATCTGGCCTATCTTCCCAAGGCTTGCGCGGCAGGCTCTGCATGGCGCTGTTGAGAGGCGCGAGTAGTGTGGTGTTGCTGCTGGGTAATTGGCTCTCCAGGCGTGTTGTGAGGGATGAAATGTCTCGTGTCAGGCCTGCGAAGATGTTGACCTGCCGCTGAGAAGGAAGGATGTCTGAAATGGTGAGATCGCCGTTTCCACCGGCATCTTTGTTGCTTGGGCGATGAGGTTTGCCCTCGAACGGTATTTGGGGCCCCAAGTCGTTGGTTGTCATGACTCTTTGGTGATTCTTGTTGAAGGCTGGATCGACGGGTGGTGGGTGGGGAATGCTGTAGGCTGCGCTTACACCGGCAGTGGCGAGAGAGGCGGCGAGGAGAGAGACGTAAGCAACGCGCATTGTGGTTAAGGATGCCAATATTGTAACTTCGATACGACTAGGGTAAAGTCGTGTGCTTACAGGATTGTGTAGACGTTGAGATCGGTCGGATCACGCTGCGCAGTCCGATGACGTCGTTCTTGGTCGACGCCTCGGCGATTCATGGCTTCCACCTCTCCCTGAACCCTCCAGCCATTGCGCGCCTGGACAGCTTCGAACCACTAAGAAAATGTGCACCGTTCGCTGAGCCGCTAGCTATCGTCTGCCGTCGCGATACCTTGCAGTTGTTCATGTAGTCTGGGTTCAGAGTCGAGAAGGCTGAGGCAATACTTGTCAGCGCGTCCAAAACATGCCACAGATCTCGAATTTATTGATTCTTATGAATTTCTAACGGAAGTGACCATCTATATCCACAAGCTGATCACCATCTTCCTCGATGCATGAACATCTCATTGCCACACCATGTAACAGACTCGGGCGGCTGCGAGTTGTTGAGCCGTGTCCCCAGCCACCAACTCCATGCTGTCTCACAAAGCACTTTTCGAGTATGAACAAACAAGCTGGGTAAGTACAAGCGCCGAACATCGCTGTCTTTCGCAGACCATTACTTTTCTGCGCCTACCTTCTCTTCTTGCCGCCCTTCCCCTTCCCCTTCGGTGTTGCCTTCTCCCCACTCCCCGAACTCTGCACAACAATAGCATCGTCGTCCTCCTCCTTCTCCACTCCATCCTGTTGCTCTCCTACCCCCCAAACCTCCTCCCCACCCATCAAACCCTCAATGTACTTTGCTGAATAGTCAAAGTAGTCATTCAACAAACCACTCTCCACGATCAACTTCCACGTACACCACAGGTAACAGACCACAAAGCCCACACATCCCACACAAGCATTAACGACAATCCACAAATCCGGTTTCGTCGCCGGAGGCTCCGCGAATGCCGCGAGTAAGTGCCAAAATCCCATGACGGCATAATACCACCAGTGAAATATCTTCGTTGGCGTTCTGAGCTCATCTGGTGCCAGTGGACGACCGGGCACGTTCGGTAGATCAGGATCGTAGTAGCAGCTCATGCTCAACGGAGGGAGGCCGAGGAGCCAAGCCCAGAGCAGCGAGAGTACCGTGTATGGTGTGCGCAGCCCGTCGCGCCGAAGGAGTGGGAACATGGTGAAAACTGCCAGGGCATTCGCAAAGCCGATCCAGGCTCTGTACTCCTTGCTTAACCCTTTCTTCGAGCCAAGCAGAAGCGTCAGAGGCAAGAGAGGGAGCAAAATCGATTTCTCGTGGACCTGGAAGCTGAAGAGGAAGAAGCTGAACGCGCAAGAGGCGAAGGCGTAAGGGAGCAGGGAAGGTCGGGGACAGCCGAAGACGACGGACATAGAAGGGAGCATGGTCATGAAGGTGAAGTATGCTGATAGGCGAGGTAATTGGATGTATGGCTCCAGACGAGGGAGTTTGTAGAAGGTGTGGAGGGTGCACCAGAAATTTGCGACTTTGTCTTCGAAGAGGCCACGGGCAAAGGGAAAGATGCGGTGGATCATCTGAGAGAGTTGGAGGGTGAGGGCGCCGGTTGGGGTTTTCGCGTCGAGGGTTATGCGACGTTGGGCGAGGAAGGGGGGTGGGGCGCGGTAGGGAAGGTCGAAGCCACGGTAGAGATCGTAGAGAGTGCCAGCTACTAGTGGGGCGAGGAGTGCTGCGAATGCTAGAATTGTGATGACGGCAATGGCGAGGAGGCGACCGATCCTTAGGCGTGGTGTCAAGCATGAGCCAAGGAGGTAGGCGAAGATTACTGGTGCATAGTAGAGAGCCATTTGCTTGAAGCCCAAGGCTAGGACAAAGTATATGCATGACCAGAGAGGACGATTGGCGTAGATGCTGGAGAGACTAGCGATGACGAAGCCGAGCATGACCGTGTTATACTGGAAGTGGCCATGGTCGATGAGCATAGTGGCGGGCTGCATGAGGATGGCAACCAGGGCAGTATTTGCCGCTGTTGTGCCGATGCCCTGGCTTCGACTGTAGTGGCGGATGAAGATAATGAGAGCCGCGACATAGACGAGGTACTCGGAGATAATAACCGTCGCGCGCATGTAAACCTTCAGTCCTTGACTCTCATAACCTCGTGATGTGAAGAGAGCGAACCATTCAGGGTTGATGGCAGTGCCACTGCAAGCGTTAGCGTCTGGCCCATGCGAGGACGTTCAAAACATACATCTTCCCACAAATCCAGCTATGATACGCCGTAAGCGGAGGATAATCCAACCCCCAATATGGCAGATCATAGAAATACCACATTGATACCGGCATATGCTGCGTGACCTCCATCCAATGCCTTTGTGCCTCGAAGTCTCCGTGCATGGGTGGGATGGCCTGCCCGGAGTAACCCCATATCCCGGTTGCCCACCTGAAGAGGGCGGTGAACATCAAAATGAGTGGTATGGATATCCATTGTGACTTGCCCCGGGCGGGCAGGAGGAAAGCCACGAGGTTGAATTCTGGACTGATGCTGTCGGAACCAGGGTCGACCTTGGCAACATCTGTTAACGTGTTACTTCTAACAAGTTGTCTCTTCTTTTTTCGCGGCTTGTGAGGCGTCGAAGCTTGCGACATTGTGCGTTACAATATGGCGCAGGAATCTCCTGATGACACCGTTCGGATTCTGCAGTCTAGTATGATTTGTTCAAGCTGTTGTGATTAACGTCTTCTGAATCAGGAGCTGTCGCGTGTTCTCTGAAGGCATGTCTCGGTGGCCGGCAGATCCCTAGACCGACTATGTGAAGAAAAGAAAGTTAAGCGAGGTGGTTGGAGCCTCCAATCGATAAGAGCTGTAGTGGAGTGAAATTTTGCTTTAGCGGCGAATGCGCGAAAGTCAGTCGCAAAATTTCTAGATCAAAAAGATACTCGAATCCTGCTCGGTCACCATATATCTTTCTTACAACATATCTCAGTCTTGCAAGAATACTTCTCTTGCATCGATTGATCTTGTATCTTTATCTGTGGGCTTACTTGATACCTGAGGGCTACGGCAGAGGGTTCATCGCGGCTTTACAACTGAGGATAAATTGCAGGTCTTGCTTGTCTTTCCCTGCTCTGTGAGTATCTTCCTATCCTCTTGTGGGATCTGAGGCATTGGGTCAATTGGTCAGTTAAACTCGAGTATTCCTATCAAACTTCTTGTTCTAGAACAAGCAAGTCGTGGGCACCGGGGGTCTGATCCAACATCATCGTGGGTGAAGACAACTAGATCTTTCAACAAGAATCTTCA
>Ga0066648_10000388_pt1 | contig 31010 bp, 32 predicted proteins | sample CryGeyCG12114_NA_FD_59537 | JGI IMG/M metagenome (GOLD analysis project Ga0066648, IMG submission 59537) | Groundwater microbial communities from aquifer - Crystal Geyser CG19_WC_8/21/14_NA | ecosystem: Environmental > Aquatic > Deep subsurface > Groundwater | place: USA: Utah: Grand County... | reverse complement strand
CGCTGTTGCTGGCCGGCAGAATATCCGTTCCTATAAACCAGGCACCTACCCCCAGTACCACCAAAACTAATGCTGCGTAAATAACCAAAACCCCGGTTACCCGCTGCTGGGCATATTTGGTTAATATTAAATAACGGCGTTTAAATTTCTCAAAACGGGTTAATTTCTTTTTATGAAAGCTGGGCCCGTGGTGATGGATGTTATCGGTCTTCATGAGCCAGTTGGCCAGGATGGGCACAAACGTCTGCGAAGCGATAAAAGAAGCAATCATGGCAAACGCCACGGCCAGCGATAAAGGCAGAAACATATCTTTCGGAATGCCTGTCATCATAAAAGAGGGAATGAGAACGGCCAGAATACAGAACAGGATAAGCAGCTTCGGAATAGACATTTCCAGCAAAGCATCCAGAATAGCCCGCTCCTTCGGCTTTTCCATTTCAAAATGCTGGTGAATATTTTCAATGGTTACCGTAGCTTCATCTACCAGAATACCAATTGCCAGCGCCAGCCCGCTCAGGGTCATAATGTTGATGGTTTGGCCGGAAAGGTATAACATGATAACAGCGGCCAGAATAGCAATGGGTATGGTTAGTACCACAATCAATGCGCCCCGGGTGTCACCTAAAAACAGGAAAACCATTAATCCGGTCAGTAAAGCGCCTAAAATCCCTTCGTGAACTAGGTTATTCAAAGAGCTTTCAATGTATCCGGATTGGTCAAATACATATTTTACATTTACATCTTCGGGCAACGCGGCTTTAAGCATCGGAATGGAATTTTTTAAGTTCTCTACTACCTTTAAAGTGGAGGCGTCCGCTTTTTTAATGACCGGCAAATAAACTGAGCGTTTGCCATTGATAACGGCGTAGCCAGCCGTTATATCCGCGGCATCTTCTACGGCGGCAATATCTTTCACAAAAACGGTTGGGCCACTGCCAGTGCGTACCGGCATATTCAAGAATTCTTCTGGACTGCGGGCAATGGAGTTCACGGGGGCCATCAGGTTTTTATCACCAATCCGGATGTTTCCCGCCGGGGCCGGTAAGTTATTCTGAGCAATGGCCATGGTGATTTCTTCGGCTGATAAGCCGTAAGATTGCATGGCTTCCGGGTTCACTTTCACCACCATCGTCCGGATATTACCCCCGAAAGGAGCAGGTGCGGTTACGCCCGGAATGTTCACGAACATGGGACGGATACGGGTTAAGGCCAGGTTTTGCAATTCGGTAATAGACCGTTTCGGGCTTTCAAAAACCAATTGCCCAATGGGCTGCGAACTCCCGTCGAAGCGGACCACTTGCGGCGGCACAGCCCCCGGAGGCAGGAAGCCCATAGCCCGCGATACCTGCGCCGATATTTCGGCTGAGGCCTGGGCCATGTCGGTTCCGGGATAAAAAGAGAGCTTCATCAGGGTAAAGCCCTGCACACTTTTAAAGTCAATTTCCTTGACGCCACTTACAAACACCAGCACCTTCTGGAATTCATTGGCCATAAAACCATCCATGTAAGCCGGGGTCAATCCCCCGTAGGGCATGGCGATATACACGGTAGGTAATTCAATTTGTGGAAATATATCCACGTTTATTTTGCGGATGGCAGTAAAAGAAAAATAGCCTATCGCCAGCACCATCACCATGATAGTGATTGGTTTCCGGAGCGCGAATTTTATCATATTTTATAAGGTTATAGCTTAAAACTGATTGGACAGAAATGTGAAATCACCGGTGAGCTCCGATTGCTGCACTACCTGGGACCAAAACTGCTGATAGGCTTCAATCTCGGATTTTTCGGCTTGCTGCAGGATAAATTGCAATTGCAATAATTCGGTCAGACTGATTAAGCCGCTCTCGTAACGGGAAACATACAGTTCATAGGCCTGCCGGGCATTTTGGACCGCCTGCCTAGCATTGGATAGTTGCTTTTGCTGCTCCAGCAGGCGGGAAATGATGGCCCTTAAAGTCGTTTGCTGCTTAAGCTGCTGAACGGCATAACGTGATTCAAAGGCCCGTATATTCTGGTCTGCTAAGCGGTTTTCCAGCCGGGTAGTATAAGCCGTATTGATATTCCAGGTTAAGCCCACGCCAGCTAGATAATTATTAGCCCGGTTTGATATTCCACCGGACCATTGCGAATTATTTCTGCTCTCTATGGAAAAGCCACTGCCCCGTGTGGAGATACCCCCTAAAAATGAAAGCGACGGAAAAATTTTCCGGCCGGCTAGCTGCCGCTGTTTCCGGGCAATTTCCACCTGTTGCTGCCATATTTGTAAATAGGGATGCCGCACCGTATCGATGGCTATGGGTTCGGTTACACCAGTAACAGAACCTGTCAGATAAGCCTTTTCAGATAAGGTAAAGGTATCGGCAGGCAGGGCCATTACCTCGGTGAGCTGCACTTTACTGGCCTGCACCTTGCCTTGCCAGTTATCTTTTTCCGCCATAGCCTGCCGGTAGGCAGATAAGATAAACAAAGTATCAGCTCCTGGCTTTATTCCGGCCGATGCCAAGCTCCGGGACAAATGCAATATCTCCTGCATTCGGAGGGCGTTGGTTTGGCTCCAATTAACATTAACCTGGTTATACAGGATATTGAGGTACATCAGGCTAACCCTGGCCTGAACAGCTAATTGGGTGGCGCTTAAACGAGTTTTAGAAACATCTTCCTGGAGCCGGACTACTTCCATTTCATTGGTCCGCCGGCCAAACTCATAAATTTTCCAATCCATTACCACCGATCCGAATAAACTGGTGGTAGCGCCGGACTGGTTATCTATGGCAGGATTTCCGGAAACATTGAAGAGACCGGGTAGCGGGAAAAAAGCGCCGGAACTTCCGGCATAGGTACCATAGGTGTTTTGCAATTGCGATTGCAGTTGGGGTAAATATTTCGCCTTAACTAATTGGGTCTGGTAAGCGGCAGCATTAATCTGGGCCTGATTTTCAGAAAAGCCCGGATAGTGCTGCATGGTTAGCTCTAAGGCTTTTTGAAGCGACAACGGCGCACCAGTCTGGGCATGGGCTTGCCCCCCGGCCAGGAGCATAAAAAGCCCGGCCAGATAAAGAATTTGCTTTATCATACTCTTGGAAAAATTAAATAATAGAAAATGCGTTTCCAGGCTTACCGGTTGGGTAGGCAGAAACAAATAAAGTCACCGGATTTTAAACAGGCGACTGAAACAAGAGCAGGAAAAATCAGATAAGGAGTTGACGGTGGCGCAAAAACAAAGGCGTTTTAGGAGCCAGCGCATTGCCGGAAAAGGCATTTAGAAGGCGCGGAGTAGTTCCGCTACCAGTAAGTAATAAATACAACCCAGCCAGGGTAAAGGCCAGGAAAAAGAAAGGGTTTTGAAAAGAGAATTTCTGAAACAGGGGATTGATTTTAGCCTCATCTAGGAGCGATTGCCCAGTTTTGGCACAGGCTATTTCAAAATCAGTTTCCCCGGAACTATTCGTTATTTGCTTCGGAAATTGAGAAATGGAGGATGAACCGGACACTGGTACATCTGCCATAAAGATAGATTTAAGTTCTCTTTTTACCGGACAGGAAATCATTAAACACAACATTAAAAACAGCAAACCAGCCGCCCGAAAAGGCAGGGTGTTTTCGCTTTTAATACGTGTTGTTTGATTTAACATAAATGCAAAATTAAATAAAAATGTGGAGCCGCCAAGACAATTACCTGAATTTTCTCAGCGACTCTAAATTATACTTATTAAAAATGTTCAATTTGAGCAGTTCTCAATAAAACCTGTTCCAGGAAATAGAAACTATTTTCGATTGAACGGCTTTAACGATTAAATATTGTTTTCAAATTTCCCTATCTACTTGGTATCACAATGCTATTTCCGGTTTAATGCGGAATCTTATCTTTCAGCAATCCATACAAATAGGTACCCATCAGAGCGCCGAATATCACAATGAGCATGGCCCAATAGCCGTAACCAACATTCACAAACATCGGCCCTGGACAAGCCCCGGTTAAGGCCCACCCTAATCCGAAAATAGTGCCGCCAATAATGTATCGGGGCCAGGAACGGTCTTTATCCTGAAAGGAGATTACATTGCCTTGAATATCCCTTAATCTGAATTTTTTAATCAGGTAAACGGCTATCACCCCCAGCACTACGGCGGTTCCAATGATACCATACATGTGGAAGGATTGAAAACGAAACATTTCCTGAATCCGGTACCAGGAGATGGCCTCCGATTTAGCCATAATAACCCCAAACAGCAACCCGGCTATAATAAATTTTAATCCTTTCATAACTTAAAAAATTAAGGGTAATACAAAATGCGTCATGATTAAGCCTCCCATGAAAAAGCCTATAACTGCCACGAGAGAAGGTATTTGTAAGTTAGATAACCCGCTGATGGCATGTCCCGAAGTACAACCACCGGCATACCGCGCCCCGAACCCAACCAAAATACCGCCGATTAACAAAATCAGGATACCCTTGGGTGAGGTAATAAAATCCGGTCCGAAAAGCTGGGAAGGATTTAAGCCGCCATCAAAGGCAATTCCCAACCCTTTTAAGTCGCTTATGGTAGCCGCAGATAGTTGCAGGGGTTCATCACTTTTAAGCAAAGTTGATGCTACAACGCCACCTAAAATAGAACCTAATAAAAACAGGAGATTCCATTTTTGGGTTTTCCAGTCAAAATCAAAGAATTTAACTTTTTTACCTGCACCGGCAATAGTGCAGAGGGTGCGTAGATTGGACGATACGCCAAACGATTTGCCGTACACCAATAATAAAACCATGATAAAAGCAATGGCCGCTCCGGAGGTATACCAGGGCCAGGGCTGTTTTAATAATTCAAGCATAATTTATTTATAAATGATACGTAAGTACCGGTTTAGAACAATGGTTGATAAGCCGCTCGGCAATACTGCCGTGTAATAAATGGTTTAAACCTGTACGCGCGTGCGTACCCAGGCAAACCAAATCCATTTGATGGTCTTTGTTAAACTGATAAACGCCCTGGTCCACCTTTTGCTCCTGGTGCAAGTGCCATTCCATATTTTCTAATTGGTTTTGTTTGGCAAAAGCCTGCATCTTCTCTATAATGGAATCGGCCTGGGAGAACTCCTGGGGTTTTAAAATATGCAATAAGTGGATGGTTCCGCCCGGCGCAACCAATGCTTTTACCAAAGCTAAAGGCGCTACCGGCATTGCTTCTTCAAAATCACTCACCAACAGAATATGCTGGAACCTGGCCGGTAAGTAAGCCCCTTGCACCGTTAAAACCGGCATCGTTGAATTCCGGGCAACATGCTGGGCTTCGGAACCGGAAATAAATTCGAGTAAACCATTGGCCCCTTTGGTACCCATGATAACCAGGTCGGCACCCACTTCTGTTGAAAATTGGTTAATCGTTTCGGTTACCGGCCCTACTTTTACAAAGCTTTTAAAGTTAAATTTTACCGGTAACGCGGCAAACCATTTATGAGCGGCTTCTATTTGTTTATATACCGACTTCCCGGCATCTTCCAAATCTTCTGCATTACCTGTTGCCGGAACCACATGCAATAGGTAGAGTTCAACCGGACGGCTATTCCGAATCAATTCAACCATAGCTGCGGCATATTGAAAAGTAGCAGAAAAATCGACCGGTATTAAAATTTTAAGCGTTTCCATATCGCTAGTTTATATTCTTAATTTGATGAGCCCCGGTTAATTCCGGGGCCAGGCACTTATACCACCCTCTAAATTGTAGGCTTTTAATCCCTGCTCGGTTAACTGAGCAACGGCACTGCCACTGCGATTGCCGCTGCGGCAGAACACAAAGTAAGTTTTCTGGGAGCTTAGTTTTTTTACCTTGTTTTTAAAATCCGCCGACATCACATCCATATTCTCCGCTGCCGGTAGGGTACCACCGGCAAATTCGCCGGCGGTACGCACATCTAACAGCACTGCATTTTTAGTAGAAGCAAACAGCTCTTTAAATGCTGAACCGTTCAAATCACTTTCTTTCTTACCAAACATATTTCCAAACATAAATTCAGTTTTTAACTCCTTTAACAAATGATTTTAACTTATTTCATGGTGCTGGGGCACACGTATGCACTTACCGGCACTTTTTCAGAATCTTTAATGGCTTTAAACCCACCCTGTACATCAATGAGGTTATCATAACCCCGGGCCCGCAGAATGGAATTAAAAATCATGGAGCGGTACCCCCCGGCACAATGCACGTAGTAGGTTTTGTTTTTATCAACCTGGCTTAAATTTTCGTTTATATAATCCAGGGCCACATTTTCCGACCCAATCACGTGTTCGGCAAAATGCTCGGTATTCTTGCGAACATCCAGGATATTTACTTCCCCGCCCTGGTTTATTTTGGTGGCCAGTTCTTCTGCGGTAACCGATTCAATCTGGTCTACTTCTTTGCCGGCAGCTTTCCAGGCAGCCATACCACCTTGTAAATACCCGATGGCATAATCATAGCCTACGCGCGCCAAACGGGTAACCACTTCTTCTTCCCGTCCTTCCTCGGCAATAATTAATATTTGCTGCTGAATATCCGGGATTAAAGCCCCAACCCACGGAGCAAAACTGCCGTCGATGCCAATATTAATCGAATTAGGTACAAAGCCCTGGGCAAACGTCTGCGGGTCGCGGGTATCCAGAATCAGGGCTCCGGTTTCATTGGCCGCTGCTTCAAATGCTTCAGGTGTTAAGGCTTGGGTGCCCTGGCTTAAAACCTTATCAAAACTTTCGTAGCCTTCCCGGTTCATCTTTACATTCAGCGGAAAATAGGCTGGCGGCTGCGTTAAGCCATCAGTAACCTCTTTAATAAATTCTTCCCGCGTCATATCCGCCCGTAAGGCATAGTTCGTCTTTTTCTGATTTCCCAGCGTATCGGTGGTTTCTTTACTCATGTTTTTGCCACAAGCAGAGCCCGCCCCATGAGCCGGATACACAATTACATCATCCGGCAAAGACATAATTTTATTCCGCAAAGAATCGAACAAGGTACTAGCTAGGTCTTCCTGGGTAATATTGCCTGCTTTCTGGGCTAAATCCGGCCGGCCAACATCCCCGATAAACAAGGTGTCGCCGGAGAATAAAGCGGTTTCTTTGCCCTGCTCATCCAATAATAAATAAGAAGTTGATTCCATGGTATGGCCGGGGGTATGCAATACTTTTATTTGAATGTCACCTACTTTAAATATCTCACCATCCTGGGCAATATGCGCCTCAAAGGTGGGATTGGCATTCGGACCGTAAATAATGGGTGCCCCGGATTGTTTGGATAAATCGACGTGGCCCGAAACAAAGTCCGCGTGAAAGTGCGTTTCGAACACATATTTAATTGTAGCACCGTTAGCGGTTGCTTTCTCCAGGTAAGGGCCTACTTCCCGTAAAGGGTCGATGATAGCGGCTTCGTTACCTGATTGGATGTAATAAGCACCCTGGGCTAAACATCCGGTATAAATCTGTTCTATTTTCATGATTGCTATATTTTTATTTTAAATTTTATGCTTCTATATTAATTACTATACAAAGTTCGGCACTATCGCTTTCTCTGTCAGTGACATTAGTCACGCACCGTTTTTTTTAAAGGAAAAGTTCTTTGATTAAGATGTAAATACCCATGGCCAGCACAAACCAGCCAAATCCCCGTTTTAATTTTTCGCTGTCTACTTTATCGGCAAAGGCCGAACCGATGAAAATACCTATAATAGAAAGCCCGGAAAATAAGAGGAGAAATCTCCAATCCATTTGGTAATGAAAAACATCTCCCACAAAACCAATTAAAGAGTTCGCCGCAATAATAAAGAGGGATGTACCTACGGCCATTTTCATATCCAAGCGCAGGAAAATAACCAGGACCGGAATAATTAAGAACCCGCCACCGGCACCTACCATACCCGAAATAAGGCCTACTATAACCGCTTCCAGTATAATTAACCCATAGTTGATATTCTCCCGCTGATTGATTTTCCAGTCCTGGCAGCATTTTTTCGTAATCATGCTGTAGGAAGCCAGTATCATCAGCAAGGCAAACAAAACCATCAGCAGCAGCTCCTTGGTTACCATCAGGTTCCCCAATTGAAATACTTCTTCCGGAATTGCCGGAATTAAATAACTCCGGGTTAGGTAAACCGCTATTAAGGAAGGTAAGCCAAACAGCAACACGGTTTTAAAATTAACCAGCCCCTGGCGGTAAAACTTAGCACCACCCACTAAGCTGGTGGTACCCACCACAAACAAGGAGTAGGAGGTAGCCATCACCGGGCTAAGGCCCATTAAATAAACTAAAATAGGTACTGTCAGGATAGACCCGCCACTACCGGTTAATCCTAAAGATAAACCGATAAATAGAGCCGCTATGTAACCAAGAATTTCCATCTGCTAAAAGTGTATTTCGTACTAATCTTAAACAAAGGTCGGTATTGGCAACAGGCGTTACAGTGACAAGTATCACACAAGCGATTTTATTTGAAAAATAATCCGGAATAGTAAAAATTGCTCTGTGTAATGCACGATAACCCGGAATTGCAGATGCTGATATCATTATTTTTAGGATTGGCAGCAGAAACTTTAGAGGCTTAAAAGGGTATAAACAGAATATTATCTTCAATAATTAAAAAAGATTGACTATGCAAAAAAACATGGGTGAATTGGACAGAACCCTGCGCAGCGCAGTAGCCATGGGCATTGGAGCTTTCATACTATCCGGTCAGGTAAAAGGCACTACAGCAATTGCCCTGGGAGGCCTGGCTACAGTATTTTTATTAACCAGTTCGGTTGGCCATTGCCCGGCCTACGCCGTTGCCGGAATAAACTCCTTGCCGGAACCCGCCTGATGTAGAGTGATTTAAAATATGGGGTTTAATTCTTGCGAACCGTTTCCAACAGGCCTTTAGGCGAGGCAGGAAGGGGAGGAGCAAAATCGCCTCTAAGAGTTTTTAAGGCCGTACGCTCTTCGTTTATTTCCCGTGTCGTACGAATGCCTAATTTTCTAAAAATGGGCAATGGCGGACACCAACCTTGCAGGCCATGCTGTAATAGAAAGCCAGAAACAATACCAGGTAAAACAAACCATTTTTTATTTACAAAAGCACCTAATAATACTCCGGTAAGCGCTAAACTTGCCGCGTTTACTTCTAACGTTTTTTCAATATCCCATTCCTTATCCAAATCCTGAAGCCTGCTTTTTATGGCATCGGGCCCGGCATAACCAAATTGCTGAATGTTGGAAAGAGTTTTGTTATCTACAGATTGATTGGCTGCATCGGTAGTGCTTTCCCGAACGCGTTCTTTAGGTTCTTCCTGAATCATGGTTATCTTTTTGAATAGCTGTACGTAGACACTATCAAGGCTGTTTTTCAGTCTGGAAATGTAGTTATACTAATAGGTTTACCAGATAATTTTATACTTAAAAAGAAGATTATGAGCTACCACAACAGTAAAACCTTAACCGGTTCGTTTGATGAAGCCATTGAAAAAGTGACAGGTGCTTTGCAGGCCGAAGGTTTCGGCATTATAACCGAAATTAACCTGAAAGATAAATTTAAGGAAAAGTTAGGGGTAGATTTTCGCAATTATAAAATACTGGGGGCCTGCAACCCGAAACTGGCTTTTGAAGCTATTCAAAAAGAAGCCAACATTGGAGTAATGCTGCCTTGTAATATTTTGGTGCAGGAACATGAAACCGGGCGCGTAGAGGTTACTGCTATCAATCCTATGGAAACCATGGCTGCGGTAGAAAATGACCAACTGCAACCACTGGCGCAAGAAGTAAGTCAAAAATTGCAAAAGGTAATAAGCGCTCTGTAAGTAGCGCAAACAAGAGGCGCATTAGGCAAACCCTATTCTCGAAAGGCAGGGCTTTAACTAATCTTTATAAATCTGTTCCGCCAAGTCCCAAAACCCGCATAAGTTCTGCCTGGTAGCCAACTTCCCGGAGAGCATTTAAAATTGCTTGCGGATTAATATCCTGGCCGGAAATGCTCAATATATTTTCTGCAACGGTCGTATCTACCTTCCAGGAGCTAATATTTTCTAACCTCTGCAAAGCCGGAGTTATTGCCGCCAAGGCAGATTCAGTAGCAATATTGGTTTTAAATTTAAGGATTTCCATCGTTTTCAATTTTTAATAGCAGTAACCGGGAGACTTATTAATGTAGATAGAGAAATGCTATTTTAGAAGTTCTTTACGGTCTTTAAATCAAAATGAGTTAAAAATCATCCAGATTAAGCACTTCAATATAGTTTCGGTGCAGCACAATAGCCTGGTGTTGCTCCAGCTTCTTTAGAAGACGTGAGATTACTTCCCGAGAGGTGTTTAATTCATCGGCAATTTGTTGGTGGGAGAGACGCACTTCTTTACCCTGCACGTTAACATGTCGTTTCAGGTAAAATACCAGCCGCTCGTCCAGGCCTTTAAAAGCCACACTATCGAGGGTTTGCAATAGTTCATCAAATCGTTCGCGATAGGAGGCAATTACAAAATTATACCAGGTTTTATACTTGGCCAGCCATTGCTCGGATAAATGAGCCGGTAAAAGTAGAATTTCTGCATCGGTTACAGCTTTCGCCATTACTTTGCTTTGTTCATTTTTAGCAGAACACATCATAGATAGGGCGCAGGCGCTTCCTTCTTCCAGGTAGTACATTAAAAACTCATTCCCTTCATCATCTTCCCGGTAAACTTTCACCAACCCATTTAATATCAATACCGTCGAACGGATATATTGCCCCGTGCGTAGGGCTTCCTCACCCGGACCAAGTCGTTTAATTGTACCCTCCTGGCCCATTTCCTGGAGCAATAGGGGTTCCAACTGTGGGAAACGGGCATGAATGATTTCGAGGCTTTCTTTTTCCATAAAGCAGGATTTATCCCGGCAAATATAACTTCTTATAATTTAGTACCGGTAAACCGGATAACAGATGAAGGACCATTATGATATTTTCCTTCCCGAATATTAATTTCCACCTGTTCTAAAACCTCAAATTGAATCCCTTCAAATTCAGCATTTATTTCTCCCAGGGAAAACAGCATACCTTCTTCTTTAGGCCCGCCAGAACCATATTTTAACTGATAATTTAATTGTTCTTTTGCATACCCTTCAAAAATAATCTTCCCGCCTTTTTTCAGAGTAGCCATGAGCTTTTTATGATGGATTACCCTGGTTTCCCCATTAAAGTGCGCATAAATCTACGCCATACAATCAAAGTATTCGCAGGGTAAATCAGCATCCGCCACATCTGCAACCAAATATGTTAATTGTACTCCTCTTTTACCTGCAAGTTCAAGCGCTTTTTTCTGAGCGGCACTACTAAAGTCAAATGCAGTAACGTGCCAGCCAAGTTGGGCAGCATAAACAGCATTGCGTCCCTCACCTTCGGCAGGTAATAAAAGCTTACCTGATGATTTCAGAGCAGTCAAACTTTCTTTTAAAAATTCATTAGGTTCTGCCCCATAAGCAAAGCCTTCTTCTGAATATCGATTGTTCCAAAATTCCTGCATACCTAAATATCTCTTACTTTACCAATTATTTTTAGTTCTGGTTTACATTGAACAGAACTTAAATCAACCAAAGGTGAAGATAAGTTATAATTCCAGGTGTGACTTTAGTCACATTTCCTGCGGGAAAATAATTATTCTCTTTAAAAGTTTATTTGGGTTATAAAATTGACTTGGTGGAAATTGGTATTATAGAACATCTGGTCTAGCCGTAACTCATCGCCAGCAGAGGATTTTACTACATATAGTAACCGAAATACTACACCCTGGAAAGTCTGGCGATTGGGTTGATAGGTCAGGTCAAAGATGGGGCTCCAATAAGAAACCAGGCCGTATTTATTATGAGTATAATCTGAAACAGCAGGATGCCAGGCTCTGGCTAAGGATAACTCAGAAGAAAATCCGGCCGGCCATACTTTAGAAGCCTTTATAACGAGCAAGTCGGCGGCTCCGGTTCCTTCCAGTCGCCCACGGGGTATGGTAGCAAAAAACTGCTCCCGCCCCCATTCTCTGGGAAAGGTAAATCGTCCGCTATTTCCCGAATGTAAATAATTCAGCGACATTTTCGCCTTACATACCTTATAGCTAATCATGCCGCCTGCCAGCCATTGTTGCTGCTCTGGAAAATAGGTAGTATCGGGGTGTTGGTGCCCGCCATTGCCTACCTGAAACTGGTATAGCCCTTCAACACCTACCTGTAGTTGTTTATTAACGGGCAATAAGAGGCGCCCATAGCTCGAATTGGTAATATTATGAATCCAGTAATTCCAACCCTGGGCTTGAAATTGATGACCGGGTGATTTGTAGACCACTCCTCCGATAGCCACCCCTTTTGTTTGCAAGCGGTTAGCATAAGCCCCAGGCTTACCATCCTGAGCAGAACCCATCGGATAAATTCCAATGGTGTTTTTAGCTTTTCCCCATTCTACCACACTTCTGGGAGAAAAATGGTCCAACCAGGCGAATACTAATTGGGTATGTTGACGGATGGGCAATTGCATTTGCACTCCCTGCACGGTATAGGGTTTCATGCGGGTATCCTGGGGATTAATAAGCGGAGAATTAAATTTAAACCTTCCGATTTTAGCCTGAACCTTTTCGGAATTAAAAGCAATATATGCAGATTCTAACCGGTCAAGGTCGTGCTTATTATCTGGGTCCTGCAAATCAAAAAGCTCCCGCTCTGTTACAGGACGCTTACCCGCCAGGGGATCTTTCGCCACCAGATTGCTGGAAAAAAGATTATATGTAAATAATCCGGATATCCCCAGGCTAAACCCGTGTAAGGAAGCCGTTCGGATACCAATCTCTGCACCAGAAGCATTTGCATAATGGTCAGAAAGTTCCTGGTGGTTCCAGGTTGCCATAAAATAATTTCTTACATGGCCATGGAATTCACCTTTTGAAAATAACTCCTGAATACTGTGAACCTGAACGGTATCTGTTCTGGCTTCTGTATGTTCCTGGCTCCATCCAGGTATAGGAAAGAAAATTGAAAAAATAAATAGTAGGGAAATATGTTTCAAGTCCTTTTGTGCCAATACTTGCATGATAATCCTGGATAAAAAAGTTCGGAAAACAGGTTGCAAAAAGGGAAGACCTGTTAGTTAGGCACAAAGGAACAGGTTCAGGAATGGGGTTACAGTGACTTAGGTTACAAAAGGAAGGGTTATGAAAATTATCCGGACTATTGTATCTAAATGGATACTACTTTTGCCGTTGACCTTATATCTGCTAAGGATATTCTATTTCTCGGAATTTCGAAATTGTTCAGGGGTCAAGCCGGTTTGTTTTTTAAAAAATCGAAAAAAATAAGCATTGTCAAAATATCCTAAATCGGCAGCTATTTGAGTACTGGTTAAATCAGAATGTACTAATAAGCGTTGTGCTTCTAATAAAATTCTTTCCTGAACCAATTCATTCACAGTCTTCCCTAATGCCCTTTTGGAGGTATCATTTAACTGTTTAATAGTTACGTGTATCTGCTCAGCATAAAAACTAACTGGCAAATGTTTCTTATAATGCTTATCAATTAAATCTTCCAGGAATTGTAGTTGGGATAAGCTCCCGGTTATATATTCTTCCTCCGGAACCTGGCCTCTGAAAAGCCGGGCAAATCGAATTAAAATCATATCCAGATAATGGCAAATCATTTCCTGCTTCAACCAACCACCACTGCTATGCTCTTGTGCCATTTCCATAAAATAATTTAAAATATTAGTTTCCTGGAAAGAGCTTACTGTTAATACTGGCTTATGCAAGGAAGCATTAAAAAAAGGATAGTGATATAGTTTTCTGTCAGGATAAAATTTTAAATAAAATGTTGCGGTAAACATGATTATATAACCATCAGCATCCTCCGATAGCTGCCAGCTGTGAACCTGGCCAGGTACCATAAAGAATACAGTATTTGGTTTAACCTCATATTCATTAAAATCAATAGTGTGCTTCCCAACTCCTGTCGTTATAAATAAAACAATATAAAAATCATGTTTGTGAGGCTTTTGAATAAATAAATGTTCTTTAAGATGACTAGCAAATGAATTCAAATAAAAATAATGCTTATTTAGACCAGATGAATGATAATCCTGAATCTGGTAAATAGGTAACGATTCCTTGGTCATGAATTAAGCTAATTGGAGCTTGCTAAATAAATGCTACAACTTTAAACGAAAATATTTAATTAGAGGCTTTTTAATAGCTCTAAAATTATCCTATCATCAAAGTAGCAAGGTAGTTAGCAGTTACTATCTTGTCCAAAAAGTACAGAAGAATGTATTATTTATCCTGACCTGCGCCCGCACTTTCCTGGTAATTTTGTAAAAATTCAGCTACAATCAACTAGAATCATGAATCTGCAAAATTCTCTATTATATAATATTGCTGCCAATAAATGTCCCAGATGCCATGAAGGAAATATGTTTCCGAAGGGCACATTATATACAACCAAGTTTGCTGATATGCATCCTCAGTGCCCTTGTTGCGGTGTTGATTATGAACGGGAACCTGGGTTTTATTACGGAGCTATGTACGTTAGCTTTGCCATTAACGTCGGAATATTTCTAGTATCTTTATTTATAATCAGCCAGTTTGTAGAAGAGTTAACAATGGGTATGCTGGTTGGGGTAGTAGCAATTGTGGTAGTAGGACTTTTACCTATCATTTTTCGATTATCCCGCGCTATCTGGATAAATATCTTTATAAGATACGAAGGGCCATGCAATTATATTGGAAAAAAGATATGATACAAATAAAAAGGGAATTGAAATTATTTATTTAACATAACAAAAATTATTTGACTAAAACACAAGCTAATAAGGTTTTAAACACTGGATATTTATTCATTATATTAATCAGTTATCCAGTTTTGTTGCAATATTAAAGTTGTATTAATGCAATGTATAGATATTCAGAAATAATAGAGCCTTCATGGCTACAGAATTCACGCATAAACAATACTTTTGTTATATAGTGAAGTAACTCGCATGAAAGGCATCCGCAAAATGTCTGTTTCTAACATATAAGCTTTAATTATAACTTATATATTACACTTAATATGAACAATGCTTTATGGAATTATATCCAAGGCCTAATAAAAGAAGACTAAGAGCATTTGCTTTTGATCCTAGTCTTAATACACGCTTGGAAACGGTTATAATAAATCAAATAACCTTAGAAATTCCTTGGGAAGTATTAGAGCCAGGGCCCGTTGGGGAATATTTAGAAGTAGTTGATGTTGATCCGGCATCTCAAGCTGCTTATCCGCCAGTTAATCTGGAAGATCCGAATCTATTGGCCCAAAATGGGCTTGCTCCTGCAGAAGGAGATCCACGCTTTCACCAACAAATGGTTTATGCCGTAGCCATGATGACCATTCGCCGATTTGAGGAAGCTTTAGGTAGACGAGTGCTTTGGTCTATAGGTAGGTATAAAGAAGAAAATACCGGTAAATGGAAATATGAATATACACCGCGATTAAGAATTTATCCGCATGCTTTGCGTGAGGCTAATGCTTACTATAGTCCGGACAAAAAAGCTCTTTTGTTTGGTTATTTCAAAGCGCCTGTTAACTCAGGTGATTTACTGCCTGGCGGCACAATTTTTACGTGTTTGTCTCATGATGTAATTGCTCATGAAACAACGCATGCTTTGCTTGACGGCATGCACCGTCGATTTGCTGAACCAAGTAATCCAGATGTGTTAGCTTTTCATGAAGCATTTGCCGATATAGTCGCTTTATTTCAGCATTTTTCTTTTCCAGAAGTTTTGCGGCATCAATTAGCCCGTAGTCGCGGTGATTTAACTAACCATACGTTGCTAGGAGAATTAGCTCATGAATTTGGCCAAGCAATAGGTTCTCACAGTGCTTTAAGGGAGGCATTAGGGAAGCGAGATCCGCAGACTGGAGTTTGGCATGCATTGGTTCCCGATCCTATGGCGCTTAAACAAAAATTTAACCCTCATAGCCGTGGTTCTATCTTAGTTGCAGCTGTTTTCGGGGCCTTTTTACAAATTTATCAAGCTAGGACAGCAGACCTGTTTCGCATAGCCTCTCGGGAAATGGGACAATTGCCGCACAGTGAGTTACATCCGGATCTAGTAAATCGCTTAGCTCATGAGGCATCTAAATCGGCCAAACACTTTTTACGGATGTGTATTAGAGCCTTGGATTATTGCCCTCCGATAGATATTACTTTTGGTGAATACTTACGGGCTCTGATCACTTCAGACCGAGATTTAGTAGCTGATGATGTCCGAAATTATAGAGTAGCTCTTATTGATTCTTTCCGTCGCTGGGGAATTTATCCTAAAGGAATCCAAAACTTATCAGAGGAGAGTCTGTTGTGGCAGCAACCCGATGAACAGGAAATAGCTATTTTGCAAGATGCCTTAGGTAACGCAGAAGTTTTACGGGGATTATGTCCGGACTGGGGACTTTCTTCTGAAAGAAAACAGGTTTTTGAGCAATCGGAAAGAAACCAAGAAAAACTTCAAAATGGTTTGTTAGAGCCACCAAAATATGAGGCTGTTCAAGTCATGGGGTTAACCATCGGGCCACATCAACCTTTATCTTTTTTTGAAAGTAAGACTTTCAAGGGATTCCCAACCTTAGAAATTCATGCCGTGCGACCCGCTCGAAGAATTGGGCCAAATGGTGAAGTTAGAACTGATTTAGTAATAATTGCAACGCAAAGGCGTCGTGGATACTTTGATGTTGAAGTTCAAACGGCAGTAGATAAGGGAGAAGTTCCACCTCCTGCTCCTGATTTCATATTTCGGGGAGGGTGTACCATGCTTGTAGACTTAGAAACCGGGAAAGTACGTTATGTAATTCGGAAGCGAGTACTAAGTGAAAAACGGCTAGCATCACAACGGCAATATATTTTAGATGGGTTTCAGGCATCAGTCCAAGGCACCTATTTTTCTTCCCGGGCGAAAGTGGGGGAAGAAGGAATTGAAGAGCCTTTTGCTATTTTACACCGGTATTCAAACTAAATTTTTGATATTAATACTATGAATGTTAAGGTTCGGATGTATAGAAGCGGGGGGCTCGGCGACTGTTTCTTATTAACTTTTTCTCAGCCTACTGGACTTGAACGTTATATTTTAATTGATTGTGGTGTTTTTTTTGGCACCCCAAACGCTCGCCAGCGAATGAGGCAAATTGCTCAAAATATCTTCGAGGTTACTAAAGGAGAAATAGAAATTCTGGTTGCTACTCACGAACACTGGGATCATTTAAGTGGGTTCAGTTTTGCGCAAGACATATTTGAACAAATAAACATCAAAGAAGTATGGGTAGCCTGGACAGAAGATAAGCAAAACCCCCTGGCACGTAAGTTGAAAACTGAAAGGAACCAAGCGTTTGCGGCCCTTCATTCAGCGGCAACACAGCTGCAAGCTGCTGGTGACCCTAGAGCTGATGAAATAATTGAAGTCCTGTCTTTTAGTGGTCCATTAGGCACTAACGGAGAAATCGGAACCGCCGAGCAGATTGCTTTAGTTCAAACCTTTGGAGAGGTAAAGTATTGCCGGCCCGGACAACCTTCTTTAGGACTCGCCGATTTTCCAGGTTTACGTATTTATGTATTAGGACCGCCAGAAGATGAAACACTTATTCAAAAATCTAAGCCAAGAAAAGGCCAGGTATACGAGAAGGATTTAGCAGCTGCGAATAATTTTTACGGAGACGAGTATAGTCAGTTTTATGCGGCTACTTCCTCCGAAAGTGAAAACCTGGAGGAACCATTTCATAAACGATTCAAAATTCCCTTGTCAGAAGCAGGTCAGCATCGCGAATATGGAGCATTTTTTAAGGAAAAATATGGTTTTGGCTCCGAACAAAATCAGGGTCCTGCTTGGCGGCGTATAAATTCAGATTGGTTACGGATCGCAGATCAGCTCTCCTTAAATCTGGATAATAACACCAATAATACAAGTTTGGTCTTGGCATTTGAATTAGCTGAAGACAAAGTGCTTCTATTCCCTGGCGATGCTCAAGTGGGTAATTGGCTTTCTTGGGAAAAGCTTTCTTGGAAGGAAGAAAATAGAACAATCACAGGTACCGATTTAATAAAACGCACGGTTCTATATAAGGTAGGGCACCATGGAAGTCATAATGCCACTTTATCTGTGAAAGGGTTGGAATTAATGGAGCGGGAAGAACTTGTTGCCTTGATACCAGTAGATGAGAGCCAGGCAAAGAATAAACGATGGGCCATGCCTTTTCTTCCTTTATATGCACGCTTACAAGACAAAACGCAGGGTAGAATCCTACGCGCAGACACCGGCATCCTAGATCGTCCGGATTTTATTTCCCAAGCCCGATGGCAGGCCTTTCTTGACCGTGTACAGGAAGACGAAAGTAATGAAGATTTATGGCTGGAATTATCAATTTAGTTTTCCAGCCATACACAAATCTATCATGAATTCGGAGTAAAAACAGCAAAGTCCGCATCAAGATTATCTACATACCAACCAATGGAACTATGGTCACCGGCAATTGCTATAACTGCCGGTAACCCATCTCGCAGGCGAAAATTTTGTAACCAAGCAAATAATTTTCGGTCATCGTTACTAGGTGTAATGGCAGCACCCTTAGGATGCGAATGCCATTCGCCTACATATACAACTTGTTTACCTGTTAGTCTTTCAATGCGCAGGAGTTCATCCAATAGTCCTTCAACGCCACGGTAATAGGCTGTAGGCCATTCCTGACTGTCGGGGGGAGAAGGAATAAGATCTATAATGTACAGGTGCCGTCGTTGTGTATCAAAAGTTCCAACCAAAACCCCTCCTGTCTCATTTGGCAATCGCGCTGTACGTTGGCTGGCTATATTATTTATTACACTTTCAGCAATATTTAAAGTCCAAAGTCCAGCCTGCATTTCAACGTAAGACTCTGGATGAATTTCTTGCATACTGACTGTCAAATCTGAAGAAGCCTGCCAGATTTTAATACAGGGGTCCGTTTGACTGTGCAAGATGTACTGAACAGCCCGGGAACTGATGGCAGCATGTAAAGCAACCTGGTCTTGCGGAATTTGAACAGAAATATCTCGGCAAGCATGCGAATAACGGATTGGCTCACCCTCCTGAACAAGGTGATTACTCAATTCCGGCAACTGCATTAAAGCCCGGTAATATTCCATTTCAAGCTGGTCAAGTCGTAATTTCCGGTCCGGTGCTTCCGCCAGAAGTACTAAATCAGAACCAGATGGATTAAGAAAAAGAGAAACCCGGCGAGCTGGTGAATTAGTTGACAAGGTTAATTCCCGTGCGACGGCGATGGAAGCAGACATATCTAAAATTAGGTCTGCTTGACTGTAAGCTTCCAGCAGTTCATTTGATGGGGCTTTTAAAACATCCGCCTCAATCACCTTGACCTTATTATTTTCGAACAAACCCTCCAATACCGAGCCCATGGTTTTTGCCTTTCCAAAGCCAACTACTAAGCCAGGCAAATAGTGCCGAGCCACATTATGAGGTAAATACTGATCTTCATCCACCAGCGTCCAGAATCCTTGGCCTGCCCTCATCAGGTTATTAACGACCTGGGAACCTAGGCTTCCTACACCAATTGCGATACAATTTTTTGTACTTATAGCAAGGCCATTGAAAGCGGCTGCACTTTCACGGGTTAGAGCTCTTATTGGGTTAAGTAAGTATAATTCGATAGAGTTTCCTCTTTTGGTGATGTCTATTGGGATCAGTCGCGCTAACTCTAACCCTTGAAACACCCATATACCTAAGTCGATACCTATTTCTAAAAGTAGCTTTATGGAAGCAAATGACCATACTTCAACGGCTTCCACTGCGTCATTTTCCTGACGTCTTTTAGGGATTCGCAGCAGAATGAGCAATCTGCTTTGAACATCAGATCTTTTTAAATCATACCAGGCGACTACCTGGTTTCGTAATTTCTCAATGAAATCATTCCCGCTTGCTCCCAGATAATCAATCAATCCAGCTAAAGTCCGTGGTTGTTCCCGGATTAGGCCGTGTACCAGGGGAGGGGTAGTGTATATAAAAGTTAATAGATTTAGATTTTCGTTTTGGGTACCAATAGCCGTTTGTTCGACTGGGAAAGCTACAAAAGTGCTTTTTCCTAACGTTGTACCTAAGGTACGAAAAGTTAACCTTTCTGCTAATTCTAGATTACCATTCTCAAATAATTTGGAAGGAAGTATAATATTTTCTGGAGGAGCATAAAATACCTGTTCCAAGGGTTGATCCCTTTCGTGTAGTTCTCCGCGGGCAGTTTGGTTTAACCAGTGATGTAACTGCTGCAGCAAGGCTGCAGCAGTCCATGATGGTTTCAAGTCAGCGTACTTAATTAAATATAAGCAAAGGCTACGTGGAGTATTTCCAGAACCGAAATTCATATGCGGTACAATCGGGAAATCTTTTCGCAAAGCCAAAACTTCCTGGTGCGCCTCATCCGCTGCCTTGAATACGATGGCAATCCGCTCTACTGCCCGAACATCAAATACCGGATGTTGAGGTACCTCCGGCTCTATATCTATAACTACAATTTCGGAATCAGCATCCCGGTAGCAAGAAACTAAATGCGCATAGGGTAACGCTTCTTTGAGCAAAAGATTAACTAATTCTACTGCCTTTGGCAAAGATAAAGAGCTGGCTTCTGCCAGCTCTTTATTTAGTGGATAATATTCTATTCCTAAAGGTGGCATAACTAATTATTATAGTTTATACCCAGCTCGGGGCGCCGGGCTACCAGCTGCCGCCGCACCCCCGCTTACTAATGCCTTGCTAATACTAGCCCCTAAATGGTCAATTTTGATAACAATAGGCTCGGGATGCAGGATATTTGGCTCCTCCATAGTAACTAAAAACTGCCCGTTTAGTTGAGCAGCTTGCTTTTTATAATAATTAGCGGCTTGCCGGTGAGGAGGTTGTTTATCATCGTCATTCCTCGGAATTGGTCTGCTTGTTGAAATCATACGGCTTCTCTGCTGGCCATATCTTTCAAAAAGCCTTCTGATTGCTGGATCCGGAACAGTTATTTCTTCCCCTTTTTCAGAACTTAGCGATTTATAACTGCAATGATGCGCAATTTTAAAAAGATCCCACTTTAAACGATCTAAGCGTGCGGGGTTATTTTGGGCATAATATTCTGTTACTTCCACAATAAGTTTAATTACCGGCCAGTCAATATCGGAGAAGAAGTGCATCCGGGTTTGACGCCCGCCCTCTTGAAAAGTAGCTTGAAACGTTAACGCATCGCTATTTCGGTTTAATAATCCATTGTCCGCTGTGCGACTGGCAAAGGGGGAATGAATGAAAAACTCAACACCATCCGTACTTAAATTAAATTCCGGAACCACCTTACCGGCATCGGTTATGAGATGTTGTACAGAAGATTTATCGATACCCTGTCCGGCAAGCCAATCGTCTAACAATCCTGGGCTAGAGAAAACCCTAATTCCTTTTCCCTCTTTTAAGCGATATCTTGCTTCCTGACGTAGAATACGCGTTTCATCCTCACAGCCCTCTTCCAAAAGAACAGCGGCTGGCACCCATAATTGGTTAATTTTTATCCGCCCTTCCCCTTGGTATTTAGCGGCATGCCAAAGTTCAAAAAAGGAAGAAGAACCATAAGTATGGTCTTCATCCAGATGGGTAAATGCCACGACATCATAATAATCGCGCTTATTTTTCTTTAAATCCGCCCGTAATTCTACGGGTAAATCAGCCCGTTTATCTTTAGGATCATCATAACATCGCATATCCGCGAAGTCAATTAATATTTTTTTCCCGTTTGCTAAATCAATCCGGGAGGTATCGGCATCACCTAAATTGTAAATTGTAATTTTATGCATTGTTGTTTAAATCTATTTTGAAAATTTATTTTAATATTCCTGTCTGACTTATAATACCTCAGTCTTACCATACTTCGCTGAAAAAGCCATCTGATAGTGCTTATCATTACATAGACAGCGCTTATCCTGTAGTTTCTTGAAGGGTACATTGAGGTATTTTCCTAAGGAAGACAAAAGATTAATTCTGGTGGTGGTGGGTAGTGTTTTTTTCCGCAAGCCTAAATCTTGTTGTACGATTTCTGCTGCCAGCATAATACCGGCTAAAGCCGATTGAAAAGCCATTGGAGTTTCATTCTTCTCGCCATTGCTGGTGGTTAATATAATTCCCCCACATACCGTTTTTTGATAAAAGGTGCGCAATGGTTTACCTACAAACGGTAATAGAGTTTCTAATGGCTGTTGTTTCGAGGCGGCAATAGTGGCGACTAAATCCGGCGTCACCACGGCGTGCTGGTAAAGCATCACGCGTACATCTGGTTCCGGCAAACCCAAAGCCTCGGCGATAATGGCTGCTTCCGATGGACTCTCTTCTTGCGGCAGATACAAACAGGCCAGGCAGGCATCATTCGGAAAATCAAGGTGTCTGGAAATACCTAAATCAATAGCTTGCGTCCAGGCATTAATAATTTCCAAGGGGAGCGCGGATTGGATAGCAATGCGATCTGCTACATTATCTACTGCTACTGCTACCCGGGGCAATCGCCAGTCCTGGCGATTCGCCAGAAATGCCTCCCATTTTCCTGGGTGCGGAATGGAAGTTAAAGCTGTCTCTTGGAGAAACTGAATGGCTAGATCAATTTTCGAACCATCCACCTCACCTTGGGTGGTTAACACATACCGTTGCAGATTGGAAAGATCGACTGGATCATGTTCTACTAAATGCAAGATTCCATGCGCTTGTTTAAGTTTACTCAATGCCCAGATAAAACCATTGCCAACTGCCCCCAATCCCACTAATATCGTTTCGGATAAATGTATCTTTTCGGGTAAGGCCGGGTTTTCGTCCTCTGATTTTGCTTCTACTGTGTAGTCAATCAGGGATAAACTAATATCCCCATCCGGTTCCGAGTCCAAAAGCATATCGGCGAAAACAACTCTAAAAACGTTGGCTGCTCCTAAACAAGCTGCTGCTCCGGCACCAAAAGGATTATTGCCGGCACCTGACCCCACTGGTTTATCCGGAGAAAATTTGGCGATCCAGCCCTGAGAACCTATATAAAAGACCCGGGAACCAGGGTCAGTCAGCGTTAACTCCGTGCTGCCGATAACCAGAGCAATGCTCGCCCCGGCCTCTTCAGCTAATATCTCTATTTGCGGATTAATTGCTACTAATTGATTATGAATTACCTGAACATAATCCTGTGCTTCCGCATCCAATGCTTTAATTATTAGCTTTGGATACAGGCGCCCTAATAATCGAACGGCCATATCCAAAGTCGCCTTAGCCTCTGAATTGTTTACCGTAGTCGCGTCAAAACCAAGTAGAATAGGTGACTTCAAAAGCCGTTGCTCAAAAGCTCCGCGTTCAAAACCTTGTAATATTTGGGAAGCAGCTAATGCTGTTTTATCAAAGAAATTTGCTAATGCCATGGCCAATACCACCGTTTTGGCCGGGAAAGTGGTTGCTCCCCGGTAATGTTAATTAACTTATTTTTTTCATAGGTCGGAAGATGAATCCATTCGGGTCCAGCGACTAGGCGGTAAATTTCCCAGGTGGAAAGATCGACTCCTTTACGACCAAAATACGGAACCACAATAGAGACGCCTCCGAGTTCGGTTATGATAGCATAAGCATCATCCGTCTCCGAATGATACGCTACTGTGGGGTGGCTATGAATCTGGGCAACTAAACTTAATTTCTCAGCATATAACTCCCGGTTAATCCGAGACAGCTCAGAACCTGGCACAAAATAAAGGAGTCCATCTTCTGTACGGGTTGCTTCTTGGTCCGGAATAATGGTGCGACGTATTGAAAACGTCGCCCCATCTTGAGTTCCGGCAAATAAAGCTACACCTTCGGCCCCTTGCTGTCCAGATCGCTGGAAATGCTCCATAGCTACCTGGGCCAGATGGCGCGGTAAATCTATAGAAGTAATGCCCTGCAAACCTATTGCCGTTGCTCCTAAACTCATGCCGGTATCCGATTAGGATCTGGTGGCAAAGCCAATTGGAACTGGTAACCAGTTAAAGGATTTATTCCATAGTTATATAGGATATTGATCAGATGATCCAGGGTCCCGATTTCCGTGTTGCGATATAATAACCAAGAATCACCCGTGTGCGCTGGGTGAGTATGGTATTCCCTTACACCCCTTACGCATAAAAAGGGAGGGCCATCAGGGGCATGAAACTGTAACAAGGGTTGCACATTTAACTGGATACCACCATTTGCATCGGGGGCTTGGACATCACTCGTACGTTTAAAGAAATGGGTACCAACCTCTTCGGCCCGTAACGGCCTTTCGGTAAAAGGATCAATAAATTGAACCGAAAGCGGCTGGAGGTCATAATTTGAGAAATCAATTTTTACCCCAAAGAGAATAGGAGTCGGTTTTATTCTGGGAGCAGCAAACCCCACTAAAATATATGGATACTCGGCTTTTAATAACAGAATCCCCCGGGCGCGTTGCATAGCTTCATTCGCACGGAAACCATCTACTTGTTCCTGATACTTAGCCCGCGATATCTGTGGATCAATCAATTTGCCTACATTAGCCTCGGGCTCTGCCAATGTAGCCGAACCACCAATTCCGGCACCTGGAGTAAGAAATAACTTAGCACCATCCTCTAAATTATAGTCCTCCACTTTGTTATCAATATTTAAATTTTCCCCTGCTTCGGTTTGCAAAGTCCATTGCTTTATATCCCGGGTGTCATTTTTACTAGCGTTTAATGCTTTTTGGGCAGAAACATGGAGCGGCTGATTAATATTGACTTCCTCAGCATATTCTTTGGAGTTGATGATAAAAATCAACGTTATCCGTTGGTCATTTTGGGGTTTCTCCGGTTTGCCTTTTTGAACTGTTTCTGTATTTTCGGCAGGTAATATTGCGTCGTTGCGCATAGAAGGCTGATCTTTTTTTTCGTCCCCCCCCTTTGAATTAAAGTTTGTCATGGTTGTAAAATATTTGTTAAATGCTCTTTATAAGAAACACTGGCGAGCAAAAGTGTCCTTTTTGGTCCCGGCCAAGCATATTGCATTAACAAATAATTAATACTACCTTTGTAACCGAATACCACAATGCAATAATGGGTTGGGTATGCTAGCCCAGATTTCGTTGGAAGCGAAATGTTATTTTACCCTCTTTCTGTTGGCGCAGGTAGAGGGTCTTTTTTTTTAAGCAGATAATATCTGTTTTGTATAATTTGACTAATAATCTTAACAATACAAAGATATGCTATTTTGTTGACAAAAAGAAAATTTTTTTTGGATTCGTCAACCAAAGTTGTATATTTACGTCAAATAGCTTATAATTCAGCAACTTAAATTTTTAAGTTATTATCGATAGATGATAAATTTCCCGGAGCGGCTACGTTCAGCCCGAAAAATGCGTGGTTGGTCTTTGCAAGAATTGGCCGATCACGTAGGTATCATTAGTAAACAAGCCTTAAGTAAATACGAACAAGGCTTAATGAAGCCGGAAGAAGATACACTATTTGCTTTAACCAAAGCATTAGGAGTTAAAGCTGACTACTTCTTAAAACCTCAACGAGTAATATTAGGACCAATAGAATTTAGAAAAAAAGCCAGTTTAAAAGTTAAAGAGAGTGCTTCCCTCGCAGAACAAATCCGAGACTATCTGGAGAGATATTTGGAAATAGAAGAGCTTTTACAAGTTAAAAGTGAGTTTGTTAACCCATTAGGGGGGAAAGTGGAAGTTTCAACCTATGAGGAAGTAGAAGAAGCGGCGGCAAAAGTTTTAAATGCTTGGCAGCTGGGCATAAATCCTATTCCAAATGTGATTGAAGTCTTGGAAAAGAATGGTATTTGTGTTCTTACCATTTCCGGCCCAGCTTCTTTTGACGGTTTAGCGACAATGGTAGGACAATTACCGGTCATTGTTTTAAATAAAGAATATTCGGCTGATCGCCGGCGCTTTACAGCCTTACACGAGTTGGGGCATCTTTTATTAGAAATTAATCTACCAGATGAAAAGGAGTGCGAAAAGTATTGTCATCGTTTTGCGAGTGCCATGCTATTACCTAAGGAAGTAGCACTTCGGCAGTTAGGCAATGTCAGGAGCAATATCTCTTTAGGAGAGTTCTTATCTATAAAAAAACAATATGGCATATCAGTTCAAGCCGTTATGCGCCGGGCTTTTGATTTGGGTATAATCAACAAAAATTATTATCAATTCTTGTGTATCAAAACCGCACCAAATCGCAAAGAGGAGAGTTTTATCAAATTTAATTTTGCTGGTGAATCTGACCATTCTTATCGATTTGACCAACTGTTGATGCGACTGGTTTCCGAGAATATTGTTACAGAAAGCAAGGCGGCTTTTCTAGGAGGTATGAGTGTTTCTGATTTACGTGAAAAGTTAGATCCTGTAGCAGGGTAATAGAAATGAGTGGTCAGGTTACAAAAATTAATATTGCCATCCAGGATGCCGGGGTAATGGTAGACTTATCCAAAGCTGGGTTAGTCACACAAGCCTTTCAGCTTCCCGTTACTTATTATACCACTGATACTGTTTTGGACGACCTGAACTCTAAACAAAAGAATGAATTTTTTCCTTATGTAGAAACAACCCAGTTAAGATGTGAGTCTATGGACGCTGGTATGTTTGCTACAATTGCAAAATATCAGCCCTTGTATCCAGAGCTGTCCGAGCAGGACCTGTCCGTTTACCACATCGCACAAGCAAAACAACTACCAGTTCTTACTAGTTGTAATACATTGCGCCTATTCATGAAAAAACTAAACGTAGAGGCAAAAAGTACGTATTGGGTCGTTGATTTATTAGCAGACTATACTTTTGTTACAGCTGAACAAGCGGGCGTTTTATATCAAAAATTAAACAATGCCAATCCCCGATTAGCTCCTGAAGACTTTTCTAGGGGACAAAAGAGATGGGAAAAATAATTGACTTATACGTTTCTAACTTGAAATAATTAAAGTTCCAATTCTTTCTATAATGCCCGAACAACATAATATTGAATATAAACAAAGTTGGCATGACGATTATTTAAAATGGGTATGTGGTTTCGCCAATGCACAGGGAGGTACCATATATATCGGCAAAGATGACAACGGTCAAATAGTACATGTTCCGGACTTTAAAAGTTTAATGGAGATCATACCTCAAAAGATAAAAGATCAATTAGGTATTATGATTGAGGTTAATCTGCATCAAGAAGCCAGCAACTATTTTATTGAGATTATTACTCCTCCTTACTCCATTCCCATTTCTTTACGCGGCCGGTACTACTACCGGACGGGTAGCACAAAAATGGAGTTAACCGGCACCAACTTAACTGAATTTTTACTAAAAAAATCGGGAAAGACTTGGGATGATGTCATTGAACCTGGGGCTACAGTATCTGATATCGATGACGCTAGTGTTAATAAATTTATTAGTGATGCCGCCAAAAGTGGCCGTTTACCAGATATTTCTGAACTGACCCTGGCAGATCTACTGGAAAAGATGCGGCTTACCGATAATGGCCAGTTAAAACGGGCGGCTATTATATTATTTGCCAAGGATCCCGGCCGATTTTACCCGAATATTGTGGTTAAATTAGGCCGGTTTGGGAAAGATGATGCTGATTTAAAATTCCAGGAATCCATAGAAGGGAATCTTATCAAACTTTTAGGCGAAGTAACAGAAGTTCTTAATCGCAAGTTTTTCACCAAACCCATTGATTTTGAAGGGTTGCAGCGGGTTGAAAAAGACGAGTATCCGGTTGCAGCTATCCGGGAAATGCTACTTAATGCCCTCGTCCACCGCAGTTATATGGGCAGCATGGTCCAAATTCGAATTTATGATGACAAGCTTAGTATTTGGAATGAAGGCGGTTTACCTGAAGGCTTATCGTTGGAAGCCTTAAAAAGACTGCATCCGTCCCGTCCTCGCAATCCGGTTATCGCTGATATTTGTTTTAAAGGAGGTTATATTGATTCTTGGGGGAGAGGCACGATTAAAATCATCGAGGCCTGCCGGGAGGCAAATCTTCCGGAGCCCGAAATGCAAGAAAGGGATGGTGGGTTTCAAGTTACCATTTTTAAAAATTTACTAACCGAGGAGCATTTAAGAAAAGCTGGTCTTAACGAAAGGCAGTTAAAAGCCATTACATTCATTAAAGCCAACGCTTCCATAACAAATGCGCAGTATCAGGCATTAAATAAAGTTGGAAAAACTACTGCGACCGCCGACTTACAAATCCTGGTGGAACAGCAATTACTGAAGCAAGTCGGCACGAAAGGCAGAGGGTCAAAGTATAAATTAGCTAATTGACTTATTGGCCGGTAATTGGCCGAATTGGCCGTTAATAGGCCGGTAATTGGCCAGTTATTACCGTCAATTCTATTTGTTTAATCTGATATAAAAATTATATTCAATCAACTAATATTAGCGAGGTAAGGACGGACAATTCAAATATACGAGCCAGACTTCCAATAATAAAATAATTATAAGAATCTATTTAACATAAGGTAAATTATAGGACTTTTATAAAAAATTGATTAATAATGTTTTAAATATAATTTGTTACCATTTTATTTAACATAAAAAAATATAAAATTAAAATTCATTCTAAACAGTAAATATAAATGATATTCAAGTTTTAGATTTTAAGAAAATCATTAAATTAAGTGGCTAAAAAAAAGAAAAATAAAAAGAAAACTACATCTAAGATAGTTCGCTTAATCATTTATTCTATTCTGACGGCTCTATTATTAACCGTAGCAATTTTACGAATTTGGAATTTTTATACTCGAAAGGGTAAGAAAACCTCTCATAATACTATTCTCGCACCTTCAAGCCGGTTTCATTCAGGAGACTATATTTTTGAACAAAGCAATTCGCGAGTTAAACCAATCCAACTATCAGTATAAACGCTGTTCTATTCTTAAAACCAATGGTAATAAAATCTCCTTTCTCAGGAGGAAATTTTATAGGTATAAATCATTTGTTTGTTTCAGCCCTTGCATCTTTTAATATATGAACTCCGCCCCAGAGGCTGATACCTACGACAATAACACCTACCACCAGGTCCGGAATAGAAGATTTTAAAAGCATTACCCCTAAACCAGATACAACAATGGCAAGATTTATCCACATATCGTTGTCGGTAAAAATGATGGATGCTTTTATATGTACACCAGCTTGTTTTTCGGACTTCAGCAACCGAACAACCCAGTAATTACTGGCTGTATTAATAATAGCTACAATTATCATGGCCCAACCAACGGGTTCAGAACCTTCCATAAATTTTCTTATCACATCAACTAAAAGAAAAATGCCTACGCCCATTAGAAAGACTCCTGAAAAAGTAGCTGCCCGCACTTTGGCCTGAACACTTTTCCCGACCGCGTATAAGCTAACCAGGTAAACTGCCATATCGCCTGCGCTATCCAAAGCAGTACCTAACAAGCCGGAGGAATTGACAAGAAAACCTACAATGCCGGCAAGGGCTACCTGGGAAAGATTAATCAGTAATACTTGTATCAGCGTCCGCCGCTCTTTTTTGTTGCCCGGATCGAGTTGCGGTTCTTTTTCTTCTTTTTTCTCCATGTCTATTATTTTAATGGAATATTGACCCTTAATTTTTTCCGCTGGTACTTCCCCGGTAAGTAATTGGGCTCGTTCCTTGATTTTATACTGAAGCCTACTTCTTCAATTATATTACCGGCTTTACAATAACCTCTGCCGAAACTGAATTAGAAATAAAGCAATCGGTATGCGCTTTATGGTGCAAAGCTTCTAATTGCTCTGAAGTGGGCTGCTTTTCCCCGCTAAAAGTTATTTTAGGATTTAGAATAACCTGCAAAACGGCCATTTTCCCGGCCGTATTTTTTCCTACTTCCGCTACAGCCTGGTCTTCATAGCGCTCTACGGTAAATTTCTGAAAGGCCGCCAGGGCCAGAAAGGTTAGCAGGTGGCAACTGGACAGGGAGGCAGCAAAGGCCTCTTCCGGGTTTACTAATTCGGCTTTGCCCAGGTACTCCGGGGCAGCGGACGCTTCAACGGAATTGCCGCCGCCAAAGGTCCAGATATGGGTGCGGCTGTACGTTTTATAAGTAAAATCGGCGGTGCCGCCGGTCCACAATAAGGTTACTTTGTATTGGCTCATCGGTTTTGCATTTAGCGGTAAAAATAAAATTAAATATGAATCGCCTGGTTCCTCACGGCCAGGCAGGCTTCTTTTAAAGTTTCATAAAAAGTAGGATGCCCATGGGACATCCGGGCAATATCTTCGGACGAGGCCCGGTAACTCATGGCCGCTACCGCTTCCCCGATAATATCACTTACCCGGGGGCCAATCATGTGAATGCCCAGGATTTCATCGGTTTGGTCATCAGCCAATACCTTTATCTGGCCATCCAAATCATCATTCATCCGGGCGCGGGCATTGGCCCGGAAGGGAAAACTCCCGATTTTATAGGCACGGCCATTCGTTTTGAGTTGTTCTTCGGTATAGCCTACACTGGCCACTTCCGGCCAGGTATACACAATGCCCGGAATAAGCAGGTAATCCAAATGAGGTTTCTGCCCGGCCAGGCGCTCGGCTACAAATACGCCTTCTTCTGACGCTTTGTGGGCCAGCATTACGCCTTTAATTACATCCCCAATGGCAAAAATTCCCGGTACCGTGGTTTCCAGGTTTTCGTTTACTTCGATGCGGCCCCCTTTGTCGGTTTTAATGCCCACATTCTCCAACCCTAATCCTTCGGTATAAGCTTTCCGGCCTACTGCCATCAGGCAATAATCGCCCTCCAGGTTTAGCACTTTGCCGGTACTGTCTTCCGCCGTTACCGTAACAGCCGTTTCTGAACTTTGCGCCCCCGTTACTTTGTGGCTTAAATAAAAATCCATACCGAGTTTCCGCAGCGATTTTTCCAGTTCTTTGCCCATAGTCCGGTCCATACTGGGGATAATGGCATCAGTATATTCCAATACACTAACCTTGGCCCCGATGCGCGCATACACCGAGCCGATTTCCATCCCGATAACGCCACCCCCGATT
>Ga0066648_10000380_pt1 | contig 31397 bp, 34 predicted proteins | sample CryGeyCG12114_NA_FD_59537 | JGI IMG/M metagenome (GOLD analysis project Ga0066648, IMG submission 59537) | Groundwater microbial communities from aquifer - Crystal Geyser CG19_WC_8/21/14_NA | ecosystem: Environmental > Aquatic > Deep subsurface > Groundwater | place: USA: Utah: Grand County... | reverse complement strand
TGCATATCTAGGATGGTATAGATTTGGTGTCTGGAGCACTACGAGTCATCCATGTCAGCAACCACTTTCAGGACGCGCTCGTCGTCTTGTCATACCAATTCAATCACCCGATCCAAGTGCTTGAAGCCCTCCTCTTTCAATACCCTAGGATTCATGTCATCTTCCAAGTGTCGGTAGTTGAAGGGCAATCGTATACAGTTGAGTTTGAGGCTTGCGAAGAACTTCGCGTCCGCTTCCGTGAAGTGGTTCTCTAGCCATTTGTCATAGAAGTACTCATATTTTTCCTTGCCTAGAACCTTGAGCATGGCTGCGCGGTGTTGGGCTTCGTGTCCTGGATAACCTGTGATGAAGTTTTCCATGCTACACCGTGTCAATCTTTGTATATGTAACTCGAGTCTTTATGCTCACTTCATCCAGCCACCGATGCCAGCACCTCGCAGAACGACCTGCGTGCCATTCTCGTCCACGATTTTGTCGCCTTGAACTTTGAGGTAGCCTGTAGCCATGATGAGACTGCTGCTTCGTAAGTATATAAGGTGTGAGAGTCAGTCCTTGGGCAACAGGGATAGCGAGATGCAGTCCTTAACCCTGCTTGAGGAGTGAAGGTAGCAGAACAGGCGTGAATGCTTTCCTTTCTGTTCTGGGTCAGTTCACGGCGGATCAACGATAATGGTACTCATGGTAAAGGCCCGAGGTCAACAACCCCGCTGCTAGGAGGTATCGTGCGATGACTCGCTGGAAGACAACCAGTGCCGTTGTCTACATGAGGCTATATCCGGATTCCGGCTAAATGTAGTCGCAATTCTGGCATTTGACGCCTGTTATTCCGCGCATTGATATAAGTACGGGTGTGCGGAGAAGCATGGTTTCATGCGGTCTGTTTTCCCGAGGTCGCGGATGCACCCCATGCAATGGCTTGGCTCACACATCCTGTCACAACAGCATAGTTATCGCTCTAGTGCGCAGGCCTAGGTACTTAGGCAGGTATGCAAATGTTTTACATTGACCTCATAGGCTTGCTGGAGGGAGTCATCAAAGCCCGCTCTAGACGCACTCGCCTATCCAAAAGGGGGTTCGAGTAGGGTGTACGACAAAACAACGAAGTTACATGCTTGAGGATCAATTTTCTTCGGATCCTCGTGCCCATTATATACACGTTCATGCATTGTATCTATGCCGTTTCATTCATCTTCCTCCCTCAAGGTAGTAGCTGATACTATAATTCAACCAAGCGCACTGAGGCAGATCTGGAAACTGCCCAGTTACCGATGGATAATCAAGATATTTGACTGGACCAGTATCACTGCTCACCTCTGGCCATGGCCCAGTCTCTTGTACGGCTTGAAGCTGCTGAGTGTAGCCCCTGACGCTGAGGTATTCAGTGCTTGGGTTTGGCTGCCCACTTCGGACGAATTCTGCGAAGTAACCGCCGACAAGCTGCTCAGCGTAGATGTCCTCGGGGTTTCTTGGTGTGACGAGGTTCTCTAGCAAAAAAGGCATGTCTGAACCGTGAAGTCTGAAGTATGGTAGGTTCGGGTTTCCTCCTGAGAAGCCAGGCTCGATTGGTCCACTGGCCAGTCCCGAAGCACCAAGCATATTCGGGTCATATCCGCTAATAGTCCGGTCGATTTGGTAAAAGTATGTGGATGGGAAAGCTCCGCTAACAGCACCAGCGTACACAGTCGCCTCGTCGATGCAACGAAAAGTGTTGTCAGTAGCAACCCTTTGAGTGACGTTGAACGAGTCGAGTGTGACGTTACCAGTGTCATAATACGGAAAGAGCCCACTGTCCACGATAGCCTGTGCATATGTCTCATTGATGCCTAAGCCGACCATAAGTCCCTGGGTCTCATTCATGACTGGTGTCTCCGGAAAGGTCGAAAATGATGCTCCGTCGTTGGCGGTGGTGCCAAAGATAATAGGCACGTATGCGGAGCTGCCGTTACGGTTGACGACGTCGAGGTTCGGTGTGTTGACGATCGTACCATCTTGAACAACATATCGGGCGACGGTGTTGAGTCCGACAATAGTAGTGGCATTGTATGCTGTCAAGCAGGCTATCTCTGCTTCCAAAGACGGGGCGGTACAGTTTGTCGCATTGAATATCTGCGGACCAGCAAGGGTGTACGACTCGTTGATAGTGAGGTACGAGCTATATGTGGTGCCGTAGTTCGATGTGAGCCCAAGATCTTGGCCACCACCGAGGTTGGACATGGCAACTGCGCCTTGAAATTTGCCAATGGCAGGAGGGCTGCCGAGCAGGGCTCTGACACTACCCGCACCCGCAGACTCGCCATTGATGGTTATACGTTGTGGATCACCCCCGAATTTGTCGATGTTGGCCACGACCCACTACAACTCGTCAGTACAGCGACAACAGCAAAGTGGATGCAATTCTACCTCAAGGGCAGTGATCTGATCACCAATCCCGAAATTGCCGGTAATGTTGGTACCAGGAATGGCAAGAAAACCGAGGGTCGACAAGCGGTAGTTGATAGTGACCACGACAAGGTCCTCCCGCGATGCAAGGTTTCCTCCATCACTCAATGAATCCGACCCGGAACCACCAGTGAAACCACCTCCGTGAATCCAGAACATTACTGGTCGCAGATTTGTGGTGGAGCCAGTTTTGGGCACATATGGTGTCTGGATGTTGAGAAACAAGCAGTTCTCGCTACCACCGCCAGATTGCACACATTGAGAGCCATAGGCAGTTGCGTTGATAGTTTGGCCACTGCTAGAATACAGATGCGAGTATGTGAAACGCACTGGCTGATCTGCGTAGGGAATGCCTAGAAATCGAAACGACTTTTTGTTGCGGTACCCCAGGAAGGTGTTTCCTGCTGCCGACACTGCGATCTCATTGGCAGCGGTGCTAGTGGAATTCTGTGGCTGGCTAGCCTGGTTCGACTGCGTGCACAAGATGGGCAATGTCTTGTAGTCTGCCGTACCAGCTGGGAAGGAAAGCTCTGAATTCTCGTCCACCTCAAGCACTCCATCCTGGATGAAGAATGCTTGCTGTGGAGCAACACGCCCGGAGAATTGGAGGTAAGACAGGGACTTGAGGAAGTCACTGCTGTAGTTCTTGATGGTCTGTGCTGACAAAAGCGACTCGCTCAATGCTGCGCACGCGGACTGACCAGCGCCTTGAGTCATGGAATCGAGCAGGATTGCACTGACATGGTTGACGTCGTCGGAAGCATTCAAGTTGTTTTGATACAGCAAGGTCAATGAGCTTGCGCTGTTGGCCACATTGACAGAACCAGCACGCTTCTCAAATGGGTGACCGTGAACGAGAGCGCTCGCGACAGCAAGACCGCAGGCGACTGATCTGGTAAATCCCATCCTGACAGATTGGGTGAATGAGTAGCGAGACGAGCAGCGACACACGAGCCTTGAACAAGATCAGAGAGCTACGACCACAACGACATGGGGATCGCGACCAGCCAGGTAGAAGTACCTGTGATCGAATCATCGATAACCAGCTACCCCAGCTTGTGCTCGATATGAACCTTCTTGCAGCTCCCTGTTGACATTGCACGCCTTACCTGCATTGGAAGCTGCAAAGGCTCAGGCTCCCAGGCTGATTGACAGCCTCTGCCCTGCTTCTACCGGAGCAAAGGCGAGGCAAAAGCGAGGCAAAGGTGGTGCAGCCGAGCTCAAGATCATGACGTTCGCCGGCAATAGAGAGTTGTAGCTCGGCAAGCGTGTTACGAGTCCTTCGGCGAACTCGGTCACATGAAAAGGTGACAACTACCGTGGTCTTGATATGCGCTCGATGCGGACTCGGCTGTTGTAGTACTTTGCTCAGGTATTGTAAGTTAGTGGTACAGAGCGGGCACGGTTTTAGGCTGAATAGCAAGCAGCCTCTGGCCCTGTCGACGTTAGCTTGTGTTAGTGAGTGGTGCCCGCGAGGGAGCTCATACGATTGAAGGTACCTATCTGATCTAGCCAGGTATCCAAGTAGGTACTGTGGTAGCCTGGTAGGGGGGTTGGCAAGATCCGCAAGCTCGAGGTCAGCTGTAAAGTCGGAGGCGTGGAGACGATGATGGGGAGACGATGATGGGCAGCCGGTGCCGCGGCGAGCTACGCCTGACTCGGAGTTAAATTAGGCATCATTAAACTGTGGAGGCCTCCGATCTGCCGGCTTACAGCCTAACTTACCTAAGTTAGGTACCTAAGTTAGGTAGGTGACTTACTGTACTGGCAGCTGCCGAGTTTCTCCTCTCTACCATTATCCATACTCGGTAACATACCTACTTAGGTAGGTATCTCTCCTCCATCTCTTTCTCGGTGCTCCACTGTTAGTCATAGCCATTTTCTACTTGCCCGCACAACCTTACATCCTTACCTACCTAGGGCAATGATCATCTGCATACAAGTTAGTCCAACACATATTCATCCGCCCCCAGTCTCATTCTCAATCTCCGTCTCCACGTTTCGATTATGCCTGTTAAAGTGCCACCGCGGATGCTCACCATCTACTTTTCGGGCCATGATGCTTGTCCATCAATGCATGACCTGGCGCGGAGCATCATGATCACAACCGCGCGTGCGAGCATGCCAAGGTAGCACTTTAACCAGACTGCCCGAACAATCATCCTGCTTCTCCGCTTCAAGCTCGGAATGATGCTGGAAAGAGCAGGTGGCATGAGCGAAAATTATGCACATTGGCACGCATGGCTCCATGCAGAAGTATCAAAGGTAAGCCTTGTCACTGAACCACTGTCGATGCTCTCAAGGAGATCGCGCAAGCAACAATGGCATCACGTTACCTGCTCTCCCTGTTTTCTCTGTGTTGCCTTCTGAGGTACTGCATTGCTGCGTCACAGCTGGATGTCATTAGCTTTAACCAGACTACTGGATCACTTCTCCTGGCAGGTGCAGGTACCACGCCGATCATAGTCCTTGACAGCAACGACTGGCCTGGTGTTATAAGAGCTGCTGGGGATCTCGCAGCAGACTTCGGCCGTGTCACTGGCACCAACGGGACGGTCCAGACTGTGAATGGCACGACTCTGCCCTCAAACTCATCGTCGGTGATCATTGTTGGTACAATCGGTAACTCTAGTCTCATCAATTCTTTGGTTCAGTCGGGCAAGATTTCAGTCAACGAGACCCAAGGTCAATGGGAGGCTTTTCACACGCAGCTAGTCTCACAACCGTTCCCTGGCGTCAGTCAAGCACTGGTCATTGCCGGTGCAGACAAGCGTGGTTCTATCTATGGTATTTACGATATTTCTTCTCAGTCTGGAGTTTCGCCGTGGTACTGGTGGGCAGATGTTGCTACGCAAAAGCAGAGCTCTGTCTATGCTATGAACGTCACAAAATCACAAGCCTCGCCTAGCGTCAAATACCGAGGGATGTTTATCAACGACGAGCAGCCAGCTCTAACTAATTGGCTCGAGACTATGATTAGCCCCGGTTCCTATGGTTCGCCCTACAACCATGTTTTCTATTCTTGGATGTTCGAGCTGATTCTTCGGCTGCGCGGGAACTACTTTTGGCCTGCGACGTGGAATTCCATGTTCAACGAGGAAGACTATCCCGCAAACCCGGCGACGGCGGACTACTACGGTGTGGTTCAGGGCTCCAGTCATACTGAGCCTATGATGCGTTCTACCAACGAGCAGAGCAGATTCATGAATGGTACATGGGCCTGGGCAACTAACCAGGCCAATGTTACAGAGTTCATGCGTCAGGGTGTAGAAAAAGCTCAGCCGTACGAAGACCTCTACACTCTGGGCATGAGGGGTCTTGGTGATGTTGCGTCGCCTACCTTAAATGCCAGCAGTCTGCAACAGATTGTGCACGTTCAGCAGCAGCTCCTATCCGAAGTCTATAACACCACCAATGTGTCCGCAATCCCACAAATGTGGTGCCTCTACAAAGAGGTTGGAACTTACTTTGCCCAAGGTCTACAGGTTCCTGATGACGTCACACTGCTTTGGGCCGACGATAATTGGGGCAACATGCAGAGACTGCCACTGTCGAACGAGACGAGTCGGTCAGGTGGCGCTGGTATCTACTACCATGCGGATTACGTTGGCGACCCACGCGATTACAAGTGGATCAACACTATCTCTCTGCAGAAATCTTGGAGCGAGCTCCAACAGGCGTACGCCCGAGGTGCTGACCGCATCTGGATGTACAACGTTGGAGACATCAAACCTCTCGAGATACCTATCAATTACTTTTTCGACGTCGCCTACGACGCACCAGCTTACGCTTCGCCGAACAGCACTCAACAATGGATGGTTCAATGGGCGACTCAACAGTATGGCGCTTCTGTAGCTGATTCGGTAGCGGCTGTTGTCAACACCTATTCCATGTTAGCTGCACGACGCAGGTACGAGTTGTTGAGCCCTTCAATATACTCCCTCTTCAACTACAATGAAGCCGACACTGTGCTCGGCGAGTGGACTGACCTCGTCAGTGCCGCCACTGTCATCTACGACCAGCTTGATGCTTCTCAGAAGCCATCCTTCTTTGAGATGATTTTGCACCCGTCCATGGCAGGTTACGTTGTGCACCAGATTCACATCGGGGCCGCCAGAAACAATCTATACGCTGAGCAGTCGCGAACAAGTGCCAACGCGGTGGCCTCCATGGTGCTTGATGCTTTTGCGCAAGATGCCAATCTGAGTGCAGAATACGAAAGTCTTCTTGACGGCAAATGGCTCCACATGATGTCTCAGACACATCTAGGATATCAGTACTGGCAACAACCCATGCGTAACTCTGTTCCGCCATTGGCTTATACGCAGCAGCAAGAGATCAGTCTTGCTGGTGCCATGGGAGTGACCTGTGATGGAAACAACGGTAAGCCTTCCCTTCAATGCTCACAACGCAAGGCTTGAGGACTAACCACTAACAGGCACCGTTCCCGGCGACGACATGTTCCACGCCCTCTCGAGCAACTCCCTGACCCTCCCAACAATGGATCCATACGGCCCATCCCGCTGGATTGACGTTTTCTCTCGCGGACCCATCGCGTTCAACTATAACATCTCCTCTGCCTCCTACGTTAAGGTCAGCCCCTCCTCAGGAATGCTAGGCGGATCCTCGAACAATACCGACATCCGCTTGAACGTGACCATCGACTGGGCCAGTGCGCCCAATGGCTCTACGACGTCAGTCATCAACATCACGACAACCACACCGTCCGGAGAATATCTCAACTCGACCAACCCCTACGGCAACTACCAAATGCCTCGAATCATGGTACCCGTGAACAAGACCATCGTGCCAGCCTCTTTTCACGGCTTCGTCGAATCTGATCGCACCATCTCCATTGAAGCCGAGCACTTCAGCACCAACGTCTCCAACTCTAGTTCCGCCTACCTGAACGTCATTCCATCCTATGGACGCACACTCTCTGGCGTCGGTCTACTCCCCTGGACCGCCTCCTCACAATCCGCCAACAGCTCCTCTGCCCCCAGATTGTCATACGACTTCTACACCTTCACACCCAACGTCACAAAGGCAAACATCACCACCTACATCGGCATGGCCTTGAACGCCAACCCTTCCCGTCCGCTCAAGTACGCCATCAGCATTGACAACCAGGCCCCGCAGGTCATTCAGCCAATCCCCAGCACGCAGCTCGGCATCTTGCCGCCCAACTGGACCCCCATGGTGAGCAATGCAGTCACGACCAACACGACCATGCATGACTTGAGTAGGCCCGGGATGCATACGTTGAACTTGTGGGTATTGGAGCCCAACACTATTGTGCAGAAGTTAGTCGTGGATCTGGGTGGTGTGCGTGCCAGTTACTTGGGCCCGCCGGAGAGTGTGCGTCTTTAAGGAGTAAAGTGAAAAGATGTAAAGGTGAAACAACGGAACGTGATATTAGGCGACTTCTACATGCATGAGCTTGTCTTACTCGTGTACATAGCTTGCAGCTGTTGCTGCTGCTGCTGCCAGCTGCCTCATAAGTAAACATCAGAATGAAAAATCGACGGAAAAGAAAGAAGTGAAAAAAAAACCCATAATCTTCCCCCATCCATTGGCATCTTCGTGCCGTATCTCTAGCATCCATATATGGATGATCATCGCTGTACTTGGTCGACAGAGTGGATCCTCCATCAACGACGCAGGCTGGACTCGATGGAACACTTGGTTCCGTAACTCATCGCTTTTCGTTTGTGCGTCTGACGGACAGCAACCCGTGAGTTAAACCCACCTAGACTGATTGGAAACACACTCGGCCGCACGAAGGGCACGTCAAATACGCTGGCGCGCGCTGGATCTAGTTCCAACTGCGTTTGCCAAGTGTCTCTGACAGAGCTATCTGCAGCGCCGGCGGGAAGCGAGCGGGACTTCAGGCGTAGCGCAGCACGAAGGCGAGGTGCGTGGGGCTGAGAGAGAAAGACAAGATAAGAAAAATGAGCGCTGAAAAGATCCAGAAACTTATCGTAGAGCAATGCAGGGTCGATGCGGGAACTCCTGGATTTTCCGTGCCGACAAAGTACGATGCTGCCTCTTGTCTCCAAAGGGAAAGCTGTTACTCTGTTCCTACATCGCCATGGAAGGAGGAGGAAGAGCCAGTTAGGGGTCAAGGGCGTGTTTGGAGGTCAGGGGAATGGGATTCTGTATTGTATCGTATATAGTCCTTTTTCCCTGATTTTCATTTACCGTCAATCCGCGATGGTTACATCATTACTACCCGTGTCATACTGTGACTAAGTACATTTTCCAATCTACCCTGCTCGCTTACTTCCGTTCTGCCTTTCTTTCATGTGTCGTCTTTCTAAGCAGTGCACACGCTGCAAGGCTGGTTGGCGAGCGCGTCCGCGACGGCGTAGTAAGCGGGCTTGCGGGTGAAGTCGGCGTTGTAGAGAGTGGCGGAGCCCTGGCCGGGGAACGTCTGAGGGATCCAGGAGTACTGGTCGTCAAAGTCCCAGACGGTGATGCCGACGCACTTTTCGACCTGCATGCAGGCCTGGACGGAGTCGTAGTAGTTCTGGGCTTGGAGGGCGTAGGCGGTGGCGTTAACGATGTCCGGGTTGAAGCGGATATCCAGCTCGGTAAGCGCGACCTCGACGCCTGTGGCGACGTAGGCGTCCATGATGGCCTTCTGGTCTGCCAGCGAAGGGGTGCCGCTGCCGACTACGTAGTGTGCCTCTAGACCCACGCCGTCGATGCGGATGCCTTGGGACTTGAGGGAGTTGACCATGTTGATCACGGCGGCTGACTTGTTGTTGGGGTTCTCAATGCCGTAGTCGTTATAGTACAGTTTGATGTCTTGACCAGTCGCTTCAACGGCCTCTTGCGCGAACTGGAAGGCTAGTGGGAAGTAGTCCGGGCCGATGACATCGTACCATATGCTCTGTGAGAAACTGCCGTTTGAGGCGAAGGCCTCGTTGATGACGTCCCAGGCGTAACAGGTACCGCCCCAGTGCGTTATAAGGGACTGGATGTGGACCTTCATGGCGGCCGTCAGGGTTTCTCTGGTCCAGTTACCCTCAGTGACCCAGTCGGAGAGCTGGGAGTTCCAAATCAGGTTGTGGCAACGGAGGACCTTGCCATGGTCCTGTGCAATGTCAACGACGACTTGGCCGCCAGTGAAGTTGAAGACGCCTTGCTCAGGCTCCGTAGCGAAGAATTTCATGTAGTTTGCTGGTGTGACCTGACCGAAGATACGGGTGTCATTGAGGATCTCTTGGTAAAGGATATTCGTGTCCTCGCCGGTGCCTGGCTGGTCAGTGGCCGTCCCGAAGTACATCTTACCATTGGCCTGGGCAATCTCATTGAGGTAAGGGGGCGCAAGAGGCTCGAAGTAACCTTGGCATGATGATGTCGTTGTCGATGCCGGTGCTGTGGCGGAAGAAGTGGATTGCTTCGCCTTAGGGGCGGCTGCGACCACAGACAGGCCTGCTGCAAAGGCAGCCAGAGAACGAATGGAGAGCATCGCACAGCGTGATGAAGGTACTTTTGCCAGATTGGATATGATAGCAACTTGAGGAGAAGGGCAATTGGACAATGAAGACCTCCTTCTCGTTCATATATACTCACTTACCGGCAAATATTCAGTTCTTGGAACGGAGCCAGTCGAGATCAACATGCTGCCACAGCTCGTTCGGTACTTGGACATGCGCGTTGTCTGTAGCCATGATATGGTACAAGCGATTTTTGTCTTTTTGCCGGCGGTCCGCAAGAGGTCAAGTTTTACCAAGATTGCCCATAACATTGGCGACCTTCCTGTCGTGGCCAACATTTTGCGCTGTACCGACAGCAAGAAGTGTGATGACCTGGCGATCGGCATATGTCAGACACAATAACGAAGCGGACCTGACAGGCTGAAGCGAGGAGAAGAGGAGGCGGAGGCGGAGAAGAGGAGAGGTATGACTCGTCCCGGACATGAACCATGGTTGCTGCTCATGTGGAAGCTCTGCGGGCTCGAGGCGGGACTCCGCAGAGAGTGTCTGCAGCTATTATTCGTCGATCTGATCCGCCGGCAGTATGCCTGTAGATTGAGTGTCAAAATTCCATCGAAGCTGGGTCCCCCATGATCTACTCCGCTATGAAGCTCGGTAGGGGACAGGGTGAAAGTTGTTAGTCGGACCTCAGACTTGAAGTTCTGGCAAAAAGGCTGAAAGGGCAGCAGCGGATCGAGGACCGAATGGCCGGATAATAGGGTAAATCACAGGATGGACCATGAGCCGAAAGACAGACTTGAAGTGGAAGGACGTCTAAGAGTGGAGTCGTGACGGATCAACGAAGACGGGAGCGCTGCCACATGAGGACTAGCTCCAAGATCGGCCCTGAGCTTCGGCTTCTCCATGTCTGGCACATTTCTTCGTCCTTCTCCATCTAGCTTCTCCATCTTCCATCTTCCATCCTCCAGACCTGGATCAGCTCGGACGAGGGTCGGGTCTGTACGGGGTGCATTATTCTTCTCGCCACCTCCCCAGTCGAGATCTGCCACTGTCACGGCGTAACACGGCCTTCTTGGTTTCTGCTGACTACACGAACGAGTTTTAAGCATCACACACAAGCCTTTCCATGGCGTCTTCGCCTGCGGCTCTGCTAGCCTCGTATGTAATGAGGCTCAAATGATCCTATACCAGAAAATTCTGCAATATCACGTTCATCCTCACAGAATGCACGAAGCAAAGATGAACAGTCATACACAGGTCCAGGTCGATCTGTTGCGCTGGCGTGACTGGGGCGTATGGATCCAACATCACCGTGCCATTCGATGATCATTCCAATACCGTATCGTTACTAGGCTCTTCGCGTCATTTTCAGGTCGTTCTTGTCCGCCTAGGAACCACCTGTTCACCTAGCACACGGCTTTCACATCCAGCTTGTTGTCGCGCCACGATCTTGTATACACATTACATTCATATTACCTGACTTTTAGCCGTATTCTCGGACTTTGTCTCTTCAGTCCCTGACTAGCCATCGTTGCCACCATCCACCAATTTTGCGATCCATCTCAATGATCTGCCCTTTCTACAAGCAATCTGAATGGAACGAACTGGCAGTCCTATGTGGGTACACAGGTATCTTACAGTGGGTAAAAGCTGCACATGGCAACCTTAGCCAGTGGCCATCTACCCTATGTGCCTTTCCCAATTATTATATAGCATACTTCCAACCCCCTTCTGCCTTGTGTTCTCCGTCAAGCTCAACTTGATTCTTCACATCTCTTTCTTATCCAGCCTCAGCCTTTCCAAGTATCCCATTAATCACCACCACCACCAACATGGGTCAGGACTACTTTGAGCTGGCTGGACGCCAATTCCCTCGCGTTACATGGTACAAGGACCCTGCCATGCGAAAGACTTACATCTGCTTGGGCTTCGTCGTCCTCACATCTGCCACCAACGGTTACGATGGATCTATGATGAACGGTCTCCAGACACTGACGCCATGGCAAGACTACTTCAACCACCCGACGCACTCCATACTCGGTATACTCAACGCCATCATGCCTGTTGGTTCCATATGCGCTATTCCATTTGTCCCATACATCGCTGACGGCCTTGGTCGTCGTATGGGTATCATAATCGGCTGTGTCATCATGATCCTCGGGGTGGTTTTGCAAGGCATCTCCATCAATGTCGGTATGTTCATCGCAGCTCGATTTTTTATCGGTTTCGGTGTCGCCATCGCTCACGGTGCTTCTCCTCTATTGGTTACTGAGCTGGTCCATACTCAGCACCGTGCCGTCTTTACCACCATCTATAACACCACCTGGTACGCCGGTGCAATCGTTGCTGCTTGGTTGACCTACGGTACCGACCACATTAATAACAACTGGTCATGGCGCATTCCCAGCATTGCGCAGGCTTTCCCATCCTTGCTCCAGCTTGGCTTTATCTGGTTCGTTCCAGAGTCACCGCGTTGGCACATGGCCCACGGCAAGGAGGACAAGGCTCTCGAGACTCTCGCCAATGTTCATGCCAACGGCAACCTTAACGATGAGGTTGTCCAACTTGAATTTGTTGAGATTCGCGACACCCTCAAGATGGAGAATGAGCTAGAGGGTGTTGGCTGGATGCAACTTTTCAAGGGCAGAGGCAACCGAAAGAGAATGATCATCCTACTCACTGCCGGTTTTTTCTCCCAGTGGTCTGGCAACGGTATTGCATCTTATTACCTTTCGACCGTCTTGAACCAGATCGGCTACACCGACACGCTTACCCAAAATTTGATCAACGGTGTCCTTCAGATCTTCAACCTGTTTGTCGCAGTCTCAATGTGCTTTTTGGTCGACAAGATCGGTCGCCGTGTCTTATTCCTTACGTCCACCGCTGGTATGATGGTCACCTACATCTGCTGGACCATCGCTGAGGCCCGATACTTCGCCAACGGTGCTAGAGCGGCCGCAAACGCGGTCATTGCCTTCGTCTACATCTACTACTTCTTCTACAATATGGCTTGGTCTGGTCTACTTGTCGGCTACACTGTCGAGATCTTACCATTCAACATCCGTGCGAAGGGTATGACTCTCATGTTCTTGTGTGTCGACGTTGCACTCTTCTTCAACCAATATGTCAACCCCATCGCGCTGGCAAATATCGAGTGGAGGTATCAGATCTTTTACTGCTGCTGGCTCGCGGTTGAACTTGCCACCGTTTACGTAAGTCATTCTTCATTGAGTCTCTGATTACATGCTGACTAGTCCCAGTTCTTCTACATTGAGACCCGTAACACTCCTCTTGAGGAAATCGCCAAGTTTTTCGATGGCGAAGATGCAGTGGTTGGTGGTGGTGCTGCTACCGACAAGGGTCTTAACACAGCTGCCGAGATGGGTCTTTCCGATACTGTTACTCAAACCACTGATCTTGGTGAAAAGCGTGGGTCTGTTCATGTTGACAACATTCGCAACCGATCGGTTGTCAGTCAGAACTAGGCAGTCCACCCGTTTCATTGTCCTCTTATGTTAGTTGTCGTAGGTAGATAGACCTACTTAGTAGCTCTAAGTACGTAGTATCGAAGTAGTACACGGATGACAAGTCGTTCATTCATATCATAGTCCCATGCTCTTCGCTGTGTCGCCTTGTCGATTCAGTTTTACATTCACACTTTTCCCCCTAAACGCTTGGCAGCTTGAGATGTTCCGTTCTGCCAGTACTTTACTTGGTAACAACCTCAATTTCAAGGACTATCGTATCGTAGCTTCGTGATTGACGAATTCGAGCTTCGATCTGCTCCAGGACCTTCTTGAAGAACTCTCCTGTAACAGGTCAGTGAGGAGGTTACCATGAGTGTAAGAGCACTGACTAAAGCTTTAATCACAGTTGGGGGCAATCTCCCATCAGAGTTCGATGATCCGGTCTTCCATCTAGGTCAAGCCGCCTGCGACTACCATCGATCAAACTGATCATCGAAGGGTCAAAGTAGGATCAGCCACATGGTATCCTCATCTTCACACGAGTCACCATGCTTCTTCATATGTCACCGTCACACCAAAGTCATTATCTCCACCTTAGACGCATATAGGTGTCCATACGAACGGCAATGCAGATATATGATTGGACGAGTGTTTTTCTTCTTCCCCAAGGTTGAGGCGTACTCCTTTGTGATCCGATAGGCAGACAACTACAGGTCCGGCAGATGATCTTCACCATACCTGGTAGCATGCCGCCCCCATCAACATCAAGCAGAAAGGCCGCTATTGGGTCAGTGGTTCCATCCTCGCTCTCAGATGTGTACTCACCTGCTGTGAGTGTCCATGGAAGACCTCGTAACCCAGCCATCCTCTGTAGATCCTCTGGGGGTTTCACAAGACACTACGATCGAACACGAGTTTTACGAACCGTCCGCTATACTGCCTCCGCATTTTACGCCGCGAACCCTGCATCATTTAGGTAATGCTACGTCACAAATGCTCCCACAGGCCTTTTTCCATCCATACGCACTTCATAATGCGGGAAGGAGCGACCCAGAAAGGAAGTAGGTCAGGCCTGCGCCTGCCAGAGGAGAGGTCTGGCGTCACTTCAAGTACAGAAAGCTTGTTACTTGTGGCATTTTCGACCGTTACCCGTTGAAGTATAGTCATTTGATCCTACTCTATGATCTCAGAGGTCTTTGTTGATCGAGATCGTATCTTACCTTTTCCTTGTACCAACCTGCCAAATGTAAAGACTGCCAGAACTGATACGGGGCTCGCTCACGCCATCAATTCAAGCAGACACGGGTTGTCTGTAAGGCCTGATCAGACAATGACGAGATGACCACATTACTACAATTGCTGAGTATCTACGTGACGTTAGTGCACGCAGGAATCCCAAGTGGTCGGTGGCTACTCCCTGAATCCAATGTCGTCGACAGCTATCGAATGGTGCAACCTCCAAACATAGCGAAGACATCTCGCATTGCCCAGCGTGACCTTGAGGCCAAGTCACGGTCAAGCTCCCTGATCCTGCGGGAAATGTGCTGCAGTAGTATCCTCCAGGACACGTGCCAGGTCATAAGGTCGCTGCAGTACCTCTAGCTGTTTTCTCCGTCTGTTTCCAGGAATATAGGCAACACCGTGCCGGGCAGCTTAGTCGACGACAAGAGGCGCCCGAGATAGCAGGGTCGCAGAATAGGTCCGTTTATTCCAGCTTGTCCCACGCCAATTGAAAATACTGGAATGCTGTAATATGGGCCGATAAGATGAAAATCGACACGCACTGCAAAAACGCCATTGATCATACGCTCGAGGCTATCATTAGGCAACTATGGGGCGAAGATTGGTGAGTGTGGCACTTTGATTGTTTCAACTGACCTGGCTTCACCAAGCGGCCTTCTCAACCACCATTGGGGGTCATGACAATTTCGGCGACACCAAACAAGTAGCAGGTTCCACTACTGGGAATGGGGCACCTATATTCCCCTTGTGACCCTGATACGGCCGTCGTTACTTTCCTACCGATTCTGGTGGCCTCTCCCGAGCATTCTTCTACCGTCCCGTTGACTGGACTGGAGTTTCACTCCATCCATATATCGAGTCCAATGAAGATAAGCTGTTCAGACCTGGAACAACGGCACATCAACCCTGCAGTCAGCTTTACATGCCGAAGAGTACGCCCACCCTCCGGATTAGTAACCACTGTCGGTCCGGTTAAATGATTTATCCGGAGCTACAATCACGAACAGGGTCTACATTATTATCCTTACAATTATTTGTTTCCTAACTAGGCAACCAGCGGACGTTCTTACGGGAGATTCAACTTCCAGTGTGTTTACCTTTGGACGTTGCGAGCCTGTCGGGTGGGTTGGGACACTTAGTTGAATCACTAGCCATGCCACATATCTGCGGTAGTTCAAACACAATATCGAAAGTACCAAAGCCGTAGCACTAGAACATGCTCAGTGAGCGCAGGCTACAGGCAGTATGTATAGCCAACTCTCCAGATATTTATAAGCATTAAACTGAATCAGTAATTCTAGCCTGGTTTTAAGAAGCATTTCTACCGTGTCGAACACAAGGCTGACATCCGGACTCACGAGGCTGGATTTCCCTTTGCCATTTGCCAAGACCTCTTAATCTCGGCTGTAGCTTCCCTTCTAAGGCTTAACATCCCCGCTACAATAACTTGTGATGTCCACAGCTGAGGGCCGAATACCTTGGCGACGACAACAAATGGCGATCCGGGCCTGGCTGGTGTCGCAAAGAAACATGTTTTGCTTACCTAGTACTGTCAAGTCTTTCAGCTCTTTCATCTCGGCGTATATGGACAGACGCTCCTAACTTGCGCGCATCATCAATGCAGCATTGGTCCATCCGCTCAACCTGCCTCATATCCGCGCAAGCCCTTTTCTAGGCACCTGCCAATCCCCAAGCTCAGCCTCGTCTCGCGTGAGTCGTGCACGAACATCCAGAACAAACGCTCAAGGGAATCGCGTGCGTTTACTGACTACAAACCTCACTAGTAAACCAGGTGAGCCCGTCCTTTCAGCAGCACTCAATCTATCTACCTACTCCGATCTAACACACAACCGCACAATCTTCTCACTGCCCCATCCATCCTCTCCCCCTACCTGTTCACCTCGTCTCCATCCGCTCCTAACAATGGGCAAACAAGCTCCTACCCCTCCTTCCTCCCAACCGCGTTCTGACACTCATTCTCCCACCCTCACCACGTCTTCACGCCCCTCCATGGACGAACCCCCGCCCTACGCACCCACCGATCCCGGCGCAAGCGCCAACTCGCTCCTCCAATCTCCATCCCCAACCCGTCCGCATCCCTGTCGCGCAGGTCGCGATGGCGGGTGCTGTTTGATCGCCAGCACAGGGGGTGGGTGTTGCAATTGCTGCTCTGAAGATAGTGGTGGGTGCTGTAATATGTGCTCGGATCGGGCGGAGGGGTGCATGACGTTCCGGAGCGGGTATAGTACGGGGTGCTGCTTGTGGGGGATGGAAGGTGGGGAGGGGTGTTGTTTGTGTAGAGTGTGCTGACCGGGAGGAGGTTGGAGGTGGCAGTGTAGGATGGAGATGGAGATGTCATGGGTATTTGGGCCAGGAGGCAGTGGGGCTTATGGGGTGGTTGGTAAGGACGGACGATGTTATGTAAGATACATAGCGGTGCAGAGGGAGTATATGGGCTGTTGTAGATGAAGATAGTAGGCGTGATCTAGGGAAGGTCTATTCAGATGTTAAGCTGGTGTATTATGCTTAAACTGGACAGTAGACCGTTGCTTCAGATTATCGTCTTCTTTGAGCCCTGAGAGCTTGTCTTTCTTCCAGCAACCTACACAACTTGCTGAATGCGTAGCACCTCGAGGCCCTGTTATGCCGTGTGGTCTTCCATGAGTTCTGTATCACCCCTGCTGCTTATTGGCTTTGATGTAAACAGTCTTGTGGCGTCATCCTTCAGTTTCCCTGGAATACTTCACGCGTACTGCTCTCATTGGCATTTATTTAGTGCTCTTGAGCATATAGTGACTGATCGACTAATACGTGCACCCACATCGTCGGTCTTGTGCCATAGCAATGGAGATAGTATTCTCGAGTAATATTTCTATGTCGGTATTGGTGGTGTCATAGTCCTTAGGAAGTGCATCACAATAAGACGAAGAAGATCGAAGAAGTAGGTGGTCAATCTCGTCTTTGATTTCAAGCACATGTTAGGAAAAGTTATTAGCAAGATCGCCGCCCCTACAAGATTGTTACTTACCCACGTCTTGCCTCGTCTGTTGCCACAAGTTCTTCACAACATCGTACAGACTCCAGACGCCTCATGTCTGCTCTTACATCCACAATGTGCTGTTATGTCCTTGTTAGTCGAAGGGTTAGACAACGTATTACGGCAGCTGCTTGCGCTCGAGTTGGAGGACTTACACGCAACATTGCAAGCGACCTGGCATTGCAAGCCATGGCCGCTCCACTGCTGCCCAGAAGTTCAGTGGAAGTGTATCCAACCCCAGGCAGCCTGTTCTTTGTGAAGAGAGTGCTGAGAGTCGAGTCGACGCTCTTAACACCTTTGGAGTCCTTTGCTCGGTATGACTTGGCTGATGGGATTGGTAGAGCTTGCGAACCCTATACCTGCCGTCCCTTGATCCTTTTGATACAGACAGCGGCTTGAAAAAAGTGTGCGACTGGAAGCGGACTTCCTTTGGTCTTGACATGGTTGCCGGCATTGTTGATGGGGATCTAGAAGCCACTTGTGCTTGTTTTTCTGCCTAACTACTGCGGATCGATCAATGAATGAGACGTGGGTAGTGTCTGGTTGTGCAGAAAGTGAGCGATCTGTAGAAGGGCGCCCTCCCAAGCAAGTGAAGCAGAAAATGACTTTGTAGCTTGGCTTCGTCGTATTGGGCAGCTTCGCTGTCATTCTACCAAGCACCAGTAGATGGCAGAAGAGGCGGAACATGCTCTCTGGCTGCTGGAGTACTTGTATGTCCGTTGATGTATCAGCCGGCACCATGGGAGAATTTATGTTCCATGCTTCGTACTTCGTCAACCATGTCACTTGGTGCTAGAGCATAGTCGGCCGCTCCGCTCTGCTCCGCTACGGTCCGTCCCAACAATTGAGTGTACTATACTCGGACCGTCAAGACCGCGAGAATCTCGCCGTGATGTCGGAGGCTCATACTTCTCGTTGTGACCGACTATTAGAGGACGGAAGCAAACCCAAATCTCGATGATGCCAAGATTGCAAGATGTGTTACAAGATATGTCTCGTCTTTGATCCGAGCGTTCTGCACGACAGCAGCAACCTTCATGCATGGTGGCAGCAAGCGTTGCTTCTGCAAGCAAGGAATTATGTCAAGAGAAGAGGTGCAGTTGTGGAGGAGTCAATGCCGTCGTCGAGCTTGCCAATCTTGAACTCGGAAATCAGCTCGAAACTATGACGCCGGGGAATGTTGTCACTTGAAGTAGTAGGGGAAATGGGTTTTGAATACAGAAACTCACCAATCGAGTGAGGACTCAAATTCCAGTGCAGACTTCGCATGCATGGTCTATCTGTACAGGTCAACCTAACAATAGAAGTACCATCCAGTTCATTTCCATGACAGCCCAAAGTCAGAATGCAAACATAACTTCATTACCACATCACGATCCATTGCCATAGACCCATCCACCTTGGATACGCATTCTCTCACGTTGCTCCCGGTCGGATTTGACTTCCTCCAGAGTGAGCCCATCTCCGCTTAATGCCCAGTTGGCCGAGCTTGTTCGGTCTCTTAATCTCTTCAGCCTCTCCTTGTTGCCTTTTGCAAATATTTCCTCCATCTTCAGTGGCGCAATTGGTCCAAACACAGCATCGCCATCCATGCCTTCTTGCCGAATGAGCTGATCTGTCAAGTGTCCTGGAGTCGCCCAGTCAGGAATGGGGAAAGCATTGCCATCGTCATCAGAGTCTTCATCTTCCGAGTCAGATGGGATGTCTGGCAGGTGGATGTTGTCACCATTTTGAATCTGAGGTGATGACTTCACTGATGGTATAGTCTTGTGTTGATGTGCCGAAGCTGGGGTTTTTGCATGCATGGGTGGGTTTGGCGCATCCGCGAATGGTATCTTCGCACCAATCCCGTATTGTGTAGGATGAGCACGAGGTGGTGGCTGCGGGAAGTGAACCGGCTGCGGGGCTGCAGCATATGCTGGATGATTGAAAATTGATGGTTTCTTGCCGAGCTGGGACTGCCGAATTGGCGCTCCCGACATGGTTGGTCTTGGGTGTGGTTCGATTATAGTTTCTTCGTCCGTTCTTCGCCTCTTTGCATCCGTTTGTTGTGATGCAGCACCATACTTTGTAGCCTGAGGACGTGACGCGGCGTTGTCCTCCTCGAGCGCCCGTTTTGCGGGCTTTGCAGCATTTGTCGGAAGAGGATGGTTGATCAACGGGCGGTTGGCTGCTTGACCGCCTAGTCTCGATACTGGCCTCGGAACAGACTGGAAAAGGTCAGTGGTGGCGATGGATGGCTTGACAGATGAACTTACAGCTTCCGTGGCAGCACGTTCTATTCGTTGCTGCTCAGCTTTTCGTACGTTTTCCTGCCTCTTCTTCTCTATCGCTTGCTGCTGAGCTTGACGTTTGGCCTGCTCGGCAGCAACGCGCTCGCGCTCCTTCCGTTCGACTTCAGCGCGCTGTTTCTGCTCCTGTTTTCTTGCCTCTTCTTGTGCGGCTGCTCGTTTGCGTTCCAATTCGCGTTTTTGCTCGAGCTTACGCAGGGCCTCACGTTCATCTTGCTCTTTCTTTCTCTCAGCAGCGAGTAGCGCTCTCGGTTTGGCTGCTTGGGCAGTGACAGAGGTTTTGAAGTTATTCGTCGAAGTTGAAGATTGTAGTGATGCAGTACTAGCCTTCTTTGTCAGACCAGGACGTTTCAGCTCAGCAGGAAATGTGTCTTGACTGTTTTGAGCCAAGGACGCAGAGCTAACAGGCATCCTCTGAGGTAAAGCTCCCACACGAATTGATACAGGCTGGGGTCTTGCACGTGTACTAGCATCCCTGGTCGGTCTAACAGGTCGTGCTGTCTTTGACGTTCCCTGATGCGCAGGCGGTGGCATGTCGAATGCCGATTGGTCTTCGACAGGTTTCCGTGGACTAGATTGCATCTGCTGAGCCTGTTTCTGCTGTGCAGCCTTTTGTGCTTCCTTTTCTCGCGCCCTTTCCAGCTGCCCATCCATCTTTTGCATCGCTTTGGCTTCTTTCTCTCGTTCAGTGGAACTTCTAGTTCTTCGACTCTGTTTGGGAGGACTAGCTGGTAAAGGCTTATCTTCCAACATCCTGTCCAGACTGGGGTACATGCCAGGCATTGTGTTCGCCGCCATGTGTAGGGCCTTGGGAGACAGTGTCTCCATTTTTGCTGCAACAGAAACCCCTGCGCTACTAGTGAACAGGCCCTTAGCTGTTTTGACCATGGACTGGAACTTTGATTTGGAAGCACTAATGTCAAGGAATTTTCGTGGCGAACCTTGAGGAGTCGTGGTCGGCATTGCTGGATTGGAGACAGAGATGGACTTGGCTGGACTGGGTGGAGGACCCGCAGCTATCTTAGCAGGAGACGCCAAAGTGGCTGTGGAGGCAGATTTCGAATGTCCAAAGCCTGGTCTGACCTTCGTGGGAGAGGGACCCATGTGTGCAGGCGTTCTCATGCGCTCCTCGTGCGCAATCAATTCCGGCGCTCTTACGTCAAATTCATCCTCATCCTCCGATTCATCTTGCAGCACATCTTCCTTCTCGGCGTCGTGCATCGGAGCTAACTGCTTTTGCTTTTCAGCTTCAGGTGATTTTAGAGGCTTGATCCAGTCATCATCGTCTTCGATTGGTCCACCATCTGGCTGCATAATAATTTCTGTACGACCTTGAACTCCAGAATGTCTCATGTTTGCGAGCGCTACGGCTGAAGGGATTGATTTTGATGGACGTGGTGGTGGGGCTTTGCCTAGCATTTCGATCTTGTCATGCAGACGCTGTGTGGTGGATTTGCTGTGCGCCTTTGTAGTTTCGATATCCATGTCAGACTCGTCTCGACCAAGGATCTCCACATTCTCCTCGTCGTCTTCATCGTCCTCCATTTCAGTAACTTCGTCCTGGTCGTCTGTGGCAGCTTGCGGGACAAGGGCTGCGGCAGTTAGCCGCTGAACGTGACTTTTCCTTGCAACTGCCTGTACACGGGTCTGGTCAAGATGACTGGTCCGTGAAATCCTCGTTCCTATGCTTGTCTTCATCGGCTCCCTAGCCGGGAGAGATGCAAACGTAAGGCTGCTCTTCCTAACAAGCGGCCTGTCAGGCGTAGATTCGTCTGATGGTGAGCCAATCTCCTCGAGGTCGGGATACAGCTCAGCTCGCTTTTGTGCTTCGTTATCATGACTTTCTTCAGCCGGCCGAGGGCTTGTTTGCGTTCGTGCCTCAGCTGCGATATCGTCTGTTTGAGATGCATCAGCGGCTAGTCTTGCAATGTGCTCTTCCTCCGCCGAATGAAAGGAGCCTTCTGTCGTCCCGAGACCATCAATTGCTTCCGACACATCGGCTTCCTGTACAATTTTTGCAGCCTCGTCGCGAACCACTGATCTTGCAGGCGATTGTACAGGCGAAACGCGACTTGGAACCTCGACTTCTATAGTATTCTGGCTTGAGCCGTGATAGCCAGAGTCGGTTTGTGACTTCGATGGCTGTGCCACTGGCTGGCTCTTCTCTATCTGTAATGTCCTTTCTTCCTGCAGTACAGTAAATTTAGGCGCGTCGCCGAATTGCACATTTATTTTCTTTGGACTTGCTCGTGGAGGCAGATTCGAGGAAAACACGTCGCTGAGTGGCTGCCACAACTGTCAGTATATAGTCTTGCAGTAGCATTAGTCGACTCACGATTCGGGCTTCCACTACATTCCTCTTCCTTGCAGTCCTTGGAGTTTTGCCTCGCAATTTACCAGGTGTCTTGAAAACATTGGCGACATCTCTGTTCCTCGTCAGTAATGTTCATGAGTGTTTTGTGTCGAAGTCGTACATATGGCCGCTGCTGAAGATGTCCGCCATGTGCTCGTTGAGCCATTCCAATTCGTGCTGAGCCGGATACACCACTTCCTCCTTCTCTCGCTCAAGCAATTCGGATATGTTCTCCTTCTCTGCGCTAACCCAGCGGGCAGAGCCAACTGCGATCCTCGATTCGGCGGCCATTGTTGCGGATAGTCGTTAAATTATTAAGGGAAGGGTGTATTTGCAGGGGAGTCGACTGCAGTCGAGTCGGTGACGTTAAGGTTGTAACATGACATTCATTATTCACAGAAAGGGTAGACGTTCCGCTGTGCTGTGTCTCCTGGGGAAGGGAGTACTTTAACCGACGATGAAGGTCCAAGTTCAAGTTGAAGTTATTGTTGTCACGGCTACCCGAAAAGGAATAGGCTTGTTTGTCCGAAGTTCCATCTTTAGCGGGCTTGGTACAGCCACGTGACATCCCACTATGGAGCCACACCGTAGTTGACGGAACACGGAACACGAAAGTACTGGTCTCCCTTTGGTGTCCGTCTTATGGTCGAGCAAGCCGTCGTCAGGCAGACTGGCACCTAAAGTAATGCTCTTGTTCTTGTAATCCTAAGTATTTGGACTATAACCCGAAAGCGGAGCACACCGTAACTCTCTACTAGCCACCTGGGAGTGATTCTTGCATAATACAATCTGATGACAGCTGTAGGAAGGTGCACCCACGAAAAGTACGCCCATCCCGTGTATAGACTTTCGAGTCAACTCAGCCTCGTACGTACAAGTAAGATAATTCCATGCTTTCAGAATCCATTGTGTTATTAATTACCTAGGTAGGTAGCTTTCAATGGTCCTTGGGGCCGCAGATCACTGGCATGCAGCAAGTAACCAGGACCAAAACTGTGCCGGAATGCCGAAAGTGTGGGGAAACGTTGGAGAAAGTTGAAGACAAGGTAGTCAATAATCACACCAACACCGAGGCACAATGTGTGATTCGACCATGGCGCTTGCGAGATTGCTGCTGGTGCATTTCGAGACGCTAGAGATACGTCTGCGATCCTCGGAGACGGTATGCATGCCGCATAAAGCTCACCTTATTTCCTTATCCCTCCCTAGTGCTTCCCTACGTCTCTACCTTCACTGTGGATTTTTTCTTGCTTCTGAACGGTATTCTGGTCGGTAACTCCAGAACTTCGTCGCAATGTCTCCAAGCTCTGCAACTGTTCGCCACCTTGTACAAGCACTTCCTAGGCGTGTTCCTCAAGCCTTAGTGTCACGGCAATGCTTATCAAAGTCAAGATCTTTGTTATGGGGCGATTCACGGCACTTTTCCATCGGTAGGGCATGTCGGCTAATGGAGATGAGCGGCTTCACAGAAGAACAGTTGACCGTTCGAGATGCCATTCAGAAGATATGTGCCCAGTTTCCTAATGAATATTGGCAAGAACGGGATCAGACGGAGACCTATCCCAAGGAACTCCATACTGCTCTTGCCGCAGACGGCTGGCTTGGTATCGCTTTACCAGAGGAATTTGGTGGCGCTGGGCTTGGTATTTCAGAAGGGACCCTGATGATGCAGACGATATCTCAATCTGGCGCTGGAATGGCGGGTGCGCAATCCATACACGCCAATGTCTATGCAACTCAGCCTCTGGCAAAATATGGCAACAAGCAGCAGCTCGAGCGCACTGTCCCTAACATCATCAGTGGAAAAGAACGGGTCTGCTTTGGAGTCACAGAGCCCAACAGCGGACTAGATACTCTAAGACTGAAGACCACTGCGACCAGGAAAGGCGACAAATACGTCATCACCGGGCAGAAGATTTGGATCACATGTGCTCAAGTTGCCGATAAGATGATATTGCTGGCCAGGACAACGCCGTTGGAAGAGGTGAAAAAACCGAGTGAAGGTTTGTCAATGTTTTGCATCGACCTGAACAAGTCGGACCCCGCCTTGGAGTTGAAGAAGATCAAGAAAATGGGGGGTCGCGCAGTGGACGCCAATGAAGTCTTCTTTGATCATTATGAAGTACCCGAGGATACTTTGATCGGCGAAGAAGGGCAAGGGTTTAAGATTATTTTGCACGGCATGAACGCCGAAAGGTGCTTACTTGCTGGTGAAGCACTAGGCCTGGGATATGCTGCGTTAGAAAAGGCATCCAAATATGCCCGTGATCGTGTCGTCTTCGGCAGACCAATCGGAAAGAACCAAGCAATAGCGCACCCTCTAGCTGACGCTTACATGAACCTTGAGGCCGCGAAGCATACCACCTACCATGCTTGCCGGCTTTATGACCGCAGCAAGACCGACAGCAGCGTAAGTCAGCATGCAGTCGGTGTTGCGGCCAATAGCGCAAAATACCTAGCTGCAGAAGCCGCATTCAAAGCTTGCGAAAGAGCAGTTATGGCCCATGGAGGCATGGGATATGCTATGGAATACGACGTCGAGCGCTACCTGCGGGAATGCTTCGTGCCCAGGATAGCTCCGGTCAGTCGAGAGATGATCCTGAACTTCGTAAGCGAGAAGGTGTTGGAACTACCTAGAAGTTACTAAGGGCGAGATTGTATCACGGGTTGTATCAAGATCGTATCGAACAGCATGGCATGGTGTTGGTGGTAACAGAGCGGTCAAAGTTCTCTTTCATCCAATGTTTGGATTTACCGTTTAGAACCGGTGCACGGACCACTCGCAAATCACTTTGCGAAGATGTCATGGTGGGCCCTATTCGTAGGATCTCCATGTGAAGATTATTTGTATGGACAACCTTTGAAACTGCAACCGTGCTTACCGATTCACTTTTGTTGTGATTAACTGTACCTCGTTGCATTCCCACGTTACTCGCATATGTCAGAACTTGATTCTGAGCCTCAAAAAGCTTGCAATCAAAATGGCGAGAGTGGAGGAATTGCCGGACGACTTCGATGAAAGCCTCGACCTGAATACTACGCCCCCACCAGCACAAGAGTCGGCGTCGACAGGCGATCTCTATGACCAGTACCTGAAATCTGGTGCAAAAGATAATGGCACGTTCGAAGAAGCAATGCTTGCAATGAGCAAGACGCCGATCTTCATGAATGACCAGGATGTCGCCAACCTTGAGGGTACGGGAATCCACAAAGCGCATGGAAGACATGGCTGAGTATCTTGTGTAGACGGAGAGAATGATATGCTCGAGGCAATAAAGGCCCTGCAGTATGAGGGCACAAAGGCAGAGATTGCGCAAGGCTTCAAGGAGCGGGGCAACGAATCTGTCAAGGGGCAGGCATGGAGAGACGCAAAGGAGTTCTACACACAAGGCATTGCCGTCCTCGTCGGCAAAGGCGAGGACAAATGGGACACACCCAATGATGAAGCGATAGAGCTCAAGACGCGAGAGGCATTGAAAGAGCAGCTCTATTTGAATCGTGCTCTCTGCCATCTCAATCTCAGTATGCTTGGTCGCTGGCTTGTGCACGGAATCACTAACTGGAAGCAGAGAACTATCGCTCTACTACACAGGATTGTGCCCGGGCTATGGAAGTCAACCCACACAACGTCAAGGCCCATTATCGAGCCGCTAAAGCGCTGTTTGCCCTTGACAAAGTTGATGAAGCACTTGATGTTTGCTGTCGAGGCAAAATAATCGATCCCAAGAACACAAATTTGATTGCATTGGAGAAAGAGATCAAAATCCGTGCCGAAAAGAAACACGAACAAGACGAGAAGCGAAAGAAAGAGCGGCTGCGACAGGCACGGGAGAAGATGACGCTTGACGCGGCACTCAAGGCTCGAGAAATCAAGCTACGTGGCTCACCAAGACCACCAGACCTTGAGGACGCCGCGATCCGCTTGTCTCCAGATCCCCTGTCGCCTAAGAGTCTTCTGGACTTCCCAGTCATGCTGTTATACCCAACGCATAATCAATCCGACTTAATCAAAGCATTCGCTGAGAAGGATGCGATTAGGGATCACTTGAGCTACATCCTTCCTCTACCATGGGATGCACAAGAGCTGTACAAAATCGACACAGTCGATTGCTACATGGACACCATCACAGGTGGTTTGATCAAAATAGGCAAGAAGCTGACCCTTCTGGAAGCGCTAACGAATGGGAAGACAGAGGTGGTGGACGGACTGGTGCGCATCTACGTTGTGCCTGCATCCCTGGCACCAAAATGGATTGAAGAAGTCAAGCGAAAGAAGAACAAATAGAGGAGGGATGCGTTCGGCATGAGAATCAACGAAGACGACAGCCATATCCATCTGCACACGCAGCATGCTCTTATGTAGGTACGTGCTTGAGTTGAAGTGCTTGGATAACGAGCTAGCGTGCTCATTGTGGAGTGCGCCGTTCCCCTAGTGGCACAATGGTTTCGGCAAGCCTTGGTCGGAGAAGTGACATGGGGGAGACGTCAACAGGCTCGACAACAATAGATATGTGGGATGTGTCTGCAAACGCTCTTCGTCACTGTTGATAAACCACGATCCAGTGAGTACCAGTGTCGTGTCGCTTATGCAGCTCTCCATAGTGAAAGCAATAATCAGGATGGTCAGACCCGGGTTTGGGGATGACGAAGCTGTGGGCGAGCGACGGAAGTGGAGTCGGCGTGCCAGTGGTCCTTTGTGGCGTTTCTGTAGCGTCGAAGTAAAATCGCACTCGTGCATCAGGAATCAAACTGCGTCCAATGAACACTCCGCCATCCTCGCCATATCACCAACATTTGTTGTCACACGCTTGCGCTCGACGGCTTTGTTGCGCCTAGGAGAGCCTGGGTAACCTTTCCGTGCATCTGTCCACCTGCTCCCGGCACCCCCACTGGCATACCGCCTGCGAAGTCTAACCTCATCCCACTTGTCCCTCTTCGTCAGCAAGTGTCAGGGAAAGCTGCAGGAACGTGGACTCGGGTTGCAAATCTTTCTCTAGCTCGAGCCCTATCTCATCCAAGCTCAGCTCCCAGGCATGATGAACGTAAACCCCACCCTTTATCCTACCCAGCAGTATGGCTATGGGAATCCTTTGGTCCAACCACCTACGATGCCACCCCCTCCTTTCGGCGACCACGCCCAGAGCTCTTTCCAGCCAAGTTCTTTCCCAAACAATCCTCAGAGGTCGTTCCAGCAACAGCCTCATCATCAACAACAACAGCAACAACAGCAACAGTCGATCCCTCCACATCTTTATCAGCAATACCAGCAACAGAATGCAGGATACGGGCGAGCCCAGGCTCGCGACAATAATATAGCGCAAGGTGAGGTTTGATCAGCTTGGCTGGTTTCCTGGAAAGCCACGCGCATGCGTGACTCGCTTGCTAGCCAGACGGGATTGCTAACAACCAACAGCGCACCAGCAGCGTCGGTCCCCTGTCAATCACAGTCAGACTGGAACGCCAGTTAACGTACCTAATCCGCCGCAAAATCAGCAGACTGGATCTTATGGGGCTGCTACGCCTCAACAACAGCCTACCTCCGCACAGTTCAACGTGATGTCAAACAGTCCCATGCAACAGGCCCAACAGCTTCCGACTGGGGTCCTGGCACAACAGGCACAATTGCAAAATGCAGCGCAGGTCGCAGCGCGAGCGTCCGCTGGACAGAACGCGCCCATGTCCCCACAATCCGCGTCCCGGGAGAGAGCGAGGGTAACCGTGCTTCTGGACATAAACACTGCACTGTTGCAGGAGGTTGTCTCACTACAAATGCAAGGCAAGGCAGGCTCCATACCTAGCCAGGGTCAGCAATCCCCCACCTCGCCCACCTCTGCGGTCGAGTCGGCAAACGCGTTGAATAATAGCCCGACGGACCCTCTGAAACAGACAGGTAGTAAGCCCCCAAGTCAGGAATATGCAGAATGTATGCGACGACTTCAAGCGAATCTCTCTTACCTTGCCGCCATTGCAGATGCAAAAAAGAAGGCAGCTGGAGCGCTACCACCGGGGCCCGCGATATTGTACCCGCCTCCCCATTTGCCTCAAGTTCAGGAACTTTACAAAAAGCTGAACGCCCTGTTTCCCGAGGCTAGCCAGTCCACACTCAGCAAGGCGATGGCATACGCGAGCGCACAGACAGCAAAGACCCCAAATGCTGTACAAGGTCAATTTTGAGAAAGTCAAGAAGGCAATGCATCTGGCTGTTGGACAGCAAGAAGAAGTGCAGAGCATATCCTGTGCTGTAAACAAGAGTGCGGTCTTGAAAAGCCATTTGACCCAACGTGTTCCCGCGCTTGACAAGCAAAAGGTTCACTTCGCGTCACGCGATTGGAATTGGGATATCTCGATGGACAAGAAATGGACAACCGGGATATGCAGCCTACAGCAATCCACATCCTGATAGATCTTGAGGGACCTGATATCGATACAACGTACCCACAAGCGGTGTTCCTGGCTTTTTTGCCGAGACTTGGCCTCTTTTCGGCGGCTTGCCCTACATCGAGCCAGGCTTGAGGAGTTCCAATCACCCTTGATCGCGGCTTCGAGTCGGTGGATGGACTAAAAGGACCTGCAAGGTTCTAGTTTCGAGAGCACTAGTTTGCTTTTCTGTTCGTTACATGTCTCGAGCCACTGCTAATCGTGCGCATCCTTTGTCTCGACCTCCGACGTTCACTCTCCTGCATTTCAACTTTGTCACAAGCCTTGTCAACCAAGACTCCATGTCCCTGAACAAAACATTATTTTGTCCTGCGGACACGCAAATCCATAAGAGAAGCACGTCGGTCCAGTCTATGGCTGGGCCGGGCGACGAAAGCTCTACCCAAGGAGAAGAGGTTACGTTTGACATTGTGGTAAGCGTAAGGAAGCGCCCTGTTGCAGCAGCAAGAAATGGTCCGCTGAGTACTTCGACATGCACGGTCGCCAAGCGCTTGCTCGGTCGGTGATGCTGGGAAAGCCAGGGTGATAAGAGGACGAGGACGCCTGGTTTAGGAGCCCAACTCTCTCTGCTTCGTACCACTGGATGTGGTAGCGGTGATTCAACCCTGCAACAAGGACAAAGCCAGATCGCCACCCGCCGAGTTTCTAGCAACGATGATCTTTTCCAGCAAGATCTTTATTTGTCAACGAAGTGTCGTTAGGCCCTCGTTGCATCCTCCAGCTGTGCTAAGCACCGGCTTCCGGGTACAGAATAGTAGTTCAAGGCACAGATGGACGCAATCTTCTCAGCGAGGCGAAGGAGGAAGATCAGGTAGTTCCTGGTTGCGAAGTGAAGTAGTGGTCACCATGCAGGTAGAAGAGGACTATATTGAAAGTATCACGAGGTCCCGTGCCGATGAAAGACGATGGGGTACTCCAGTGAGCTGTATATGTGGGCCGGGCGATAGTTTGACGCAAATCATTGTGGTAGCGCGAGTAGCGAGCAAAGCGAGCAATACAGCAGGCATGTGTGCTTTTGGGACCGCCCAGTACGCGTCTACAATTGGGGTTGAGCAAGCTATGCGACCTGGCCTAGGTAAGCTGGCGTTGGAAATACAGCAAGCAAATAAAGCGCGTCTGATCAGATCCTTAAGCTGAACAGAGGCGAGTCCTTCCCATAAAATCCCAATCTACATTGCAGGAAAAGGATAGGTAGCCATACCACCATGATGGCAGGGTTCCATGATACCCAGAGTCAGAAACCATAGACACAAGGAGCTCCTCTCCGAAACTATAAATGGCGAAAGCAGTTGCAAGGTAGTCTGTAAAAAACAAAATGCCGTAGGTTGGATTGACTTCAATCTTCGTCTAGAGGCGTAGCATCTCTCATAGGCACACGCATGGACTAGCAGACGGGAGGACGGGGACAGGGTGTTGATGGTCCTCCCGTTGTAGATTTCCTTGACCCAGTACTTGCCCCGTATCATGAGAAATGATGTCCACTATAGAACTTCACAGTGAGGCACTGCTTGCTTAAAACGACCTGGACGGTGAAGGCCAGCCTGGAACTCCGAGTCGAAGCCGCAATGGGGGCCAAGAATCTCGCAAAAGCTAACTTAATCAAGTTCAGGTTAGGTCAGGTTAGGTTAGGTTAGGTTAGGTTAGATCACCGTGACCGTGACCGTGGCAGTAGTACCAAGGATCGACAGCTTTGGGTCGCGAACTGAACTTGAACCGTGCAGCTCGGACTTGAGGCCAAAGTCCATGTTCGAGTGCAAGGCTGTCGTCGACTCGTCGCATTCAAACACAGCACCTGTTAATCCCCAAACTCATAATTTCCTGCAACAAGTGTTTTGGTTCTTGTCCTTTCATCTTCACTTCTGAATGATCCACAGTATAGCCTCGAGAGCATTCAGGGCATCCGAGACATTTCACTGCAACTTGGCTCGAAATCTCCTTGCGCTGCGCCGCTCACCTGCTCTTTCATCATTACCACCCAGAACACTCTCTGTCAACTATCTCTCGTACCAGAATACGCCAGCCCGTTCGTTTTCCATCCTTTATCACGCTAAAAGACCACTTGTTCACTCACACATTACCTCACTGACGAACAATTCCCGTTCTCTCACAAGCGCCATGTCTGCAAATGGTGAAGCCAGAACTAAGCGACGGGGCAGCCCTGTTTCTGCAATCGAAAGACCAAAGAAACAGCTAAGGCAAGAAAATGGTGTACAGACTCCCGGCGATGCCACGCCACAAAATGGATCGTTGTACAATGTTGAAGATGAGATGGAAGACGTTGTCCCCATCTCGAACACTGTTGCCGCTGTGGGCGATTCGCCCGAATGGCAGGCCACGATTGAGACGGTGATCAAGAGCGTGGTATCCATTCATTTTTGTCAGACTTGTTCATTTGACACCGATCTGTCCACCTCAAGTCAAGCGACCGGGTTTGTGGTGGATGCCGAAAGAGGTTACATTCTGACCAATCGACACGTGGTCGGCTCTGGACCGTTCTGGGGTTACTGTGTCTTTGACAACCACGAAGAGGTATGTGGTACCTATTCTGTGCCTGGCAGCTGCTGACTTGCCGCAGTGTGACGTCCGACCAGTGTACCGCGATCCTGTCCACGACTTCGGTATCCTCAAGTTCGACCCAAAAACGATCAAGTACATGCAACTTAGTGCTCTGAAACTGCAACCAGA